>CEUG01020087.1_pt1 | contig 10169 bp, 7 predicted proteins | sample 531421 | NCBI WGS metagenome assembly CEUG01 (sample SAMEA2622901, study PRJEB7988) | marine metagenome | biome: marine biome (ENVO:00000447); feature: surface water layer (ENVO:00002042); material: "saline water (ENVO:00002010), including plankton (ENVO:xxxxxxxx)" | depth 5 m | reverse complement strand
TGGGGTTTATAGTATATTGATGTATCTAATTTGCCTACCATTTGTTTATTGGTTTTTAAAAAGAACGACCATTTAAATATCGCCAAGCTCAGACATTTTAAATTTTTTGTATATCGGAGTGGTTCTGCTATTTTGCATGATAGATTTTATTTTATTTATAATCTCTGGTTTTGACTTTGAAACATCGTTCTGCTCTTGAGGATCACTTTTAAGATCGTATAATTCTATTTGCATATTACCGTCAAAAATATTTTTGCGGATTGCTTTCCAATTGTTCATTCTTACAGCCTGCTGGCCATTGTATGCGGGAAACTCCCAGTAAAGATACTCATGCATTTCGTTTTGTTTATTCCCTATTAAGGTTGGCAAGAGACTTATGCCATTGATATTTTTTGGAGGCTTGATTCTTGCTATATCACAAAATGTGGGCATCATGTCTTGAAATGCTGAAATAAGGTTTGAGCGCTGTTCTTTTTTAATTTTTTTAGGCCAATGAGCAATCATTGGAACACGTATACCGCCTTCATTGACAAAACATTTAGCCCATCCATACTCTGTTTTAAATGGTTTTGCGCTATCAAAATAGGGTGTATCTGTTCCGCCATTAAAAGTAGGGCCATTATCACTGGTGAAAATAATAAGTGTATTTTCATACACACCTATTTCTTTTAATTTTTTTACAATGTCTCCAACTTGCTCATCTAAATAGGAAATCATTGCCGCATAGGTTGCCCTAGGGTATTGATTGGGAAAATATGATTTACCTACAAAAGGTTCTTCGTCACCAATTATTTTTCTATAATGTTCAACCCAATATCTTGGTGCTTGAAGGGGTACATGTGGAAGGGGAGAAGCATAATATAAAAAGAAAGGATTCTCCCTGTTTCTTTCAATAAATGCTAGAGCCTCATTATGCATTAATTCTGGTGCATAGTCATTTAGTTCAAAATCTTCATAGCTTTTCGAATCATAAGGATCGACGCCTGATTGTAAGTTAGAGTGGGGCGCAACATTTTTGTTGTTAAGCATTTCTCGTTTATCATTTTTCCACAAATGCATTGGATATAAAGTGTGAGCTTGTCTTTGACAGTTGTAGCCATAAAAAAAATCAAAACCCTGATTATTTGGAAGTCCAGATGTATTGGGCGCACCAAGACCCCATTTGCCCACCATTCCAGTTGCATATCCTGCAGTCTTTAGAACCTCTGCAATTGTAACAGTACTGTCTGGGATAGGTCTTTGTCCTTCCAGTGAGGGGTCATCAAACATTGCTTGGTAATTCCATGTATCCCCACGCTCTGTCCATTCGTCGTTTCCTCTAATCGGGGTGTATCCGGTATGTTGTCCGGTTAAAAAAACGGACCTTGATGGTGCACAAACAGGCGATCCAGAATAGTGATCAGTAAATAGCATTCCTTTTTTTGCTAGTTCATCAATATTCGGCGTTTCAATAATCTTTTGCCCATAAATACCTAACTCACCATATCCAAGGTCGTCAGCTAAAATGTATACAATATTTACCTTTTCTTTTTTACCGCAACCAGAAAAAAAAATCAAAAGAATTGTGATGATAATTTTATAAAACATTTTTTTCTTTCTATTTTTTACTACAATAACTTTTAATATAAATAATTTCAAATTATAAATAAATAATCGTTTATTTTCACTACTAGGATGTCCGCACTTAAAAAAATATTATGTGTCTCTATACTCTTCTTAGGTTGTCAAAATAATATTACTAAAAATAAAGTTACTCTCATTATAGGTGAAGCAAGAATTGATCTAGTACATATCCCGGGAGGGCATTTCATAATGGGTTCAGACGATCCAATGGCAATGCAGGATGAAAGACCCATTCATAAGGTTTATATTGACGAATTTTGGATGACACAAACACCAATTACCAATAAACAATTTTCCTCATTTGTAAATTCAACCAAATATGTAACAACAGCTGAAAAAGATATAAAGCTTCAGCTATGGGATAATAAATCAAATCCAGATAATAATAAGGATGAAAATGTATTGCCTGGCGGTTCACTAGTTTTTAAAGGCGGCACGTCCTTAGCAAAGGATCCCTATGCTTATGACTGGTGGGCTTGGGGTTCGGGAATTAATTGGAAAACTGAATTATTGAATAAAGATAAAGCAAAAAATTTTGACCAACATCCCGTCGTTCATGTATCCTGGTATGATGCCAAACAGTTTTCTAAATGGGCAGGAATGGATCTTCCTAGTGAGGCCCAATGGGAATATGCTGCGAAGCTCGGAAAATCTAAAAGCAAAAATAATATTAATATCTGGCAGGGCGTTTTTCCAAAAAAAAATAGCAAAGAAGATGGCTTTATAAAAACCAATCCAGTTAAGCATTTTGATCCAAATATACTTGGTTTATACGATATGGCTGGAAATGTGTGGGAATGGGTTAATGATTGGTACCACCCCAGAGCATACATAATGGAAGGAAGACTAAAAAATCCAACAGGTCCTATAACTAGCTACGATCCCAATGAACCACAAGTTGCAAAAAAAGTTACTAGAGGAGGTTCTTATTTATGCAGTGATCAATATTGTTCCGGATACAGACCATCAGCGAGGATGAAAACAAGCCCTGAATCTAGTCTAGAAAATACGGGTTTTCGTTGCGTCATTAGCAACAAAGATATGTTAAGTATAATGAAAAGCTCCAATTATGCAATTGAAGAACATTAATTAATTATGCATCATATTAACTATAGCTGAATTGGTCTATAAATAACACACCAATATATTATTTCTGCTACAAGAATAATATCAAAAGGCAGTAAAACTAATTAAATGGCTCAATAAAACCGAATAAAAGGAACTTTATAAAACCTACAAGTGAATAATTAAACAATAAACCCGGGATTAACAAATTAGATCTTCATTTATGAATTAATAGAACCTTATGAAGGGTTAAATAAGTGTAAGATATATAATTATGTATAATTACATGAAAATGTTGTGGCATTAATTATTTAAAATAGGTAATTAAGATCTAAATACTAAAACGCATTTGAAAAACTAAAGCAATAACGTATAGCGGACACTAGATATTATAAAAAGTGAAGTCAATATTAGAAAAAGAACTATAAAAATAATGAAATATTATATATTTACATGCCTATAAAAAGATGAAAAATATATGAACTTCCATTGGTTTTCCGTTTAATAAATATGGATTAACTATTCACATAATCAAATATAAAACATACCAATCTTATTTTTTGTATTTTTCCATTATTGACTGATTAGTCAGTTAAAATTAATTAAAATATTTTTTTCCGATATATATTAGACGACAAATTGTTTTAAATCCGATATCCGATTTATTTTATAATTTGAAACTGATACTGATATATGCTTTTTCCACCCGGAACTGCTACCATCTTTTCTAGTACAGTTTTCAATTCGGGAGCTTCTTTCGCGAATAGTTTAATGCCATTGCCAAGGATAATTGGATGGGGTGTTATATAAATATCTGTAATGTATTTTACAAATCGTGAATTTGTTATACCCCCACCTGCTATGATGCATTCTTTTTCTGTTTTTTCTAGTTCTTTTATAATGTTTTTAGGCGAATCAGTCCTTGATGGCACAATAATTTTTCTACCTTTTAATGGTTTTTCTAAAGTTTGATATGTATTTGATCCCATAATTACATATTTATTCATTGTTTGTTTTTTAAACAATGCTAGATCCTGAGACCAAGATATTTTCTCGTTAGAGTGTTTTGCTATAAACCCGTCAAGCGAAGTTGCACATATAACCTTTACCTTCAAGCATCGCTTCCTGATATTGAAATGGTAAACGTGCCTGGGTCTATAAATTTTTTAATTGCATGGTTAATGTCTTCTTTAGCCAATCCATTTAATAGCTTTGTGTAGTTATCTAAATAAGAAATGTCTCGACCCTTTTCTGCATTGGTTAATACCTTATCTATTATTCCACCAGTAGTATCTAGTGAAACCTTAAAAAGACCGCTGAGGGTTGCCTTCTTTGCATCTAGCTCCTTTTTTGTTATTCCATTTCTATACCACTTGTCGATTTCTTCTACAGTAGAGGTTATACCCTTATCTACGAGGTTTGGTGAGAATGTTCCCCAGGTATGCCAGTGTCCTTTTGTATCATAGGCGCAACCTGCAATAGTTGATCCAATACCGTAGGTTAGTCCCTGTTCATCTCTCACCGTTTGCATCAATCTTGCAGAAAAATTTCCTCCCAAAATGTATACCCCCATCATTAACCCGAGGTATGCTTCGTTGCTTTCTGACAAATCAAGAGTTTGACCAATGTATACGTCTGAACTTGTTTTGTCATTGATCTTTTTGTTAAGACGAGACGGTTTTCTTTCATTTAGCGACGTGCATCCATCAAGCTGTTGAACTGCTTGCTCACCCCAACCATCAAAATGTGTTGTTATGAGCGCACTAAAAAGATCGTTTGATATATCTCCAGCTGCTGCAATTTTTAACGTACCTAGACCGTAAGCTTGTTCATAAAAATGAATTAGATCGTTGGTTTGTACAGATCGAATATTATTAATAGAGTCTTCAATTGTGCTTCTACGGTTATAGTGTCCTTTTGGATATATTTCACGTAAAAAATTTATTAAAGCTTGTTTTTTTGTATCATCTTTTGATACCTCTAGATTTGCTATCATCCTTTTTTTTAACGTGAGTAGTTCGTCTTCCGGAAACGTAGGTTCTTTTAACTGTTCAGCTATAAGCCTCACAACTATATCAATATTGGACTTTAAGCAATGTGCTGTAAAGTTTATATGTCTATTTGACGAAACAAAACTTATCTCAGCACCTATAGACTCTAGCTGATTACTTATTTCATGCTTACTATTATTTCTAGTTCCTTTGTCCAACATGGAAGATGTAAGCGAGGGTATTTTATTGTTGTCAGAAAACAGCATTCCACCCAACATGCTACCAGAAATCGTAACAACATCTTGGACCTGTGTAGGTATTACGAAGGTTGAAAGCCCGTTAAGGGGCTCATCAATAATTACTGAATCTTTAAATTTCATTTATCGGTATTTTTGGGAATAAACCAACCGATAGTGCTTTGGTCTTCAATCAAATATTTACAAGCAACGCGTTTAATATCATTAACCGTAACAAGGTTTATCTTATCAAGGAAAGTTGTGTAAAACTCCCAATCTCCAATAGCGATAGCTTCGTTCAGTGCGCTTGCAACTGCGTAAGAACCATCTCTGCTAAATGCAACGGTAGCGCGTATTTGAGCTACTGCACGTAAAATTTCCTTTTCATCGACGCCATTTTTTACTATATCGTTATATTCACTTATAATAATATCTTCTACTGTTTGGTTATCAGTTTCCGGAGTTAAAAATGCATAGGTGATAAACAACCCATTGTCTTTAAAGGGGAAATCATACATGAATAAAGATGTAGCTAATCCTGTATCGACAATTTTTTTATACAAACGACTTGATTTACCATCGCATAGGATTTTTCCAAGAACCTGAATGGCATAAGTATCGTTATCCAAGCCTGGCGGGGTCTTGTGGGCTACGGCTGTTATGCCAGATTGTCCCGATCTCTTTACAACAACCCTTCTTGGTCCTTCCTGTACAGGTTCTTCTGTGTAAACTTCAGGTATTTCATGACTACTCTTTTCATGTTCACCAAAATATTTTGCGATCAAAGAAAGAGTAGCATCTTTTTCAAAATCTCCTATTATGGTTGCAGTAGCATTATTTGGCCAGTAATAAACGTCATAAAAATCTTTTAATCTTTCGGTACTAACATTCTCTATGTCGGATCTCCATCCAATAGTAGAGTGATGATAAGGGTGAGCTTGATAGGCTGTCGCCCAAATATTTTTATCTAAAACGTCAAACGGGCTATTTTCTCCTCTTTCATACTCATTACGCACTACCGTCATCTCTGGCTGCCTATCCTCATCACGCAAGAAGGAGAAGCGCATACGATCTGCTTCTATAGAAATAGCCTTCTCTACGTGTTCACTTGGTACCACTTCAAAATAATTAGTTCTATCGTTCCAAGTGGTCGCATTTATTTGCGCGCCAATACTCTGGAGCTCATCCCATATAGCTGTTCCTTTTTCTTTGTTATAATTACGGGACCCCTTGAACATAAGATGCTCTAACAGATGGGTTGATCCTGTGTAGCCAATAGCTTCATTTCGTGATCCTACATGATAGGTTACCATAAAAGTTGCTACAGGGGTTGAGGTATCTTGTAGCATCAACACTTTTAAATCATTCGACTTAAGGCGATATTCATCAATACCACCAGACGATTTGATATGTTCGTATTGTTTATTCAAATCTTATTTTTTGGGTATATACAAATCTGTGATTGTTCCATCGAATACCTCTGCAGCGAGAGCAAAAGTTTCACCTAGTGTTGGGTGAGGATGAACGGTAAGTGATATGTCCTCTGCATCTGAACCCATCTCGATAGCAAGCATTCCTTCAGATATAATATCACCAGCAGATGGCCCAACAATTCCAACGCCTAATACTGTTTTGGAATCATCATCAAATAAAATTTTAGTTTTTCCCTGATTTGCTCCAACGGCTATTGCGCGACCACTTGCTGCCCATGGAAACTCAGACTTTGAATATGAAATATTTTGCTCCTTTGCTTGGGTTTCTGTTAATCCACACCAAGCTACCTCTGGATCTGTATATACAACGCTCGGTATTGCTTTTGGATCAAATATTGCAGGCTCACCACATGCTACCTCAGCTGCCACCTTTCCTTGGTGGGTAGCTTTATGAGCCAGCATTGGATTATCAGAAATATCTCCAATAGCAAATATGGTTGAAACACTAGTTCTCTGATACTCATCCACAGCGATGAAGCCTTTGTCATCCACCTTAACATTGGTCGCTTCAAGATTTAAATTTTTGGAGTTTGGAGTTCTGCCAATAGCGATTAGTATTTTTTCATACTCAAAGGTATCACTGCTTGAACCGCTCTCTATATTAACGCTAAACAGCCCGCTTTTATTTTCTTTAATTTCTACTACTTTTGATCCAAGCATGATTGATTTAAATTGTTTTTTTAATTTTCGCTCTAGCGGTTTTACAATATCTTGATCAGCACCTGGGATTAAATTTGGAAGAAACTCAACCAGCGAAACATCAGAGCCTAAGGTAGCGTATACCTGCCCTAGCTCTACACCAATCACACCCCCACCAACCACTAATAGGTTATTAGGAATACTATCTAGATCTAAAGCGGTTTTTGAGGTTAGAATATTCTTATTGTTCTTAGGTGTGCCTGGCAACATAGCTGAGGAAGAACCTGCAGCGATTATACACTGATCAAACGTAATAGATTGAGATGAGTTGGTAGCCTTTACCAAAACGGTTGTGTCTGATTCAAAATGCGCAGCACCTTGTATAAACTCAACCTTCCTTGCCTTGGCCATGGATGCTATGCCATTATTTAGTTGAGAAACAATTTTATCTTTGTGAGATCTAATGGCATCGATATCGATCTTTGGCTTACCATATGTTACACCCATTTTTGATAGTGAATTGGCCTCATCCATCACTTTGGTTATATGTAAAAGTGCTTTGGATGGAATGCATCCTCTGTTCAGACACACACCACCCATCTTTTCGTCTTTATCTACAAGAATTACTTTTTTTCCAAGATCGGCAGCTCTAAAAGCTGCGGCATAACCTCCAGGACCTGCTCCAATGACTAGTAAATCTGCGTGTTTATTTTTACTCATTTATTTTTCTCTAAAAATGATAGGTCTTCAATAGTGGTTCCAAAACGGCCGGTAAACTTTGCAGCTGCAGCGCCATCAATTATACGATGGTCATAAGATAAAGAAAAAGGCATTATGTACTGTGCTAAAGATTTTTGTTTATCGTGATGGTATGTTTTCTCCCATTTACTTCTAGATATTCCAAGTATGGCAACTTCTGGCGGATTGATAATAGGGGTGAAATAGGTGCCACCAATTCCCCCCAAACTAGATATAGTAAATGTACCGCCTGTCATATCGGATGGTGTGAGTTTTTTTGATCTGGCTTTTTCGCTTATTTCAACCAACTCAAGAGACAAATCCTCGATGGTTTTTTGTTCAACATTATGTATTACTGGAACCACTAGACCTGTAGGGGTATCGACCGCAATTCCAATGTTATAATATTTTTTTATAATGAGTGTTTCCGCTAGATGACTTAGTGAGCTGTTAAAGTCTGGCATTTCCTGTAATACTTTAACGGCTGCTTTCATTAAGAAAGGTAAAAAAGTAATCTTGGCTTTATTCTTTCCCAATTCACTATTCATCTTTTTTCGTGTTTCGTCAAGTTTGGTTATATTCGCTTGGTCAAATTGTGTAACGTGGGGTATGCTTTGCCAGGCTTGCTGTAATCTCTGTCCTGTGATTTTTTTTATTTTACTTAATTTGACCTCTTCTATGTTTCCCCATTTTGCAAAATCAATCTCCTTGTTGATTGAGACTGCGGTCCCAGATTGGCTTGCAATTTGGATTTTAATATAATTATTCAGGTCGTCTTTTGTAATTCTACCCTTGTCTCCAGTTCCGGCTATTTGAGAAAGGTTAATCTGTAATTCTCGCGCCAATCTTCGAACTCCCGGAGAAGCAAAAACCTTGTCGCTTGAAATTGTTTCAGACAAAGTCGGGGGCTTAGGAGCTAGCGATGGCTTCGCTTCTTCTTCCACAGGTTTAATTTGACTGACTTCTGTGGAGCTCTTTTTTTTGTCAGGGATTTTTTTAGTAGAGGAATCGCTCTCAATTTTTACGAGCAACTGTCCAATGTGGACTTCGTCACCTGATGCAATTAATATATCTTTTATTTCTCCATCAAAATCTGATGGTATTTCCATGGATGCTTTGTCAGACTCAAGAACAACAATTGTATCTCCTTCCTTTACAGTATCACCAATTGAAACGGAAATTTCACTCACTTCAGCGCCATCAATTCCTTCGCCAAGATCGGGTAAGATAATATCTTTTAATTCTTTTGACATTTAAACATCTAGCGGATTGGGTTTATTAATATCAATATTGTATTTTTTGATAACTTTATTAATAACGGCTTCATCTAGTTTGTTGTCATTAACCAGGGCGCGTATTGCAAATAAGATAATATAATATCTGTCAACTTCAAAGAAATGGCGCAAATTTTCTCTGGTGTCGCTTCGCCCAAAACCATCAGTTCCAAGAGCATAATAAGGACCAGGAACATAGGGCCCTATTTGTTCAGTAACCAACTTTACATAATCAGATACTGCAACGGTGGGAATGTCGCTATTGGTTATACATTGTTCTAAATAAGATTGCTTATGCTTGTTTTTTTGATGCATCACATTCCAGCGCTTTGCATTCTCTGCGTCTTTTCTTAATTCACTAAAACTTGTGACATTCCACACTTCAGAATCAACACCCCAATCTTCCTTCAGCATTTCACTCGCTGTTAAAACTTCATTCATAAGGGGGCCGCTTCCAAGTAAACGAATAGCTGGCTCTTTGTGGTTTTTCATCTGGTAGAGACCTTTGATTATGCCATCAGCTGTATTTTTTGGAATTGCGGGGTGCACGTAATTTTCATTTTCTAAGGTAAGATAATAAACGACATCTTTATCTTCCTCGCACATCTCTTTTAAACCCCGGTGTATGATTGTTGCTATTTCATAGCCATACGCCACATCGTAAGCTTTAATGTTAGGGGTTGCTGCTGCCGCAAGGTGACTGTGTCCATCTTGGTGCTGCAAGCCTTCTCCGTTAAGTGTAGTGCGCCCAGCAGTGCCTCCCAAAAGAAATCCACGAGACCTCATGTCACCTGATGCCCAAATAAGATCCCAAACTCTTTGAAAGCCAAACATTGAATAGTAAATATAAAATGGAATCATTTTGATTCCATGATTGCTGTAACTAGTTGCCGCTGCGCAAAAAGACGACATTGCTCCAGCCTCATTTATCCCTTCTTCTAATATCTGGCCGTTCTTTGCTTCTTTATAATACAAGAACTGATCTGAATCTACCGGGTCGTAAAGTTGGCCCTTGTGAGCGTATATACCAAGCTGTCTAAATAAAGGATCCATGCCAAAGGTCCTGGCTTCATCGGGTATTATAGGTACAACATGTTTACCTATTGATTT
>CEUG01032899.1_pt1 | contig 10224 bp, 8 predicted proteins | sample 531421 | NCBI WGS metagenome assembly CEUG01 (sample SAMEA2622901, study PRJEB7988) | marine metagenome | biome: marine biome (ENVO:00000447); feature: surface water layer (ENVO:00002042); material: "saline water (ENVO:00002010), including plankton (ENVO:xxxxxxxx)" | depth 5 m | reverse complement strand
AGTATGCCTAGCGGTAAAAAAAGAAAAAGACATAAGATGTCTACCCATAAACGTAAAAAGCGTTTAAGAAAGAATAGACACAAAAAGAAGTAAGATACATTTGATTTTTTTGTGCTTCTGTATTTTTTACAGCTCAGCATCACGATCAGATAGGAGGTTAAAGTGTCTTATGAACTAGTTATCAATTCTACTCAAGACGAAGTTGTTACAGCACTTCTTCACGAAAATAAGCTGATTGAGCTTCACAAAGAAGGGTTAGATGATAGATTTAATGTTGGTGATGTTTATTTAGGGAAAGTTAAAAAAATTGTACCTAGCTTAAATGCTGCATTTGTAGATGTGGGGTATGAAAAAGATGCTTTTCTTCATTATTTGGATTTGGGTCCTCAATTCAAGTCCATGAATAAATATGTTCAAGCTTCAGTTAAAGGAAAACAATCCACTCATAAATTGGGTTATAATAAGATTGAAGCTGATATATCCAAGGATGGAAAAATAAAAGAACATATTTCTTCAAACCAACTTATTGCTGTTCAAGTAACAAAAGAGCCTATATCATCTAAAGGGCCAAGATTAAGTGCTGAAGTTACTATCCCTGGGAGATATTTGGTTTTAGTTCCTTTTTCAGAAAAAATTTCGGTATCTCAAAAAATAAAAGATGCAAAAGAGAGAGATCGTCTAGTCCGTTTAATAAATAGTATTAAGCCAAGAAAATTTGGTGTTATCATTAGAACTGTAGCCCAAAATAAAAAGGTGGCTGAGTTAGATCAAGACCTTAGAGATCTTGAACAAAAATGGGCCAGGATGTATGGTGAAATGAAAAATGCTTCACCAAGAAAGAAACTTCTTGGAGAGATGAATAGAGCTACTACTGTACTTCGTGATGAATTGAATAAAGAGTTTAGTAGCATACATGTTGATGATGAAGGCTTATTCAATGATTTAAAAGATTATGTTAAGACTATTGCACCTGAAAAGGAAGAAATTGTTAAGCTATACAGTGGAAAAGTAAGCTTATTTGAATACAGAGGGATTAATAAACAAATTAAAGCCACATTTGGAAGAAAAGTAAATTTAAAATCTGGTGCTTATTTAATTATTGATCACACTGAGGCCATGCATGTCATTGATGTCAATAGCGGTAATAGAAAGGCAACTAATACAGATCAAGAATTAAATGCTTTGGATACAAATATTGAATCTGCTGAAGAAATAGCTCGTTTACTTAGATTAAGAGATATGGGTGGAATTGTGGCAATAGATTTCATTGACATGTACGACCGAGCAAATAACAAGAAATTGGTAGAAAGTTTCAAACAGTTCATGAAAGGTGATAAAGCAAAGCACAACATACAAGCCCCTAGTAGATTTGGAGTGGTTGAGTTAACTCGTCAGCGAGTGAGACCGGAAACTGAAATAAAAACAACTGAAACGTGCCCAACCTGTTTTGGTAAAGGAGAGGTACAGGCTTCAATTCTTATTATAGATGAAATTGAATCGGTATTGAATTCGATTCTCAATGAGGGCAAAGCAAAGAGTATCAATCTTAATGTACACCCTTTTATTGAAGCTTTTTTGAAGAAAGGATTTAAAAGTATTCAACGGTCTTGGTTTCTAAAACATAAAAAGTGGATAAACATCCATCCAATCACAGATTACGGAATCTTGGAATTTCAATTTATTGATGATACTGGGAAAGTGCTTTAAAGGTGGCTCCAGCCTTGAGCTGTTATAGGTATTGAGGTGTTGCCGTGACCTATCAAATTATATCCACTTTCCTTTTTTGTGATATGCCCAATGATAGATAAAGCTCTATTTTTCGAAATAAGCTCAAAATCTTTTTGATTAATCGTAAATAGTAGTTCATAATCTTCTCCACCGTTTAGTGCACAAGTGGATGGATTTAAATTAAAATCTATAGCTGTATTATATGTTAGTTGATCAATAGGAATTTTTTCTTCGTATAGCTGGCATCCTACTTCACTTTGTTTACAAAGGTGTAAAATTTCTGATGCTAACCCATCAGAAATATCAATCATACTAGTGGGCTTAATTTTATTTTTTTCTAGATATTTAATTATATCTTCTCTAGCCTCTGGTTTCAATTGCCTTTCCAAAATATAATTAAAATCATCCAATTCAGGTTGCATATTTGGATCACTTTTCCATACTTCTTTTTCTCTTTGTAGTATGGTTAACCCCAAATAAGCACCCCCCAAGTCACCAGAAACTACAATTAAGTCATTTTCCTTTGCGCCACTTCTTTTGACAATATTATTTTCATCATTTTCGCCAAGAGCGGTAACAGAAATTATCAGTCCAAATGGCGATGATGAAATGTCCCCCCCTATTATATCTACATTATACTTTTTACAAGCAAGCAAAATACCATCATAAAGCTCGTCAATTGCTTCTAGAGTATATTTGCTAGAGAAACCTAAACTCACGGTAATTTGTTTTGGCTTTGCGTTCATAGCATAAATATCACTAAGATTAACTACTACAGATTTGTATCCTAGATGTTTTAGTGGAGTATAGGTCATATCAAAGTGAATACCCTCAATTAATAAGTCAGAACTTACTAATGTATTTTTTTCATGTGCAACTATTCCTGCATCATCTGAAGGCCCAAGAATGGTTGATTTTTGATACGATTTTATTTTTTTTGATATTCTATCAATAAGCCCAAATTCTCCTAATTCTTGAAGGCTTTCTTTTTTATTTGAAGTAGACATTTGAGCAAATTTAATAGATAAAAAAAATCATGCTACATATTTTTGTTTAAGTTTTGAAAACCAGTATACGAGATCGCTCATTTTCTTTTTTTTTAAATATTATTTAGGGTATATTTGCCTATACTAATTTTTTCTAAAAGATTTAATGATAAAAGTTACAGATAATGCTAAATCCAAAGCTCTACAGCTTATGAGTGAGGATGGGAAAAATGGTTACTTTATAAGAGTAGGAGTAAAGGGAGGAGGTTGTTCAGGATTAATGTACGAGCTTGATTTTGATAATAAATTAAATGATAGTGACAAATCATTTGAAGATAACGGTATAAAAGTTGTCGTAGATAAGAAAAGTTTCTTGTACTTAATAGGTACAACTTTAGATTTTTCTGGAGGTCTTAACGGGAAAGGTTTTGTTTTTAATAATCCTAATGCAGATAGAACTTGCGGATGTGGAGAGAGCTTTTCATTATAATTTTACATGTCTTATACAGAAAAAGAATTAAAGAAAGAGTTAGAAGGAAAATCCTATGAATTTGGATTTGTAACGGATATTGAAGCTGAAAAAGCTCCGGTTGGTTTAAATGAAGAAATAATTAAGCTCATTTCCTCTAAAAAAAATGAACCAGATTGGTTATTAGAATACAGGCTTAATGCATTTCGGATGTGGAATAAAATGCCATCTCCAGATTGGGCCCATGTAAAATACCAAGAGCCAGATTTTCAAAACATATGCTATTATTCCGCACCTAAACAAAAAAAGCAATTAGAAAGTTTGGACCAAGTTGATCCTGAGTTGCTAAAAACTATGGAAAAGCTTGGCATTTCAATTGAGGAACAAAAAAGATTAACGGGTGTTGCTGTTGATTTTGTGATGGATTCCGTCTCGGTAGCCACTTCATTTAAGGACAAACTAGCTGATCTTGGAATCATATTTTGTTCATTTTCGGAGGCAGTTCAAAATCATTCTGAGTTGGTTAAAAAGTACATGGGTTCTGTAATTCCAGCATCTGACAATTATTACGCGGCATTAAATAGTGCAGTGTTTACAGATGGGTCATTTTGTTATATTCCAAAGGGAGTAAAGTGCCCTATGGAGTTATCCACTTATTTTCGAATCAATGAAGCAGGAACAGGCCAATTTGAACGTACTTTAGTTATTGCGGACGAATCAAGCTACGTAAGTTATTTGGAAGGCTGTACTGCACCGCAAAGAGATGAAAATCAACTGCATGCAGCAGTAGTAGAGCTAGTTGCGTTGGATCATGCCGAAATTAAATATTCCACCGTACAAAATTGGTATCCAGGAGACGAAAACGGCAAGGGTGGAGTTTTTAATTTTGTGACTAAGAGAGGATTGTGTGGGTATCGATCAAAGATTTCCTGGACTCAGGTAGAAACAGGATCTGCAGTTACATGGAAATATCCATCTTGTATTTTGAAGGGTGATTATTCCGTGGGTGAATTTTATTCAGTTGCACTTACTAATAATTATCAGCAAGCAGACACAGGAACTAAAATGATTCATGTAGGTCGAAATACTAAATCTACTATCATTTCTAAAGGAATTTCTGCTGGGTTCAGTCAAAATAGCTACAGAGGCCTTGTTAAAATCGGGAAGGGGGCAAGAAATGCAAGAAACTTCTCCCAATGTGATTCTTTATTGATGACAGATCAATGCGGTGCACATACATTTCCATATATTGAGTGTCAAAATCCATCAGCAATGGTTGAACACGAGGCAACTACTTCAAAAATAGGTGAAGATCAACTTTTTTATTGCACGCAAAGAGGCATTCCAGAAGAAAAGGCGATCAGTTTGATTGTTAATGGGTATGCAAAAGAAGTATTAAATAAACTTCCTATGGAGTTTGCAGTCGAAGCTCAAAAATTACTTGAAATTAGTTTAGAAGGATCCGTAGGATAATTAAATGATAAAATGGATACAATATTAAAAATCGAAAACTTACATTGCCAAGCTCAAGACCATAAAATCTTAAAAGGACTTAATCTGGAGATAAAAAGAGGAGAAGTTCATGCTATTATGGGTCCTAACGGTTCTGGTAAAAGTACATTGTCTTCCGTTTTAGCTGGGAAAGAAGAATATGAAATTACAGCGGGTAAAATACTTTACCAAAATGAGGATATAAGTGATCTAAGCCCTGAAGAAAGATCGTGGAAAGGAATGTTTTTAGCATTTCAGTACCCTATTGAGATTCCTGGAGTCAGTAATATCAACTTTTTGAGAACGGCCTTGAACGAAAAGAATAAGGCTCTTGGTACAGATCAAATATCAGCCAAGGATTTTTTAAAATTGGTAAGTGAAAAATCATCATTAGTTGGTTTAGATAATAAACTTAAAAATCGATCAGTTAATGAAGGTTTTTCAGGAGGAGAAAAGAAAAGAAATGAAATTTTTCAAATGGCTATGCTCGAGCCAACTTTATCCATTTTAGATGAAACAGACTCTGGTTTAGATATTGATGCGCTTAAAATAGTTTCTAATGGGGTTAATACTTTAAAATCAAAAGACAATGCAACTATAGTAATCACGCATTATCAAAGGTTATTGGATTATATAGTTCCAGATTTCGTACATGTATTATGCGATGGTAAAATTGTCAAAACAGGAGACAAGTCTTTAGCTCTTGATCTTGAAGAACGAGGTTATGATTGGCTTAAATTAGAAGAGGCCATTTAATTTTTAGCCAAGTAATGAGTAAATTAAATTTCGATAAAAACTCATTTCCAATTGATGACCACACATGGGATTTGATAGATGCTGCTAAATTGCCTAACAAATCAGAAGAAAATTGGAGATATTTAAAGTGGGGCAAACTAAGAAAAATTAATTTTCATGGTAATTTTAAAAATAATCTTTCTAATCTTGAGGGGCTGGATTTACCTAAAATAGAAGGCTATTTAATTATAATTGAAAATGGAGTTTTTAACGAAAAAGCTTCTCGTATTCCTATGAATTCAGTTGAGTTAAAAATTTCAATTACTGAGGACTCTTTTGATAAAAAAAAGGATAATTATTTTGATATTTTAAATGCTTGTTTTGTAAGTAAATCAGTCACCATCAGCACTGCAGAAAATGTAAAAATTAAAGATCCAATTAATATTGTAAACGTGATTACTTCATCAGAAGGACTAGTTAATACAAAAACACAATTTTATATTTCAAATAATTCTTCTCTTACTTTGAATGAATTCTTTCTCTCAAGCGAAGAAACAGAAAATGGACTAACCAATCATCAATCCCATATTTTAATAGAAAAGAATGGTAACTTTGTGTTGAATAGATATCAATATCCAAATCACAACTTCCAGATTTGTAAAGATGAGGTATTCCAAGAGGAAGAATCCTATTTTGTTTCTAATAACTTCAGTTCATCTGGTATATTGGTTAGAAACGATATTCATGTAAAAGTAAATGGTGAAAATTGCCATACTGAATTAAATGGAATTTTTGCACCCTCAGAAAATGAATTTATAGATAACCATACTCTAATTGATCATATTGCTCCAAATTGTAAATCTTTCGAAAATTACAAGGGCTTAATAAAGTCAAATGGTGTGGGGGTTTTCAATGGAAAAGTTATTGTGGAAAAAGACGCACAAAAAATTGAAGCTTTCCAGCAAAATAACAATATTCTTATTCATGATGATTCTACAGTATATTCTAAGCCTGAGCTAGAAATATATGCTGACGATGTAAAATGTAGTCATGGCTCTACAACGGGTCAATTTGATGATGAAGCCCTATTTTATTTGAGATCAAGAGGCCTTAGCCAGGACTCTGCAATGAAATATTTAACATTGGGATTTATACATGAAATACTGGACTGCTTTAAGAATTTAAATCATAGGAAATTTATTTTAAAGAAATTCCTTCTGAATTAAAAGGCATAAAATTTGTAATTTGATCATCATGAGTTACAGATTTTTCTTCTTGCTTATCGCAAATATGTTTTGTGTTCTTGCTTATCCTCAGGAATTAAAGCTTTCATTTTCTGAGCCATTTAACTCTGTCGGACTAGAATCCATTTCATGTATTCCAATCGAAGATAAAATAGTCCATGTACAACAAAAAAGTAAGGAGGACCTCTGCGCACTAACTGTTCATGTTTTTGATGCTCAGTTGAAAAAAAAAGCTTCATTTGAATTAAATGAACCTCAATACACATTTCTTTCTGTAAAATACTTTTTTAATGAAATTTTTGTGTTTGCAAGTCGCAATGAAAACAATCATACGTATTTATTTTATACAAAATTTGATTTACAGAAAGGTTTTTTTTCATTTAAAGAAATTTTTAAAGAGCCTCACAAAGCTGGTTATCCTACCACTTTTGTATTTCCAGAAAATTCATACAATTCAGAGCTAAGTATTTTGGCTGAACTACCCTACGTTAAAAACAAGAATGAAGATATAAAATTGTTGATTTTTGATAATCAAATGGTATTGACCAAAGAGACATATAATAAGTTGGAAATAAATTTTGATCCGAAGAGAGATAACAAGTTAATCGTATCCCCAAAAGGGAGAGTTTTTTTAATAAAAACACATTGGCAAAAAGGAAATAATTTTGCAATTTATAAGTTAGGCCAAGGAACCACTCAAGAGAAAGTTATTAAGTTGAATAGAAATAAAATTTCAGCTTTAGATTATTTTTTTAATTCAAAAAATGAGTTGGTTATTGCTGGTTTCTATAGTTCTCAAATCAGGTATAACTACGAAGGTTTTTTTTTATTGAAGTATGATCAAGATTTACATTTGACTCATAAAAACCAATATTATTTTAGTGAAAAAATCATTAAAACATTTAAGTCCGCTAAAGACATTAAGGAATCTGGTTTTGGATTAGATAAATTCAGATTAACTAGTTTTAATTTGGATCAAGAGGGAAATCATTTTTTAGTAGCGGAACATTTAGGTAGAAAGAAGACGAAAGATGTTAACAATTGGTATTCTGAGGGAATGACAATTGTTAAGTTCAACAAAAATGGCAATTATGTGTGGGGCTGTCCAATTAAAAGAGAGCAGATAAACTCCTCACGAAGTTTCATAGGTAGTTTTACCTTAAATAATTTTACTGAACCATATTACTTCTATAATGTATTATCCAATCTTGATTTAAAGAAAGGTATACCTCCAAATTATGGCACTAATAATTATTGTGGAACTAATCATATTACTTTTGATGATTTTGGAATATATTCTACTAAAGAGCTTTTCATTTCCTTTCCAGATACCCAGAAATGGGCATTCAGTCCCAATCAGTTAAACCCACTAAAAAATCAAAAATCAATATTTGAAATTACCACAGAAATGGGGGATAAGTCTTGTTTAGCAATAATCAATTAATTTAAAAGATGTTTACTTCTCGTTCTAACTTAACTTGAAATTTGTTGTAAATATCCTCTAAAATATCTTGAGAAAGGTCGAAAATTTCTTTTCCATTAGCATTGTTATAATTTACCAAAACAAGAGATTGTTTTTTGTGAACACCAAAATTCCCAAAATCTTTTCCTTTCCAGCCTGCTTTCTCAATTAGCCAACCCGCTGCAAGTTTTACTTGCTTTTCATTCACAGGGTATGAAACAACTTCAGGAAATTTAATTTTAATTTTTTTAAACTGTTCCTTCGTAATAATAGGGTTTTTAAAAAAGCTTCCTGCATTTCCAATTTTATTTGGGTTTGGAAGTTTACTTGTTCTTATCTCTATTACGGCATTACTAACATCTTTTAGAGTAGGTCTGCTAATTTTATTTTTAATTAACGTATTACTAATATCTCCGTATTTAGTATTTAATATAGGTTTCTTTTGTAATCTCAACTTAATATCTAGTATGATATATTGGTCTTTAAGATCATTTTTAAATACACTTTCTCGGTAACCAAACTCGCATTTTTTTCGGTCAAAAGAAATAACTTTTCCTGTTTCAATTTGATATGCATTTAGTGAAATAAATGTGTCTTTAATTTCAGCCCCATAAGCACCTATATTTTGCATTGGTGCCGTACCACAATTTCCAGGAATTAGGCTCATATTTTCAACTCCTCCCCATTTGTTATTCACGGCATAGGTGACAAATTTATGCCAATTCACACCGGCGCCTATCTGAACCTCAACTATATCGTTAGTTTCTTTTATTACCTCGATTCCTTTAATTTCGTTTTTAATTACTAAACCATCATAATTAGATGTAAATAAAATATTACTACCTCCTCCGAGAATTAATTTTTTTTGACTCTTGAAAAGTTGGTGCTGGTATAATTCATCTAAATCTTTTAGGTTATTTATTCTTGTGAAAAAAGACGAACTACAGTTTATACCAAAAGTATTATAGCTTTTTAATGATTTATTTTTAGTGATGTCCATCAGTGGCAAACCTAAAGATAATTTGTCTTATATAGATGTATTTATTGGCAAACAATAAATTTTCTATTTATTTGTTTTCTAAATAAAACAAGATTAAAACAACAGTTCTTACAGTCACCAATGATTTAAGTTATGATCAACGAGTAGATAAAGTTTCTCGCTCATTGACTCAGAATAATTGGAACGTACTGCTAATTGGAAGGAGGTTGTCAAGTTCAAAAAAACTTGATCGAAGTTATAAAACACATCGTATTTCATTAATTTTTAATAAGGGATTTCTTTTTTATGCAGAATATAATTTGAGATTAGTTTTCTTTTTACTATTCAAAAAAATACATGTTTTACACGCAAATGATTTGGATACATTGCTTTCCATGTGGCTACTCTCAAAATTAAAGAAAGTTCCTTTGGTTTATGATAGTCATGAATTCTTTCTTGGTGTTCCAGAAATTCAAAATAAAAAAATGGTGAAATTCATTTGGCAGCTCATAGAAAGGATGATTTTCCCAAGATTAAAGTACGTATTTACTGTAAATGAGTCTATAGCACAATTGTATTACAAGGCCTATAATGTAAATGTTAAAGTCCTGCGAAATGTTCCAGAAAAAAGTAAGATAGATTTGATTAAAACTAAATTAGAATTGAATTTACCTAGCCATAAGCCTGTAGTCATATTACAGGGCTCAGGAATTAATGTGGATCGTGGTGCAGAAGAATTATTAGAAGCAATTGCCTTGCAAGATCAATTTTTTTTGTGTGTTATTGGTAAGGGTGATGTATTTGAAAAATTAAGAGTAAGAGCTTTAAGTCAGGATTTATCTACAAAAACCATGTTCATAGATGCAATCCCTTACAAAGAAATGATGCAATACACTATGCTCTCTGATATAGGAGTAAGTTTAGATAAGCCTAATAACTTGAATTATGAATTTAGTTTGCCAAATAAGTTCTTCGACTACATAAAGGCAGGTATTCCAGTAGTGTCAAGTCATTTAATAGAAATCAGAAAACTTGTAGAGCAATTTAACTGCGGTACAATGACAACTTCTCATGATCCTCATGAAATTTTAGATGCACTTCAATATGCGTTTGAAAATAGGTCATCTTTT
>CEUG01264043.1_pt1 | contig 10281 bp, 7 predicted proteins | sample 531421 | NCBI WGS metagenome assembly CEUG01 (sample SAMEA2622901, study PRJEB7988) | marine metagenome | biome: marine biome (ENVO:00000447); feature: surface water layer (ENVO:00002042); material: "saline water (ENVO:00002010), including plankton (ENVO:xxxxxxxx)" | depth 5 m | reverse complement strand
AGCTGCCGCGCTTCGCTTGCCCATGCAGCTGCCGCGCTTCGCTTGCCTTGCTACCGGGGACCGGAGGCGGTCCCCAGGCGCAGCCTATCGGCTTTGCCTCCCCCTCCAGTTGGCGCCTTCGGCGCAGACTGCCGCGCATTCGCTTGCCTAGTGACTTTGCATCACCGCTCGTTTTACGAGCGGTGATGCAGCGCAGTCATCAAGAACAGCGCCATCAAAAAAACGCTCTTATCGAGTTGCATCGAATGGGCTCCAGTGGTAGGATGACGGACATCAAAAAAGACAAAATCTGTCCATCGGAAGGAAGCAAACGACCCTTCAAAGTCGACAAGCATAAAAGGCTTGGCCTTGGCCAGCAAATGCTCAATGAAATTTGCTTTTCTCTCGTCCCATTATCCTCATGAGGAGTATCACATGAGACCCACTTCCAATTTCACTTACGACAATCGACGTGTATACGGTTCACACAGCATCGACAACATCACCGTCCTTATCAAGCAAAATGCCGAAATCGCAACCATCTTGCAAACCTCTCTTGGATGGTTTCAACTCGCTCATACCAACTTCATCAAAGCCCTCGAACTCCTTAACAAAGAAATCGGCGAAGACGAAGCCCTCACAAAACTCCAACTCAAACTCCCCACCACCACAAAAGATGGCATCGAGTTCGTCTACGATACATTCGAACTCATCACGCGAAAAGCCAAACTCAAAAAAGATCAAAAGGCACTCAAAAAAATCCGACTCTCTATTGAACAAGTCACCGGCGGCAAGAAGAAAAGCGAGCTTAACTCCACGAACGACAAATATGTCTTCATCGAACACCTCCATGAACAACTCCCCTCACACAAAGAACTCCACTACAAGGACGCAGACTTCGATCTGATTCAACATGTGGAGACTCTGTGGAAAGAAGTCAAAGGCGCAAACAAAAGCCTCTCAAACGAAAAAGCCGAAACACAAGAAGCCCGACGAGCTGTCTGGAAATCTGCGATAATATGGGATCGTGAGTACTCTACTCTGAAACTCATCACCCGCGGCTCACTCCGTCACTTACAACGTAGCTCCGAAACCAAAGAGTACTTCTTGGACATCGGCCCAACAACCTCCACAAGCTCCTCTGAACCCACCGAAAACGACGAAAATACAGAGACACCTTCTTGAGAGGGTTCAGTTCCCAAACCACCCACAACCACCACCTCAAAGGCATCCGCTGGACTTGAGGATGGCAGCAAAACCAAAATGATGCGATCCGTTGGACTTGAGGATGGCAGCAAAATCAAAATGATGCGATCCGCTGGACTTGAGGACGGCAGCAAAATTAAAATGATGCGATCCGTTGGACTTGAAGACGGCAGCAAAATTAAAATGATGCGATCCGCTGGACTTGAAAACGGAAGCAAACCCGTCAGGCTAGCATCTTCAAGTCCACAAAACGATACAAAAGCGTTCAGGCTGCCATCTTCGACTCTGCAAAACGATACAAAAGCGTTCAGGCTGCCATCTTCGACTCCACAAAATGATACAAAAGTGTTCAGGCTGCCATCTTCGGCTCTGCAAAGAGGCGAGTTTCCTGTCAGGGCAGCATCCGCAACACATGAAGACGACGATTCTCCAATCACTCCCCCCTCCACATATGAAGAGGACCCCATCGGCTTCGGGATATCTCTCCCCAAAAGTGTTGCGGTTAGTGGATGAGGACGTGGCGGGACCAGAATCGAGCTGCGTCGTCATGTCCTTCGAGCTTGTTGTAGGTTTCGAACAAGACGGCTTTGGCTTCTTCGACCTGCTCGGACTGGAGCAAACGGACGGCCGCGTTGAGGGATGTACGGAGTCGTTCGTGATCTTCTTTGCCACAGCGAGGGAATGGATCGGCAGGCGGACCAGGATAAATTGTGTACAAAGCTCGTGGGACATCGTGCCCTTCGTAGTCTTCAAGAGCACCCTCTGCGACCTCGCTTGGACCGATCACAACAGTCATCCAACGAGAAGGAAGCCTGACTTCAGGTGCGTGACAATAGAGACTCGGTTGGCCATTGCGCTCCTCAATCGCGAGCTTATCATACGGGACCGCATCAATCTCCATCACACCGACAAGTCCAACATCAATCGTCAACTCAAGTTCGATGACCTGGACACCACCTTCGTCATGAAGTCGCTCACGAACACTCGGCTCAATCTCCTCCCACATCTCGTCAAAATCACGCCACGCAGTAAACCGGCTACCAGCGACCTCTTCGCCAAAATGGTTGGTGTTGATGTGTTCGCGAGGCGTCAGATACAAACCGTCTCCGTAGCGATGTGGACGATCAAACATAATCTCAATGGACATTTCGTGGCTCTCCTGTTCATCGGGGAAAGTGGTCAACCCCAATAACATACGTTTCTCTTTGAGGTAAAGCGCTTTGGGTAGATGTTGTCGCAACCTGTTTAGCTCAAAGAGCCTCTCACGTGCAGCATAACGGTTGATCTCTTCGGACTGATCAAAAGATAGAATAGCTTCCCTTGCCTCTTGAGGCAACGAAGGATGTGCGACGATCTTTTGCAAGGCTTGCTGTGCAATCCCCGGCAAGGTCGAAACCTCCTTCAACAACATCGCGCAGGCAACAGGTGCTTGGACGAGACAGGCCTCATCACACAAAGAAAGCGCCGCGAGACCGCGACGTTCGGGATCAGAGATCTCGTGCACACTCAACACGGACTCCTCTGGCTGACGCATCGACATCCAGGCCTCCGCGAGACGAGCAAAAGCGGCGTCACGTGGCTCTCGCAAGACGATACGAGCGGCCATTCGCTGTGCATCTTCGAGCTTGCCCTGTGTAAGGAATCCAACAAACGCCCCATCATACACCAAAGAAGCATCCGTCCCAACGGACTCAGCACGCTCCAAGACCAAGCGCATCCACCCCTCAGTCTCCTGAAGATGTGTGTCATAACGCTGCACAAGCCCTTCGATCAACATATGTGTGGCTTGTTCACGCGAAGCCCCCGGAGGTTGTCTCAAGAGCATCTCGAACAATTGATGAAAGTAGTTGGAGACCCATATGTCATTCTGTGATCGGACAAAGCTGCGCCCCAACACGCCAATGACCGAAGGAATACAGTCGACCTTCCACCGTACATCCCCTCGCAGGTCACGCTCTTCAAAACTCCACCCCTTGAGTGCATCCAGCGCCTCCAAGAGACGCTCCCACGTATCTGTCACGACATCGTCGGGACGTCGACTGAGTTGGTGTTCGATAAAGGAGAGACGACGTGCCAGGCCCGCGCGAATGGATTCTTGGTCACTCATCCCGATCAAGACACACAACAACGCCGCGTGCAAAACGAATGGAGCCTCGGCAAGTTCGGGCCGGACCTGCTCGACACCGAGGAATTGCTCACTCAAGACGATGGACGTCTCCAATCTGTTGGTGTCGTGCTGAAAACAACGAACAATATCGACGACTTCTTCGAAGAGACGCCCAACCCAGGCTTGATCTCCTTGAACGGCGAGAGCGCCAGCGATTTGACAACACAAACGCCCCTTCTCTTCGTCTGCACGGAGTTGACGTGTGTGTTGTACAAGTTCGCGAAAGAAGTCTTGAGACCAGGATTGAGGGCCAAATCCCACAGTTGAACGGGCGATCGCCGCGAGTGTATAGGCTTGATCAGCTTCGTAAGGGAGGGTGGACGCGCGCTCGATAAATGAACGCATGAGGTCAAAGGACCAGGATGACGGCTTCATGAAGGAGTACAGCTCGGCGACTTTGCTCAAGAGATCTCTTTGGAAGCCAGATTGCTGAATAGAATCGTACATCTCTAGCAATGAACGAAAGAACGCCTGTTGCCAATCAGCGACATCGCTGTGCAACAAGCCGAGCCTCAACCAGCCGGCTTTCTTCATTGAGACGCGGACCTCCCGAAGCCAGGGATGTGCAACACGTCGTTCGAGAAAGTAACCTTCAAGGGAGTCCAATCCCTCTATCGGATCGAACAAAAAGCCCTCTAAATGACTCCAAAGCCGCTCCATATTGGTGCCTCCAAATGCAAAAGATGGAGACTACAACATAGCGAATCCAAGTCAAATGATCAAAAAGAACTGTCAGCAGAAGAGAACCCTCCGCCTAATACCCCATCAAACCACAACATCTCGTACAGACAGGCATGATCCCTTCTTGACTGATGCTTTGGCGGAACTTCACGTAACGCTCGGAGTTCCAAAGCTCTGTCAGCTTGGTATCTTTGATATTTCCGACGATGTAATCGTGATAATCGCGACATGGTGAGACGTCACCGTTACTGTCGATTTCGGGACATTGGAAGATCGAGACACACTGATTAAACCCGAAGGTCGCGCTGTGGTCGGTGTAGTACTTGCGAAGATCGGCTTCATCGGTGAGGTTTGGCATGATGTAGACGGGGCAAGAGTTGAAGCCAGACGCCCTCTTCTGAAGGTCTTTGAGCTGTCCACTCAACTCAGCGTAGTCGAATTTACTCCAGTCACCCACCCAACCGTAGGGAAGTTTGGCACTTTCACCGAAGCGTCGTTCAAAGTCATCGCTGTGTTTGGTCGCGCTCTCAAAGTCGATCCACCAAGAGAGATAGAAGATCTGCAGATCAGTGTAGGGTTTCAGGCGCTCGTAGATGTTTGTCAGGTCGAAGAAGTTTTCGCGAGAGATTGTGGTCAAACTGACGAGCATCGGGAGCTTTTGCCCACGTCGCTTCTTCATCTCGGAGAGTGTCTCGAAGGCCTCGATGACTTCGGAGAAGCTGTCGTGGTTCTTGGATTGTCCGGGGCGCGCGGCGTTATGTGTTGCTTCACAAGAACCGTCGACGGAGATCTGCAACAAGAACATGGGGGCTTCACAAAATTCTTCGGCGAATTTGGCGACTCGCGTACCGTTTGTCGCGATGGAGGAAGGCATACCGAGCTTGGCGCCTTCGTGGATGACGTCCATCAAGCCGCGGTAAAGCATCGGCTCGCCACCCCAAAAGTACAGGATGGGCGTGTGCTTGTTGGCTTTCAAATCGTGAAGCATCTCGATATAGCGAGTGTATGGGACCTCTTGTTTGCGAAGCTCTTTGAGATCTCTGTCGCGAAGATAACCGTTGTCTCCCCACTGTCCGCAAGTGTGACAACGAAGGTTGCACAAGTCAGTGATCCGAAAACCAATATGGCGGATTTTGTTGGCGATACCGTTCTTGTAGTTGGGGTACAACATGTTAAAGAACTGTTTCTCCATTTGGAAACCAATGGCAGTTCGTGCAAATGCGGTATGGGAAAGTACCTTGGTCGCATTTTTCAAAATACCACTGATAGGCACCTGACTTCGTTGGCTCATATCGGTCATACTCCTCATCATGTGGCGCTGATCTGTGAACGCCACGAGATCATTGAATGGCTTTCTTTGGTTCGCCCAGCGTACCTGCGGATGGTTGTTGCGGATCACATCTGCGAATGAGCATGGGGGAGCACACAGGCTTCAAATCAAACGTATGCGCCGGAGAGTTTTCATACCAAGAAAAACCCGTTACAAACAGGCCCTCACCGCGCATAGCGAACGTAGCAAAAGCGATCTAGAGTGTCAAGAATCACCCTGTGCACAACCACAAGCTCAACACGCGACTGTCCGCCCTCACAACATTGTTCACACATTGGCGCTATGCTATAAGCGAAACACACATCCACCACACGAAAGGAAAGAATCCTCCCATGGAGAACAAACAGCCGCTCAGTGCCAAATCGATCGTCGGTCAATTGTTGCCTTATGTGCTCACGATTGGGATTCTTGTGTGGGTCTTTAACAACCTCACCACACAGATCTCCGACGAGGTCCACACCCTCCACACGACCCAATCCTCCAGGCTACAGAGAGACTTCGCACAAAGAGACAGCATCCTGCTCAAAGACAAGTCGAAGCGACTGTACTGTTCGATATACAACGTCAAGCTCCACAAAGCCTGCAAAGGACACGTCGACTTTCTCATCGTGCAAAAACAGGGGCAGGTGTTCATCCAAAGGACAAAGGGATCGAGGATACCGGCGGGGGCTTCTCTTCGTGTCAGCTACACCAAAAAGGTGACCATTGGGGAGATGTGGACGCTGATCAGCAAGGCGGACCTGACGTTGTTCATCCCTGTGATGTTGCTGCACTTGTTGATCTTCTTCTTTGCGGACATGTCTTCCTTTGGGCTCGCATATAAATGGTTTAACGCGCCGGATATGACCTGGAAAGAGATCCTCGAAGCCCGAGCGGGCCCATACGTCGTCCAGATTGGTCTACCTCAGCTCGCAGAGTTGATGTTCCCGTTGTATATGTGGCGTGTCAAAAAGGTCCCCTTTGTTGAGACGATGAGCGCAAACACCTGGGCCAATGTCCTCGACTACACAGCCCTCCTCAGCGTGATCACGCCGGCGGTCATCTACAACGTCATGGTGGATCCCGTCATCCCCGTCATTGGCATGAAATGGCTGATCGGCGTAGGTGTGTGCTGGTTGCTCGTCTTAAGTGGGATCATCTATCTCGCGTCGCCGCTTGGAAAACAGCTCGCAAAGTACTACACTCCCCCACACCAGCGAGAGGAACAACAAACACAAGCGCCTCCCAAAGAAGAACAAAGTATCTTGCACTCCATCGGCAAGTTTCACGATGTCTTTCGGGCGTTTGCCTTTGCGACGTGGAGCCAGGGTTTTCGGGTATACGGAGCGAGGCTGCTGTTTGTGCTCTCAAGCCTGCTCTCCAACCTCGTGGCGCTGTGGGCGATGGGCGCCAACATCCCTCTCTCTCTCGCGATGATCGGCATCCCCATTATCACGGCGTCGATCTTCACGCCAGTCAGTGTTGGCGGATATGGCGGACCACAGCTCATCGCGTGGTTCTTGTTCGTCAAACTAGGGAATGCTGCGAAGGCCGACCAGATCGTGGCGTATTCATTGCTTTGGTCGACCTCCTTTATGATTGGGCGGGCGTTATTCGGAGGATTCTACATCAGAGGTTTTTGGCGTCGCACTTTTGGGGATAAGAGATAACCCACTGTCCCCACCTCCACGACCAAGCTCCATCATCGCAGGCTGGACGAGCAACGAGCTGATCAAACAAGCCACCAAACCAACGACAGCGAGAATCCCAAGGGTCACGAGCCCGGAGTGCGCCCCTGTGATCATCCCCAAGAATCCCACGACAGACGTACAGGTCGCCATGATGATAGGTCCTGCCATTCTCTTCCAGGCTGACAACACACCAGCTTCAGGCTCTTCGAGGTAACGGTGCATCAAATGCACACCGTTGTCGATACCGATCCCCACGAGGACAGGGAAGATCACCATATTCACGAAGGAGATCCGCAGATCAAAGATGGCCATGATCACAAACATCCCAAGCATCCCAAAGAGCAACGGAAAGAACGCCAGCGCCGTCGGCCAAAAGGAGCGAAAATCTCCCCAAAGCAGCAACAACACGATCAACAGAGAGAGCCCAATCGCCAGCAATCCATCCCAGATCACCGTGTTGAGCAGCAACGCGTAGACGATCGCTGATCCAGCAGGCACATAGGTCTTACCGTTCGCTTGGAGATCAGTGAGGTACGTCCTCAACTTCATCGCATCGAGGCCATGACTCAGATTGCTTCGACTCATCACGTGGATCAAAAAATCACCGGCAGGCGTCATGAAGTTGCGCTGCAAAATCAACGGAAGATCTTTGGGACCAAACGGCGCCACCGCGAGCATCTTCCTGAAAGCCTTGTAGCGCTCCTTGTCCTTTCCTTCCAACCAGGAGGCAGCGTCATTCTTTTTGAGAAGCCGCTTGATCTTTGCGAGCACACGCTGCTTTTCCTTTTGAAGACCTGGTACAAATGTGAAGATGGAGACGAATTGTGTAAGAGCCTGTGTATCTTTGACTTTCGCAGCGCGCTGACGAAGAGCTGCCAAAAGCCCCCGCGCTTCCTTCTCGTTTGAGACCGTGAAGACTGTAGGTGCGAGGCTTTGGTGAAAGAGTGTTTGAAAACGCTTCATGCGCTTCATCTCAAAATCGTACCCTTTCGGGAGATAGCCGATGCGGAACCTGTCGTATTCGAATTTAACGTGTCCAGAGAGCGCAAAGAAAGACCCTAGCAATACAAGCCCCGCGAGGAACATAATCGGCTTGGAGAATGGAAACACACGCCCTCTCTCTTCAACACTCTCCTGCTTGGGTGGGATGATCTGCTCGGGCTTCCAGCGCTCTGCGAGACTGATCAACGCAGGGAGGACAGTCAACATCGCGAACAAACACAATAAAATACCGGAGCCAGCGATCAAACCAAATTGACTGAATCCCTTAAAACTCGAAAGGCCAAGACATGAGAAGGCGATGGCTGTTGTCGCACAACCAATGAGAACGGCGGTTCCAGTCTCCTCTCCTGTGACCTGAACGGCAGCATGGAGGTCGTGAGAGGCGGCACGTTCTTGTTGATATCGGCTGAGAATGTGGATCCCGTAGTCGATGCCCAGACCGAGTAAGATTGCGCTGATAAACCCAGTGATCATGTTGAGATAGCCGACGATCAAATAGGCGACTCCCATCGTCCAGGCGATGCCCATCCCGAGGGGGATCATCAACAAGATCAAAGCGCGAAGGCTTCGGAAGTATATCCCCAGCAAAAACAATAATAAAAAGGCCGTCATCATCGAGGAACGCGAGATATCCGCTTCGATCCCGAGAAACTCAAGGTGCGCCTCTGTAAATGTGCCGTGGTAGTCGATCTTCATCTTGGGGTGGAAGGAGGTCGGCTTGAGTCCTTCGACGACTTTGTGGATGGTTTTGACATATTTTGCGCTGAAGATGGCGTCGTTGGCAAATCCATTGGGTCGAATCAACAGACCTTGATAGCGTCCTTGTTCGGCGCTGTAGGTTTCTTGGACATTGGGCTGTTGGGAGGCGTATTTTTTTTCGAGTTTGCCGAACGGCAAACCTGGATCACTGTCTTCCATGAGGGAGACGACGAGGGGATTATTCTTTCTATTTTCGTAGGCAATTTTCTTTTTGATACGCTTATGTACGTCCTTGAGGTCATCCAGGCTGACAAACATCAAGGCGCGCTTACGAAAGAAGTCCATTGGCGCCCGAAACATCGAGAAATCGACCTCAGGGACTTTGCGCAGCTTTTGTTGCAGTGCGCGGAGAAAGCGCGTATTCGCTTTGGGGTCGGGAGAGGTCGCTGTGACCATCTCATACCCCAACCCTTTTGTATCTTTGAGCAGCTTTTTGACGGAGCGGACTTCGGGAAATTGGTTGGACAACAGATCAGTCAGGCTGCTGTTAATCCGTAACCCCAGGGCAAGCCATATCCCAACGATTGTCGCGATCAAACCGACGACACACACAAAGACGGGGCGTCGCGCAGAGAAAGAAGACAACCGACCAAGATAGCGCTTGATCAAATCAATCATATTTCGGCCTCATGACACATTCAAGTGCCTTCACATCAAAATACATCCCGTCATAGCGGGACACTTTCATACAATTCAAACGTCCAACGGGATAAACGATCCCTTCTTGAAAGTCAATATTTTCAGGGGGATTTGCAAGTGCATGGATGTTCAGTCGGAGAACAACACGATAAGATTGATGTTCTTGGACAGATGACGTATAAGGCCGTTGGAAGGAAAAAGTCCCTCGGACGACAAGAGGGAAGAACACCCCAAGCCCCCGAATAAGACGAAAGACACGGAGAGAGCAATATGCAGTTGGCATTCTCGATCATCATTGTGGCATCATGCGTGTATGTATGCCTTGACTTGGTCGCGACCTACTTTTTGACCAGACCCAAAGATATCCGTCACTTTGGCGAAGACGCTCCAGGCGTCTCCATCCTGAAACCAGCCAAGGGGGCCGACGATGATCTCTACGAGAATATCGCCTCATTCTGCCAACTCACCTACCCCAATTACGAACTCATCGTGTGTATCGCTGATAAAGAAGATCCCGCGTGGGCAGTGACAGAGCGTGTCATCGAAGCCTATCCAGAGACGGACATTAGGTTGATCCAAACGGAACCATCGGAGAGTCTCAACCCAAAAGTGGCCAGCCTTGAGACGATGGCGCGACACATGAAACACGACTTGATGCTGATCAGTGATTCCAATGTGCGCGTCACACCTGATTATCTCTCCGATATGGTGCAGGCTTATGAACCTGAAGAGGTCGGTATCGTCACCAACTTGATCTGCGGGAGCGGTGAAGAGACTGTGGCTGCGGCCTTCGAAAATTTATTCTTGAATGGGATCGTCTTGGCGGGGTTTGTCTTCATGGGGTTTTA
>CEUG01043708.1_pt1 | contig 10285 bp, 7 predicted proteins | sample 531421 | NCBI WGS metagenome assembly CEUG01 (sample SAMEA2622901, study PRJEB7988) | marine metagenome | biome: marine biome (ENVO:00000447); feature: surface water layer (ENVO:00002042); material: "saline water (ENVO:00002010), including plankton (ENVO:xxxxxxxx)" | depth 5 m | reverse complement strand
GTAGCCCAGTCATTGTTACCTTCTCTACCCGCAAATACTTGGATTCCATTAGCAGAAACGGTAGTTTGACCTACAGTGAATGAATCTTGGCCAATGTGTCGATAGTTTAGTGGCAGTGCATTAGAGCCATCTAATTGCTCGGAAAAAAGTTCACAGCCGCCTAATTCGACTGAAAGAGTGATTGTTCCTTGCCCGACTGCAGATTCACTCCATACCTTACCCTCAGTAATGGGGAAATTGAAATGGTTCATTCCGTCATTATATGTTAAATCCGAACCAATGGTAGTTTTTTGGTTCATATCAGTGCCTGTTGGGATACAGCCGAGATCTATTCCTCCAAAGCCTCCATCACCCGAACCGTCACCATCGCCATTTCCAGTTCCGTCGCCATCGCCATTTTGGCTTTCGCTACAACCGAAGAAATCTACCGATTCGCCCATCGGTGTATCGGGACAAATGTCATCATCATCGATCACGCCATCCCCATCGGCATCATCACTGCCACTATCGCCGTTGTTGCCGCTGTTGTCATCATCAGGACAGCCATCGTTGTCAGCATCATTTTGGGAATTAGATGCTTCGTTAGGACAAGCATCACTCGAATCTGGAATTCCATCACCATCGGTATCCTCATCACCGCCGCCGTTAGAGCCACCACCACCATTTTGGGCGTCTGAGCAACCAAATGCATCGACTTCTGCGCCTAACATAGTTCCTGGACAATCATCCCAATCATCTGATACGCCATCACAGTCTTCATCGGGGTCACCCCAATCATCAGTACAACTTCTACCGGATGTACTCATCGTATTGAACTCGCTGCTGGTCTCAATAACACTGGATACTGTGACGTTTTCATGAATTAATGAAAGAGTATCCTTGGCATAACATGCCACACCTGATTCCTCATCAATAGTTTTAGTTTCCATCCCCATTAGACTCATTGTCAGAGTCGCTTTGCCCTCAATGCTGACACGGTAACATTCCTTGCCTGCAACCGTCTCAACTCCGGTTACCTCCATCTGATGATATTCATCATAAGTTATGCCAAAAAATGTTGGCATAGTTACCGAGAAGTTCCAATAATCACCTATTGTCCAGACTGGTGCAGATTGTAGGTTCGCAGTTGATGATTGAGCAAATTGATACGATGATAAGGATGAAGTGTACATATTGTTGCCTCTCGCATCATATACTTCGCTAGCAACATTCCAACCGATTTCTGGTGAGTACCAATTTATCACATATCCTGCATCAATTTCCAAAACATAAGCACCGCCCCCAGCCTCGGTCATAGTTGCGTTAACTGAGACGCAGTAAACTCCACCAACCTCGGTTTCATCTTCGTTAAGGAATATAGTATCACGAGTTTTGGCAGGGTTACTTGAGCCCCAATGGGTGTTTTCTTCATCCCAAACAGACATTGACACGCCGTCCCCGGAGGCATGTGATAAGGTGAGTAACAATGTCTGACCTGGCTCTAACCAAACCGAGTACCAATCATGTTCATCGCTCCACATATCTACACTGCCACGAATAACATCACCGGGGTATACCTCTTGGCCAGTCGTATTGCTGTCATTGGGTTCCACCTCAGAGATCACCTCCACACCAGAATTTACTGTGAGTGATGTTTTGAAATCATCACTTAATTCAGAAAAATCTGTATCAATTAACATGGGTTGGAGACTTGCAATTAGTAACAAGGATAGCACTGCGAATCGCATGATATTATCAAGGCGGGTTGACTTATAATCATTTAGTAACAAACATTCTAACCCAAATTTTGATGGAAATTGATAATTCTCGATGCAGGAACAATGTCCCACTTAATTAACTCGAGTCGTGCCATTATACAAATAAAAATACGCTATACAAGCACTAAATTTGATTATAGTTTGGACTAGATTAAGCAAGGTAAGATTCCGATGACATCAAAGCATACGGGCTGTTGGTGTGAATCATGGGGATTGAGACTGTTCTGCTGATAGTCAACGAAAAATCTCTGCAACAGATTCTTGATACTCAATGGAATGAAGTATACCGATTGATGGATAAAGGAAATATGAGGCATATTAGACCTGATAAATTCCCAAGACTGAACCGTACCTTTGACATTGATTGTGAGGCAGAAATCCTGGATTGGATGGAATCCATCGGTGAGCAAGCAGGCACTGTAAAGCAGGTATTGCTGAATATTGATGAGGGTGAAGAAGGGTTGCTTCAATTCATGCAGTTCGCAAGCCCGGGCAACTGGGAGTGTTGGGAAGCTCGAACCTACTTGTATCTCGACGTAGCACTTGATAGAGAAATCTTGGATAGGCAAGACCTCTACTCCAATCAGACATGGCAAATAGTCGTTGAAAGATTAACTAATTTACCGGAGGAAGAATTTGCTGAAAAGGTATGCATAGACTGGATGGATAGAAGGAAGCAACTTGGAGAGACTCTCGATGAGAAAGAAGACCCAAAAATAATCCCAACTTATGAGGCTCATTCGAGAAATTCAAAATTATTGGTTCATGCAATAACCGAGTGGAACAATAACCCTGACTGCATTGGCATCATTGGTAGGGAACATCTTGAGGCATCTCTATGGGGACATGGAGAAAACAACTTAGCAAACTATTTGAGAAAATAAATACGACGGTTTGAAAAATAAGTGCCATTAGCGAGCATCATGTCAGAAGACGGCGATGATGTCCCTATCGATTCCCTCGATGATGAAGTACCGGTGGTTGAAGAGGGAGCGGATACCTTTGAAGTCGAAGTAGAGGAGCCAAAGGATCCCCTGCAAGAGGCTCTAGAAAGAGCAGAAACAGCAGAAAAAGAAATCGCTTACAAAGATGCTGAAATTCAGAATGTAAGAAAACGATTCTTAACAGAAAAGGCTGAACTAATCCAGTATGGCAGCATGGGACTAGCGAGGAAAATGCTAACCGTACTAGCAGATGTTGACCGTGCATTGAATAATATCACCGATGAAGACCAATCGCCAATAGCCCAAGGTTTGAGGTTATTGAGAAACAAAATGTGGCATGAATTATCAGGCGACGGAGTGAGTGAAATTGAGGCAAAAGGTAACAAATTTGACCCTGCAAGAATGGATGCTATAACTACAATCCCAGCCTCGGATGCTTTCCCAAGTGGTACTGTAGTAGATGTTATAGAAGCAGGATACATGTATAAGGAGAAGGTTCTTGTCGCTTCAAGAGTTGTTGTTGCATCTGAAGATTAGCCTACATTAACGCCCGAGACCATGGTTGAAAGACGGAATATTGCATCATTGTCAACCAACCAATCAATCACTGGTTGCGGAATTGTGGCCGAAAGTACTGCTTTCACTGCAGCATCATCATAGACCGTAGAAAGCATCAGCAAAGTTTGTCTAACCCGCCAACCTTCGTAATTTTCTCGGTTAGACAAATCGACAAAATTAACCTTGAAATCACTCTCTTCATACAATTCTTTTGTGACTTTGTCCGATGTTACGAGTATCCCTTCCCCATGAAACTCTCTAGCATGAGTCACCCAATTAGGCGGGTCATTGATATCTTTGACTCCAACAATTCTCGCAGTTTTATTATGCTCAGCGAGCCATGAGTTTATCATTTCTGTGCGCTCTTCAAGAGTCCAAGGATTGTCTGACTCCCAGCCCTTTGCTGCTGACCCAATGGCGATTATTACCTCAGCATCCCCGGCTAAATCAAAAGCACAGTTTACCAAATATTCATGACCTTTGTGAAATGGTTGGAATCTACCAAGAACGATGAAACTACTCATTTGTATACCTCAAAAGTAACTCTCAACATCTACTTGTCTGGTTTCGTGACCATGTTCCCTAAAGCAATCAAGCATCCTTTTACATCCTTCAATCATTTCCTGCTTTGTTGTCTCACCCATCGAGCCTACTCTGAACATTTTGCCTTTGAGATGATCCTGAGCGCCAATAACTTGTGTGTGGTATTTTTCTTTCAAATCTGAGCGCCATTTGTCATCAATTCCCTCGGGATACATTATTGCAGTTACTGTAGCACTCCGCTGGGAGACATCCGCTAACAGTTCAAAACCAAGGTCGAGAAATAAATTCTGAACACCGTTGGATAGATGTTGACACCTTTCCCACCGGTTTTCTAAGCCTTCTTCTTTCATTACCTTCAATGATTCTGACCAACCCATCGCGAGATTTATTGCCGGCGTCCACGGTGTTTGGTCATCATCACCTTTCTTATAGGCAGAAATAAAGTCCAGATAGAATAGTGCATTGACATCTTCCTGCTCCTTGATCGCCTTACAGCGTTCATAGAATTTTGAATTAAATGCGATAGCAGCGATACCTGAAGGTCCGGCTGTGCATTTTTGAGCCCCCATCGCAGCAGCTTCGACGTTCCAGTTATCAATCTCAACCGGTAAGCCGCCAATTGAGGTAATCCCATCAAGAATAAATGAAGTTTCATACCTATTACACATTTCAGCGATTGCTGGGGCGTCTTGGGTTATCCCTGAACTGGTTTCATTGTGACAAATCAATACTGCTTCGTAACATTTTCTCTCAAGTTGTTGCTCCAACTCATAGAGATCAAATGCTCTACCCCACTCATACTTGATATGTTTTACATTGCAAAACCGCTTACACATTTCAGCAACGCGTTCGCCGAATTTTCCATTGGTTGGAACTAGAACTAAATCATTGGGACGAAATCTGTTAGCAATTATCATTTCCATCGCAGCAGTGCCGCTTCCTGAGACTGCTAAGACTTTGTAATCATCATCCCCCGCCCATGATTGGGTTTTCTTTTGAGGTTGTGAGGGTGCTAGTTTAAACGCGTATCTCAAGCCGGAATTGAGTTCAGCCATAACATCACGAAACTCACCGCCGCGTGCAGTAATGACCGGGTTTGCCATGGCATCTAGACACCGTTGGTTCATTCTGACCGGCCCGGGTACCAGGAAACAGTCCCCATCATACTCTGCCATGGTTATTGCTATGGTTGCCAGTTATTCAATACATGTACGAAAGCGACTAACTGATAGAGGTCGAGTAGGACAGCCTTACATGGTGCGCATCGGAATAGCCATGTTACAAGGCGCGCGCCACGAACATTGTGAAGCAATGCAACATGCTGCATTAGAAATGAATGTAACTGTAGAAATTGTCGAACTTCGCAAGCGGTCACAACTAGATTCATCAATAAGCGGATTGATTCTGCCCGGTGGTGAGTCCACAACAATGCGTATAGCAAGTCAAAGTGAGGAGTTGCTCGACGGTATTTTTGACTGGATGTCTAAATATCCTGAGAGACCGGTATTAGGAACCTGCGCAGGTGCAATCCTGCTTGCTAACCCTGGTAAAAATCTAGCACCATTCATTGATTTAGAAATTTCCCGCAATGCGTGGGGAAGACAACGATTTTCTTTTGAGGCACCTGTTATTGTTGACTTAGAAACCCCGGAAATTATCCATGAGGCTAGTTACGAGATTGAGCGTGACAAGTACAACCACAAACCGTTACCAATGTCAAATCAGGCTGCACAGGCGGAAGTTGAGTCATTCACTGGCATCTTTATTCGAGCACCAAGGTTCATTGATGAATCAATACATTGTCAAAGAATAGCAACTTTAGAAGACGAAACAGTTGGGGTTTTGCAAGGTAATAAACTGGCTTTAACTTTTCATCCGGAGTTAACCAAAGATCGGCGTTTTCATCGCTGGTTAATCAACAAAGTAATCGCTCTAAAGCTATGAATTCATACGAGACTTTGAAACCATGTAACTGTACGCGTGGGTGTTATTATGCTTGGTTCACTGCCTATGGCTACCGAAATTTCACCGTCTGAAGATGGTGAAGCAGAAGGTTGTGTTCAATGCCAAAAAGGCAGTAAACTTGTGTTATTTGTCACGGGAAAGTGCCATTGGGGATGTGATTATTGTCCACTCTCCGACAACCGTCGTGAATCACCCGATATGTTTGCTAATGAACGAAGATGTCAGGACTGGAGTGAAGTTATCGAGGAGGCTAGAGCAATGAACGCAACTGGAACTGGGATTACTGGCGGGGATCCTATGCTTGATATGGAAAAATCTCTGGAAGCGATAAAGCAGCTTAAATCCGCTTTAGGTGCCGAGCACCATATTCATTTGTACACCTCTATACCGTTTAATCCTGCTAACAGCGTGCGTTTTGCGGACGCTGGTTTGGATGAAATCCGTTTCCATCTCTTGGACGGAAGTGTTGAAAGATATCTCAAAGTAATTGATGAATGTCATAGAGTGGGAATCAATGTAGGCATTGAACTGCCTTGTGAACCTGATAAATCCGAATCGTTGTTCGAACTACTAGACGAATTAAATGGAACCAATGTTCAATTTCTTAATCTAAATGAATTAGAGATTACGGTCGGTAATCAGAATAATATGGATGTTCGTGGCTTTAATCTAAGTGGAGCGATGACTGCTGCTGCCGAGGGGTCTCGAGAGTTAGGACTCAAATTGAAGGAACGCGCTAAGGATATGAGTTTCCATGTCAAATTTTGCACTGCTAAATTCAAAGATGCGGGACAATTACGAGCCAGATTTAGAAGAAGAGCAGAGGTTACGCTGCGGCCTTATGAGGTGTTGAGTAACGATGACACAATTCTATTTGGAGCAATACCAACTGAAGAGATAGATGCCAGGGATGATATTGAAGATTTATCAAACGAACTACAACTTTCCGAAGGTTGGATAAGATATGACCCTAATGAAAGAAGAATAGAAATGCCATTATCAGCAGCAGAAGCAATCGCTGACTTTGTCGACGTACAAGTTCAACTTGTCGAGGTTCACCCAACCCACGAACGCTTGGAAGTTTCTGTGATAAATCTGAATGATAACAGATGACGGAGTGAATAATAATCCTTCAAATTTACAGATTTTGGTGAATCGTCGACAAGAAAATTAAGTAATGAATTTGCTTTGACCTGCTATGGAAAAGGACGACTGGTCAAGACTTGGCACTCGTAAGTTTCTATTTTTTGCCGTTCTAATGGTTACAGTATTAGCCTTGCCATCGTTCGTATATACAGGGTCATACATCATTGCCGACGCACCTGCCCCAAAAGATGGCATAGAAATGCCCCCTTCACCAGATGAAACATTAAGTGAAGGCCTACTATTCATTGTTCTAGATGGTGGCAGACAATCACTGATGGATAGTCAGGAATTAATGCCAACACTTCACGCAAAAAAACGCACTGGAACCTATATCGATGTTTTAACAAATCCGTTGACTATGACTGCATCATGTGTCAAAGAAATGGCTACAGGGATCCCCTCTCGACCAAATGAAGGCTTGAACAACTTTCACCCTGACCATCCTGGTACCGAAGATGGCTGGACTTTAACCAGTGAACACGATGGTAATCAAGACGGAGTTTATGATTACCGAGTTGGTATTGTTGGCGACTATGTTTGGGGTGATTTGTATGCGGATAATGAGAAAATAAATTTCATGAAGCACCGATATGGACACGCCGACTATTATCAGGGCGACATCGAGTCATTTGAGACACTGAATGCTTGGCTCAACGGTACGGTCCCCAAAAGTAATACTAGACCGGGGACCGTTTATGAAGAGCCACCCAATGTAATAATTGCTCATCTGTCAGGGTTAGATAGTGTTGGACACAGGTACGCAGTCAAGAATTCTGATGAATACGAAGAGAAATTACGTTGGTTAGATGAACAATTTGCCATTATATTTCCCAAAGTCCCAGAATCATGGACTGTCGTGGTTACTGCAGACCATGGCCTTACCGACAGTGGTCAGCACGGCTCACCGGATCTAGAAATTAGAGAGGTTGGTGCATGGATGTGGGGGCCAAAAGTCAAGGAAAATTATTACTATCCAGAACAAATTGACCAGCGCGACCTTGCAACTTTACCATCGCTTTTGTTTTCCCTACCCTTACCGCACGCAGTTCACGGTAAGTTCCCATTGGATGCGTTTGATTTAACCGAGTTTGGTGATGATAAGTATGAAGAATTAGATCAATGGAATTGGAACGCGACTATCTCAAGAAACGAATGGATGCAAGAAAACGGTCACCCATATTTTGAAGATTTGAGTCGAGAAAATATCGAATGGGATAAGATAACATACGATGAAATTGGATTGCGTAACTTAGACCTTGGAATAACCGCAATTGCGTTTTTAGCAATAAGTATTGGAATTTATTACCTCGCTAAACGGGAAAATATTTCACATCCTAGTAGTATAAAACTAGCCGGTGTCTTTTCGATTGGATTCATCTTTTCAGTGATTATTTCATACAATAGAGATACTCTATCTTTACCGTATTACGCAGTGGGATACTTCTTGCCAATTGCCTTGTTTGCTATTGCTGGCTATGCCCTGATGAGCAAGAAATTAAGCGAAAAACGGCGAATGAATTTTGGATACGCTCTGCTCATAATGTTTGTCACAATGATTATATTCACTGAATCGAGAGTTTCAGCAATAAACATAATGATGCTGGTGATGTTGTTTACCTCAGTATTCTTGAATTCCAATAAGGATAATAAGTCCACTAAACTCGTTAAATGGACATTTACCATTGTGATAATTCCGATAACTCTATTGTCGCATTATCGAGTGTTTTATTTATCTGTACCGAGATATATCATCAATCTCTCAATACAGCAAGACTTCATACCGTGGGTGATGAATACAGGCTTTATCCTATTAGGGATTTTATTCTACCAAATCAACACAAAATCACTTGATACTAAATTAAAGAAATATTTCGTTGTCGGTTTGTTCACCGCAATACCAACCCTCATGATTTTAGAAAATAATTTGGTGGACTGGATATTACTTTCAATGATGGTTGGAATTCTAGGTTATGCATCCTATCTAAGAGTGAAGAAATCACCATATGATATGGAATTGATTACTTTGGTAGTATTTTGCTGGTTGACAATGAGTTGGGGAGGTTATGTTGGAGCAATTAGTATTGTACTATATGTATCATTCAAATCATTTTTCGACAATGAACTAAATTTCATACTTGAAAAATCAACTGACATATCAAAGGAAATACCGCGTACAATAATAACGACATTATTACCACTTGTTATCTGGTTTACTTGGTGGGCGGCACTTGGCCAGATAGGTGGAATAACCCATCCAAGAGATGTTGATCCTGGAAGCTTGTATCTTAACGGTGGTTACATCGGTGACAGGTTTTCACCAAGCAATAGCTGGGTAGGATTTATGGGTGGTGGGCCTGCTGTTGCAATGTCGTTATTGTGGTTCAGCCTATTCTATAAAATCGGGTTCAATATGAAATACGTTGCCTATTTTTTGCTTGCTAGATTGGCAATGTTATCCTTGCAATTATCTATATCACCGAACCTTCCAAGATTAATTTTTAAGTTGTCATGGGACATAATATTCGCCATCGGCTTACTTGGATTTATGGCGCACTTGGCGATCCAATATAGAATAGAAAATCGTAGGCAAAAATCAATTGATGCTATTCTGACTCAGTAAGTTTTTTTTCTTGCATCTCCGATTGAAACGGACCGGTAACGATGTAAATCACCAACAGAATTGCTGAGATTGAGTAAAGGATAAACTGGGGCCTAGTGTCTCCTAGATCGATGCCAAATTCTGTGGAATTATTGAGCGATAAAACTGTGCCAGATAAAATTGCAATCCCTTGGATTGCAGAAATCTTTAGTGGTAGGCCGCCTTTGTTTTTTGGTAGTTTCCTGTCTGCAATCATAAGTCCGCCTGATATTAACATCACTGGCAGGATTAAGAAATCAAAATATGGTTTCTCGACTGAGGAAGAAGATTCAAACAAATCGAAAAAAGATTCACCTGAGACACCTGGTCCAAATCCAGTAGATGGCTGCAGCCAAATAAGTGCTGCTGCAGTAATTAGTACCATTGCGTTTGCTGGAGATGCTAAGCCATGGAAATAAATTTTGTCAGATGCTTCCTCATATTGAAATCTTGCTAATCTTAACATTCCAGTAACTATGACCCAACAAGCAGCAATCCCAAGAGAAACTGTCCAAATTGGGGCTGCTTCCCCCCAACGACCAAACATAACGAACATCAACAATGCAGGTGCAACGCAAAATGAAATACAATCAGACATAACATCAAGAGTACCGCCTAGCAATTTCCTTTTTGAGTATCTTCTTGCAATCGGTCCATCGATAATATCCCCAATTACCGATAACAGGATACAGGTCATAGCGCCCCAAATATAGTTGGTTTTAACTCCATCTGCA
>CEUG01100181.1_pt1 | contig 10304 bp, 8 predicted proteins | sample 531421 | NCBI WGS metagenome assembly CEUG01 (sample SAMEA2622901, study PRJEB7988) | marine metagenome | biome: marine biome (ENVO:00000447); feature: surface water layer (ENVO:00002042); material: "saline water (ENVO:00002010), including plankton (ENVO:xxxxxxxx)" | depth 5 m | reverse complement strand
GATTCATTCAGAGTAGTCTTCAGGGGGGAAACACTCCAAATTAGTATCATTAGTAAGGCGGTTATACAGATTAGGAATCTGGAATTGAAATTTTCTTCCATCGGATTCACCTTCACATCAACCAAGAAGCAGTAGGCTTAGCTGCATCAGAGCGGCCCCGAATACCATGCCAACAACCATATGCCTATTCCGATTTTGGGCTAATGCTTGTGGGATTAATTCTGTGAAGCTTACAACTGCCATTATCCCGCCAACAAATGCGAGCGACAGGCCAACCATGAGAGGGGTTAGGAAGGAGCCCAGAACCAATAGGGCAAATAGTGCACCAAGCGGTTCTGTTAGTCCTGTTACCAAGGCGATAAGTGTAGCCTTCAGCCTACCACCTCCTCCTGCTTGTATTGGGGCGGCCACTGCAATGCCTTCAGGGATATTGTGCAATGCGATTGCTACCATCAACACCAAGCCATACTGCGCAGATTCTAGAACTGCGACACCAATCGCCAAACCTTCAGGGAAGTTATGAATCCCCAATGCAATAGCAGTAAAAATTCCAGATTGGTAAAGTCGTTGTTGTTCGGTGTTCAGCTCATCTTCATTTTTCCCTAGGATTCTATTCAAATTTACAATCAAAACGGCCCCTAAGATGAAAGAGAAAGAAATCCACAGGAAGCCAAATTCAAATGCCCTTTCCAGCCATAAGTCGAAAATTGATATCAGTAACATGACACCGGCGGCCATACCTAGTGTGAATGCCATCACTTCTCTTGAGATCTCCCTCAGGGCCATTACTATGAGTCCGCCGATTCCGGTTGATAGACCGGCCATCAAGGCTATAGCGAAGGGGAAAACCCACGTTTGTGACTGACCCTCTAGAGCCTCTACCTTGACAATCGGGGAGTCATGGTTGTAGCCTCCCTCCTTGGATACAAGTTGTAAAATGATTTCAGTCGGTAGAACTAGTCCTCCATAATTGACGATTTCTAATGTGTCTGTTTGTCTGTTATTCTGAGGTGTCTCGGCCCCATAGAAGCCAGCGGATTTCATGCCTAACGAATTGAAAGATTGGTAATCTCCCTGACCTGTTTCATAACTATCCTTTACAGTCACAGAATAGCCTTCCCAGCCGTTTGAGATCACTCTGTTTCTAGCATTCTTTACTGCTTTACCTATATGTTCATCTGACGAATCAACACTAAGTTCGCCAAGTCCCAATGTTGGATTTAGATTAGTTGAATCCAGATTGATGTACAGATCTACATCACCATAAACATCAGGATTCTCTTCTAGGAATTTCTGACTTCCCAAGGATCCGAGCTCCCCCCCTCCCCATGTCATAAATCTAACAGTAGAATCCATATTTATCTCACTAAGCCTTGCCGCTATTTCGATTAACTGTGCAATACCTACTGCGTTGTTAACTGCGCCTGGACTTATGTAGGAAGAATCATGATGAGCTCCGATTATTATCTCCCCATCTCCTGAACCGGGAATCTCCCCAGAGACAACCCTCGCATTTCTAATCCCCACATTACTCCCTTCCCAGAAACCGTCAAGCACAGGGTATATCGTCGAATCATCAGAAGCTCTATCTATGAAATCTTGGAAGGTAAGGGCTGTGGATTCTGATATGTATATGAATGGAATTAGAATATCAGCGTATTGGCCGTCATATGCATCTGGAAAAGGCACATTTCTTCCGCTCTCATTGACCGTCACTGTCATGAAAGGAGGATTTTCTACGTCGTCACTGTAGATCATCACTACAGCCGCATTCTGATCTATCGAGCTTTTGTAAATCTCAGCTAGACTTCTCTGATTATCATAATTTATGATGATTGCCAAATCTGTCAAATCTCCCGCGGATTGGAAATCATTAACGGTTCCTTTCCCTAAATCTGTCAAGATATTGTCGTGTTTATGAATCGCCCCTGAGTATCCGAGGAAAGTGAATGCATCCCCATGGTACAAGTCCCCTGTTGAGTCAATTTGGACTCTTGCCGTTCCGGCAGAACCGTCCGGAATTCCGGGAATGTTCTGAGCGCCTTGCTCAAGTTGTGCATGCATCAAGATCTGATGATCCTCAGGTTCAGCGTCAATGAACCAATGGCCAGTTACCTGGTATTCCTCTATCTTAACATCGACCAAGCCAATCTCCGAGAACCGATCGCTGATGTACTGAGCGACAATTAGTTCCTCGGCAGAGCCCGTGACTCTAGGGCCGATAGAAGTTATTTGTTCAACGTCACCAACGATTGCCTCTTCATCGACAGTGAAGGAGATACTATCCTCCTCAAGAAGAAAGCCATATGTGAAACTGGAGAGTAGAACTAGGGTTGATACCACCCCAACAATTAGTAGGCCATGCTCTGATAGGTAGCCCATGACGAGGTGCAAGTAGGTTGATTTATGGAGTTTAGGGAATCCTAAATTTCATATGATGTATTATTTTGGGAAGGGCCGTAAGACTCCTACGGAGTAATGTGAGGGATATCTATGGACAATGAAATAATGGTAATGTTTGGTACTGAAACTGGAAATGCGGAAGAGTTGGCTGAGACAGCTGTGGAAATGGCTTCATCCTATGATCTAACTGGGAAGCTTTACGATATGGAAGATGTGACAGTGGAGATGCTAGAAGAATGCAAGAGACTGATCGTTGTCTGTAGCACCTGGGGTGACGGTGAACAGCCCGTAAATGCCCAAGATCTATATGATTCCACTATGGAAATGGGAGATGGATCACTGGGGAACCTGCAGTTCGCGGTATTGGCCCTAGGAGACACCGCATTTGATTTGTTCTGTGAGTCCGGGAAGGAATGGGATGCAGTACTGGAGAAGAAGGGCGGAATCAGGGTTAATGATCGAATAGATTGCGATACGGATTATGATGACTTTGCCGAGGACTGGTTCGAACAGACTCTAGAGAAATTTCAGGCAGCAATGTGATGGTTTTTTCATGATTAACACGATATCCAACCGTTTGACACCCGGCAAGTATGGCGCCATAACGAGGGGAAAAACAGTCCTCGTCATTACCATACTTTTTACAATGATAATTCCGTTGGATGCTACTGGACAGGCTAGTGATGAAGGACAAGGTCAACAAAATCTACAGATTCATGGTTCCGTTCTCACATCTACTGGGGAGTTTGCAGGAAGCACTTCAATTAAGGTAAATTCGATGGACTCTGTTTGGTCAGTTAACGGAGAGTACACATATTCTGGGCTGGAAGCGGGGGAGCATGTCGCTAGAGCCTACTTCATGAACGATGGCCATACCGTCGTTTATCGTCTGGTTAACCTCGATTCCGACTTGGAACTCGATTGGCATGAGGACAAAAATTGGATTACTTTCAAGATGTTTGATGATGAAGGTAATCAAGTCATTCAACCTGATAGTGCCCGGGTTAATTTAGTCCAACATTCTGAGATGAAAATTCCAGAGAACGGATTATCTGAATTCGGACCATATATCGTTAACTCATACTATACGTTAATTGCTCAATATGACTCAAACGAAGAATCGACTAGCTACATCCATTTCAAGATGGAAAGAGGGTCAAGGGACAGCACCAGTTATCCTCATGTAAATAATTTCGAATTTCATCAAGGCAAGAATAGCAGGTATGGGTTCGTGACAAACTCTGCGGGAGTAGCAATGTCGGGTATCGAGGTAAGTGATGGGACGACCACTTCGATAACTAATTCTGAAGGTTTTTACTTGATCCAGAATATGGACATAGGAGAAATATCCATTCTATCTTTCTATCAATCAGGTAATGAAGTCTCTCCGCCAATCCAAGTTCTGGTAGATGAGGGAGAAGGTTGGCTGAATCACACTATCGAGCTCGAGCTGAAACTGCCCGGTAATGCCACCTTCACAACGCCAGTACAAACAGTTCCAGTATCGCCTGTGATACTCTCTTGGGAGGGGGGAAATTACACTGATTATTACTCCGTTTATGAGGGTGAAGTTGATGAAAGAAACCTGATTTATAGAGGTTATTCGACAACATTTGAACATACCCCTGATGGCCCGGGGATGGTAGAATTCAATATCGTAGCTAACAATTCGAATGGTTCGACTGTAAATCCTAAATCTTTGAGGATAATATTTCTCCCGTCGCAGGTAGGTGATGATATTTGGAGAGTTGGGATGAACTGGGAGTATCAGGTCGGGTACACTCCAAGCGGTACTATCAGAGAAATCGACATGACTATGGTCGGTACAGAGATCATTCGTGATTCCTTCGGGAAAAATAGACAGGCATTTCTGATGAGGCTTACGGGCGATTATCAAATGCCAGAAGAGAGATCCTACAGATGGGTTGATTCTGAGACTCTTCTTAACATCCATACATATTGGGTCGATGATCCGGAGTCTTCTTCCTACTACACTGAGGGTACACTCGGATGGAATTTCACTGATTCAAGCGGAGCTCCAGCAGGATTGTTAGGCTCATCGGACGGAGTCTTTGTTCACTTTAACAGAACCAATGTGATCGGAGTCCCCGGTCATCCTGATGGGTATGATGATACATTCAATACCATCACTAGAGAACACGGTGTTTCGGTTACTACACCGGCAGGGGACTTCGAAACTACATATTACAGAATCATAGATAATGAAGATGGAATTGTTTCATGGGAGCTTTGGTATAATAACACGGTTAAAAATTGGGTGAGGATTGTAGACAGGCTTTCTGGATCTCATTCAGAGAAGGTCGAATACGAGCTCCTGTCTTACAACGTTCCAACGACGCCTCAATTCATTACCCAAGATTCTGATTTGGACACTATGGACTATTCAATCGAATGGGGAGAGTACCCAGATTCATTGGGCTATCAGTTGCGAGAGAATGGAGTGGTTATTTATCAGGGTACAGACACTTCGGTAGATCTCTCAGGAGCGTTGGATGGGGAGTACACATATGTTATCTCGGCATTGATGGACGGTTACAGTATTGAAGGGGACAGACTATCGATAACAGTTGACTTTGTCCCTCCAAAACCAGATTTAGAAGAACCCGTCAAGACAATTACCGAGGGCGACTCGGTAACCCTCAGCTGGAATGTAGTTGAAGATTCGGACTGGTATTCAGTTATCGTTCAGTCTGATAGTGGCGAGACAATCGAAGCTTACAATGGCACAGAAACTAGCGTAACAATTGAGATTACTGAGGTTGGACTAAATCGCATCAGGGTTAATACGATGGTATTTGGAAAGGTTTCCGAATACTCTGACTCAGTATTTGTAACAGTCGAGGAGTCGGAAAACCGAGCCTTTAGTTTCATTACATTGTTTGGAGTATCCGTGTTTCTGGCATTCTTTGTAGGGGTATTCCTTAGAAGACAGGGAGACTTCTGAAAAAGAAAGGTGGACGATTGGATGCAGAAAAGCAGTATAGCGCTAATACAGATAGCAATAATAGTTATTTTTTCTCTTGGTGCTTATCAATTCACAAATGATGGAGCGCTGGAATCTGCGGAATACAATATTGAAGTAACAGATTCAAATGGCGTGGAACATAAATTTTCTAGCCCTCCAGAGCGCGTAGCGATAACAAATACATATGCTGCAACGGTAATGAGGATGCTGAATGTTGATTCTGAAATTATTGTCGGTGTTTCAGGTGATTTCCATGGATCGACTCTGTGGCCCGAGTATTCAGATACGCCGATGATCCAGAAAAGTGCACACTCAGAAATTGACTTTGAAGCACTGTTAGATTCGAGGCCGGAACTGTATATTGTATTCGCCACTAACGGCATGGTAGACACGGATGCAATCCGGGAGAAACTTGATCCAGCAGGCATAAAGGTGTTGGGCTTGGATTTCTACAAATATGACAATCTAAGATACGAGATCGGTGTGATTGCTGAATTATTTGGAAAACATGATGAGGCAGAGTCATTGTTTGAAAACTTCGATGAAATTGAGGAGATGGTTAGCTCGAGGATTGGCAGTATTGATGACTCTATCAGACCAAGAATAGTAATGGAACATCATGCTTCACTTACCCGTGACCCAGTGGTACTGACTGGAACTTCTCAATGGAATGATATTATCCATATGGCAGGAGGAGTGAATGTTTTCTCAGATTTACCAGGACATACCACGCACGTGGACATGGAGGCTATACTGGACTCCAACCCAGATATGTTGTTGTTTGATGGTATTACTTTTGATATAGGTTTCAATTCTTTCGATGAAGAGAACAGATGTCAGTCCCATATGGGTTTCATAGCTGACAGACCTGGATTCGATGGGATAGCAGCTGTGGTGAACAATAATATGGCTATAATGTCAGGAGAATTTGCTGGCCCCATGATGATTCATGGACTCCCCACCTTGGCTAAGATGTTGCATCCGGATTTGTTTGTAGACATCGAACCCAATAGTTACCTAGATTCGTACTTCACTGATTACCACGGAATAGACCGGGTTGGCAAATTTGTTTGTGAATACGAAATATCCGGGTGAAATGATGGATCACCTCTCTAGGAAATACGAGGATAAGAACCGCGACCACGTCCTCAAAATATTCCTTCTTGGACTATTTACGATTGTAATAGCTATTTTCGCTTTGGGCCAAGGATCTTCGGTCAATCTCGATATGCTAACTGTCGCTAAGATTCTACTTCAAATAGAAGAGGGTAATGAAATCCAGAGGCTGATTCTATGGGAATACAGAGTTCCCAGAGTGGTTTTTGCCATCATAGCTGGAACTGGGTTAGCTGTAGCTGGGGCTCTGATGCAGGGCGCCTTGGGAAACCCACTAGTATCTCCACTAACACTCGGGGTTGCCTCAGGTGCTGCATTAGGTGCTGCTTTAGCGATTTTCCTCGATTTGACATTCGTTAGTGAATTATTATCAATTTTCTGGACGGGCCTTACAGCAATCATTCCTATTGTTCCCGTGATTTCATTTGTCGGCTCCGACCTAGTTCTGAATGCGTTCTTTTTTGCTCTTTTTGTTGTCTATATCATAATCAAACTAGGCAGTGTTAGAGGAGTTACCGCAGAGTCATATATCCTTGTTGGAATTGCTATAACTTTCATTGCCGGGGCAATAGTTCAGACCATGGTTTATTTTGCTACAGCCGAAGAGCTCTCCCAATTGACCCATTGGTCATTTGGTAGCTTAGCCAGAGTAGACTCGCGTGAAGTTTGGATGATCGGAGGCGCTGTGATAATCCTAATTCCTAAAGCTCTAGAATGGTCTTGGGATCTTAATTCTCTATCGATAGGTGGCGATGAGTTTGCAATTTCTACGGGAGTAGACCCCGTTGCTACGAGGAAAAAAATACTCATACTATCGTCGTTGTTGACAGCTTTGATAATCGCTTTCACTGGAATGATTGGTTTCGTAGGCCTTGCCGCGCCTCACATGAGTAGGCTAATCATTGGAAATGACTACAGAAAATTAATCCCTTGCTCGGCCATTTTTGGGGCCTTGTTGATGTTGATAGCTGATACCATCGGCAGAACCGTCATAGCACCTGTCGTCCTTCCAGTTGGATTGATGCTCTCAGTGGTTGGTGGCCCTCTTTTCATCTATCTACTGTTAACTAACAGGGGGCATCATTGATGAGTGAGCTAATGAAAGTAGAGGGTTTGAGATTTAGTTGGGGGGATAACTTAGTCATTGATTCAGTAGATTTTACAGTGAAGGAGAATGAATTAATTTCCATCCTAGGAAAGAATGGTGCAGGCAAATCCACGTTGTTGAAATGTCTGAACAAGATCCTCAGGCCTAGTCAGGGCAAAATCTTGATTCACGGAGAAGAAATAACGGAATTAGATATTCTTACTACATCTAAAAAAATGTCTTACGTTCCGCAATCAATCACCAGTAATTTCTCAATGGACGTATTCGACGTAATATTACTCGGTAGGAGGCCATACATAAATTGGTCCGTCGGAGAAAATGACCGAAATCTAGTCAGCAAAACCATTGATAGAATGGGATTATCCGATTTCGCTTTCAGGAGGTTTGACAGGCTTTCAGGAGGTGAAAAGCAGAGGGTGATAATCGCAAAGGCCGTAGCCCAAGATCCTGATTTATTCTTATTCGATGAACCGACCAGTGACCTGGATCTAAAAAATCAGATTGAAGTGATGAAGGAACTGAGGAAAATAGTTTCTGAAGAAGATGGAAAGGCTGCAGTAATAGCGATTCATGACATCAACATAGCATCGAGGTTTTCAGATAGGATAATACTTTTACATGAAGGGGAGATAATATCCAATGGTAAACCATCAGACGTATTGACTCCAGAAAATATTGAGTTAGTATTCGAGGTAACTAGTAGGCAGGTAATGGGCGAAGATGGGATACTTAGGATAGTCATTAATGATGAAATTTCAAGGGAAAAGTGAGAAAATGTTTGTATGCGAAAGAAAGAAAACTGACAGTATTGAAAATAATATGGAGAGGGTGATATAGATGCCAATGGAAGATAAGCCGCCTCCCAAACATCAACTTCCCAAGGGAGCCCCTTCACAAAGACAGGAATTATTGTATGATCCGAATGTACCAACCTCTTCACACGCTGAGCAGGCAAGGACATTGGCTGAAAGAATAGGGACGGCAACCTTGTGTACCATTTCCTCTGATGGCGAAGGATATCCATATGGCTCATTCGTGACTTATGCACTGGATTCTGGGGATCCAATATTCTTAATCAGCGGATTAGCTGAACACACGAAAAATCTAATGAAGGAAACCAAGGCATCTCTTCTGATTGCTGAGGGCGGTGACGAAAACCCATTGGCACTTGGGAGAGTGACATTAATTGGTGACTGCGAGATTGTTCCTGAAAGTGAGAAAAAGAGAGTGCGAGACATATTCATTGGAAGGCATGAAAGCGCTAAATTTTATGCTGATTTCGGAGATTTCCATTTTTTCAGATTAGCTGTAAAATCTGTAAGATATATTGGCGGATTCGGAAGAATGTCTTGGGTCGGAGGGGACGATTGGAAATCGTCAGAGCCCGACCCACTGATATCTTTCTCGGATGGGATAATTCAGCATATGAATGAAGACCATGAAGATGCTATGGTCATCATTTGCAAAGAAATGAGTAGGGCTAAAGATACCTCAGAAGCAACAATGACTGGAATTGACAGGTATGGTATGGAAATGTCCGCGATGACTAAAGATGGCCCCCGACCCATCAGAATCGCTTTCAATGCTGAGGTATCGGACGCCGAGGGAGCTAGAAAGGAAATTGTTAAGCTAGTAAATATTGCCAGAAAAATGGCTAATTCAAACGGATAATGCGCATTCATCGGACTTTTTATGGTGGACGCTGGGGGATTTGAACCCCCGGCCGCCTGGTTGCAAACCAGGCGCTCTTCCAAGCTGAGCTAAGCGCCCCTGAGTCGTCGGGAGGGCTAGGGGTTATTGAGGTCAACCGTTGTTGTGAAACATTAGTTGTCGCTAGATAAGAGTCTCGGAAGAAGGATAAGGACACCCGCCAAGGACATTATTAATATGAATTGCAGTAAATCATTGCTTCGTGTTTCGGACTCTGACTGATCTGAAGATCCGGTTGGAAAATCCTGACCGTCTGAGTGGACATCCTCAGAGAAAGAGACCGAGAAGTAGAACTCCTCGAATGTCCCATTGGCTTCTATCTGATGGCTCATTGACAGATTTGAAGGGAGCAGTCCATTTGATGGGTCGAGTAGGAGTAAGCTGGTGACCTTACAATCTGGATCGACTCTCTCCCCTGTCTCGTTGAGTTCGCACTCCCCGCTTAGCCAAGGGGTTGAGATATCGTCCACGCCCTGGAAGTCCCCATCTCCCTCGACGTCGATGAGAATCCTGTGTGTCACATTCTCCCTCTTGTCAACATTGTAGAAGAACAGGGAATCCGATGAGACAAGAATCCCGGGCGAGATACCATTTGGAGTGGGGCCGTCATCCTTCAAAAGAACCGTGTATTCCTTGGGTTCGTGGGCCGATGCGAGTGGCAGAGCAAGTATCATTAGGGATGCTATCGCAATGGCCGTGGCTCCGCGCACGTGCTTGCGCGAAGGTGCGATGACTTCAACATGACCTGCTCCTTCGGAGACCCATGAGCACGGAAAGAGCATTAGTAGCTGGGGCTTTGCTCGCCTGTATCTTGGTTGCGATTTCCACATCCTTCTTGTTGTTCGATAACGAATTAGATACTGCCGATGGTTCTGATTCCTTGATTGATCCTCTGATACAGACGGATGATCATGACCACAGGAACGCGAGCCAGCATGTCTTGTACACGGAGAACATAGTTCCAATCAGTTACAATCCCCT
>CEUG01013807.1_pt1 | contig 10313 bp, 9 predicted proteins | sample 531421 | NCBI WGS metagenome assembly CEUG01 (sample SAMEA2622901, study PRJEB7988) | marine metagenome | biome: marine biome (ENVO:00000447); feature: surface water layer (ENVO:00002042); material: "saline water (ENVO:00002010), including plankton (ENVO:xxxxxxxx)" | depth 5 m | reverse complement strand
CCAGAAACATTATTGTCAATTGGAATGATTGGACCAATTATTCTAGCGATTGTAGGTCTCGTCCCGCAAATACTCGGTGATGGTGCAGAAGCAATAATTGGTTCTATAGACCAAGGACTGATAAATTCAATAGTAAACGGTGGATTGATGTTTACCGTGGTTGGGATGATTTTAATAGGCTTAAAAGCACATACGAAAGATCCGGGGTTGTGACATGATTTTCGATTTTTTAGAGGCCTTCAATGACAACATGTTCGTGTTGTTTCTTTTTGTGATAGGCATTGCGTGCGCAGCTGGCGGGATACCACCGATAATCGAAAGAAATCGCCGTAGAAAAATCGAAAACCAACTTCCTGGACTGCTGGAGTCGTTGTCTGATGCAGTAGGCGCAGGCAGAGGTTTACAGGAGGCAATGCTTGAGCAGGGCAGGAATACACCGGGTGTTTTGGGCAAATTACTTACTGAAACATTAGAGAGCAGTCACGCGTCATCATTTGACGCTGCATTATCTGCATTTGCTTCTAAAACCCGATCATCGCAAGTACAACGGGTCGTAGTATTAATCGATACAGCCATTCAACAGGATGCACCTTTGCAAAATATATTGTCTGATTTAGCCATGGATTATGAGCGACTTAATGACTTAATGAACAAAAGAGAATCAGAACTTGCCGGGAGGGGTATTCTGATTATTATGTTTGTTTGTATCGGTTTACCAGTATTAATTGCCTTCATAGTTGGTTTGTTTGCCCCGGCAAAATCCGGCTTTCAAATTAATGAATTTAATTCGACATTCTCAAATTTCTTTGCTGTGGCCTCTGCAGTGGGTGCCCTGGTATCCGGAAGAATGATGGGTCGAATGAGAGATATGTTATGGTGGGTCCCATTTTGGATGTCAACATCGATGTTGCTATATTTGGGAGCAGTGAAAATGATTGGGGGATAATAAATGTCAGAGAAAATATTAGAGCAATATGGTAGAGTAACAATATACACAGAACCAAATCATCCATCGCCTATTTACCATGTTGATGGATCTATCGAACCTAACCCATACGGCGACTTAGCAGTTTTACTCGAAGATGATAATCTTGAGGAGGTTATGTATAACGGCGGAACTCAATGTGTTAAGGTTGCTCACAGGAATCATGGTATGTGCCGAACCAATGTTTGGATAGACGATGACAGTGGGATTCAAATTGCTAAAAATATTGCTTCATTTACCAATGTACCTCTTGGCGATGGGCCCGGGCTTGTACCAATCTTTGATGGAAGATTACCCGATGGTTCAAGAGTCAATGGAACAATACCTCCTGTTTCACCAGATGGTCCTACCTTAACTATTAGGAAATTTAGAGAGGACCCGCTAACCATGCTTGACTTGATCAAGTTTGGTACAGTAAACTCAAGGCTTGCAGCCATGATGTGGGTGTGGATAGAAGGACTAGATAGCCGTCCAGCAAACTTTGTTATCGCCGGTGGCACAGGTTCAGGTAAAACAACAACGCTAAATTGTCTCGGCATGTATATTCCCTGGCATAGACGACTATTAACAGTGGAAGATACTGCAGAATTGCAAGTGTATCACGACCACTGGTTGCGAATGGAAACACGTCGAGAAAGACCGGACGGAACTCCTGAGGTCGACATGAATGATTGTCTAAAGTCAAGTTTGAGAATGCGCCCAGATAGGATAATTGTTGGTGAGGTTAGAGGTCCAGAAGCTGCTACTTTACTTACCGCTATGAACACCGGACACGATGGTTCGTTTGGTTCGCTCCACGCAAATACGGCCCAAGAGACTGTGACCAGGATGATAAATCCACCAATGTTAGTACCACCAATAATGCTGACAGGCTTAGATTTGATTATTATTCAGGCTAGGTTGCATGTTAATGGCAAAACCGCTAGAAAGATTACTGAAGTTGCTGAAATTGCCGGTATGGAAGGAACCAAACCACGTTTGAACGTTATTTGGAAGTATAACCCAGCGAATGATCGAATTGAGGAAACAGGAATTCCATCTAAAATGCGAGAAACGATATGCCAAGCAGCGGGTATAACTCCAGATGTCTTTGAAAAGCACGTGAATCAAAGAGAAAAGATTCTGCAAGACTTGGTAAACAGAGATATACGTGATATACAAACAGTAACTCAAGTTATTCAAAATTTCTACGCAACCAGATAATTTAGCCTCGTAGTCGAGCTAAAATATCGTCGATGTGGCTAATTTTTTCTTTCACAGACTTGACTCTTTCACCAGCATCACTCAAATCTTTATCAGCTGCGATAATATCCTCACCGGTTTCTTCACTCTTTGGCTTAAAACTACTAGCAAGTGACTTAAGTTCAGTTATTATTGAATCAACCTCACTATCTGAAACTACAACTCCAGGTGCAATTTTAGGGATTTCTGATGGGGAAATGTAGCCTAATTCAGCACCAATAATTCCAGATGATGCTAGTATTTTTGGTCTCAAGTCTGGTGTATTGACTTCGTATCCTCTTGATTCAAGGAATCGAATTATTAGTGCCTGTTGCGATTCAGTAAATGTTCCTTCTGATGATTCCATCACAGTTTCAACTAATTGTTCAAATGCAATAATATTTTTTTCCAGCCTTGAGATAGTCCGTCTCTCTTCTGCGCTTAAGTGAACTGAGCCGTGATGTAGGATTTTCAACATACGATTTCTTCTGGCAACATTTGGATCTTGTAGTCCCTCGGCCTCAGACAACTCAATGTGGAGGTCAAACAATGCGTGCAATCTCCCGGAAATACTAGGAATTCGCAAATCAAGACCAATCGATTTTGCAATTTCCTCGAAAGCCATTCTCGCTTTAACCAAATCACCATTATGTAAATCAATAGTGTTGGACAATTGATCTCTTAGTGAACTTCTAGAATTTTCAAACTCTCTGATTGCTTCACGCTCAGACCAGGAGTTTGGCATAGTATTAATTGCATCCTTTTCTGATTCTATCTTGAACTCTAGTTTCATTACTAAGTCTGCTAAGTAAGCACGTACTGACTTTACTTCTACTGGCAAACCATGATTACTTAAACTAGAGATGAATAATTCAAAATCTTCGCTGTTCGAAGTCGAGCTTACGGTCAGGAAATCTCTGGCTGCAGATTCTATTTCTGCTATCCTAGACTCAACCTCAATAATAGCGGCTTCCCTTTCTAGGGTGTCAATATCATTTTCTGGAATTATGCTTGGAGCGGTTTGAATCATTTCTGGAGTTGGTTCATCTTTCTGTTGTTCGCTGTGAACATTTTTCAGCGCCTCATCTATGGTGTTGGATACATCAACTCTGGAGGTATCCAGACCCTCAGTTGCTAGGTTATTTCGCAATTCCGACTCATCTTCAAAACTCCAACCTTCAGGATGTTCGGCAATGAATTTTTCTACCGAATCATGTATGTTTGTTGAGCTATATTCTTCATCATCAGACGGGTAAGGAATTGTGATTTTTGATTTAGCATTATCATTTTTCCGTTTGAGTGATTTCTTCACTTTACCCCAGGATCCCTGTTGTGAGGCTAAAACTCCCGCTACTCTGACCAGTAAGGTTTGCTTATCACCAGTAAGGGGCAGTTCAAGGGTCTTGCAGAGTGAATGTATTTCCTGCTTGTTCATTTTGTCGAGATTTTCCGCAGTAAGTTGCTTCGGGTCTTCGTACAAGTGCAAATATAATCGCTGACGACGTTCTCTAATGGAGCCTGATTTCTTTAATCCAAAGACTCCCAATATTTCTCCGAGATGTTTGTTTTTCAGTGATCTAATATTTTCTTTTGATAAATCCCACTCACCTAAAATTAGATTTTTTATCAATCTCGCTCTAACAACTTCCACGGGGCCATTCTTAGGTAAATCGCTGACTGATGCTATTTCTTTCAAGCGGTCAAATTTGGCTTGGTATAACTCGCAAAGAAGGTCTACCTTGTCAGTCATCCTACCACCTTGATTGATATGCGTACAAAGCAGTATATGTGGTTTCGCTATCATGAGTGAGTTTTTTTTTGGTTTTCGAAGTAATTTTCAACTTCCGCAAAGGTATTGTATGTTCGCCACTTAAGCAAACACAGAGGCACAGTGGTGATCGCCATGAGTAGGAGCTATAAATCGGCGAAAAGTGCTCTAAGAGACATAAATTCGTTAGCTGACTCCTTATCGGAAACAGTAAAAAATGATTTCAAGAAGAACCTTAGTGGACTGGAAGAAGCATTACAACAGAGAATATCTGAAGCAGAGAAGGCAATTCTAGAGTCATCAAAGGCAAGAGAGGCGATGGCGGCAGGCATTGGAAGCATGAAGAAAACGGTCGAAAAAGCTCAAAGGAAATTCTCAAAAACTAACAATTTAGAAGAATTACGATTGACAATGGTAGAATTATTTGGTGATATAAATCGCCTAAAAAAGGCTAATGAAAGAATTTCTGATGATATATCGCTTGTATTACACCCAAATATGTCTGCAGTTGAAGCAATCGAAAGGTTTGCTTCTGACTTACAAAGATTCGCTGGTACTTGGGAGAGAATGGCAAGAGATATTGATCAATCAATCACTGACTTGTGTGACGATCAAACGCCATCGGAATTAGTAGACTTAGAGAATTATATTTCAAATCAAGGATTTGATAAGTTGGTTGACCATAAAACCAATGCAGAATCAGAATAACCTACAATTTCAGAAGGCCAGGTTTAGCAGCATTGTATTCGTCTGGCAATCCACTAATCACTCGCTTTAATTCCTCATGTTCTTGCTGGAGTAAATCAACTAAAAATTTAATTTCAGTGATAAAGACATTTTTACCTCGGTCAAATTTGTTTTCTAGGATCTGTTCAATGCGGACCATTTCAAGTGATACATTACTATTCTTCCCTAGAACCTCGAAATATATGCAGATGCGTGGACCTGCGGGGATTTCTCTGGAAGGATTCCATATTGTCCTGAGTTCCTGCTTTTGTTTCAATGAGGTTCTAGGTTTCCTCTTGCCCCTAGTTAGCCCTGCTCCATAGAAACTTGGTATAAGATAAAATTCTCCAGTTTTCAACGAATATGAATTATCAATTAATTTTGTATATTGCTTTAGAATTGTTGACAGTTTCTTTTGTTCAACGAATAGTCCTGAGATTTGTTTTAATTCATTACTCAATGACTCATAAATTGAATTTTCGACCTCATAACATAACTGGGCTGCAGTATCATTTAGATTGTTTATCATTGCAGTGGGAAAACCATTTCTTGAAACAAGGACGGTAAAACCTCCAAGTGGAGGGGGTATGAAAGAGAAGCGTTCAAATTCTTGTTCCGGATTCTCCCTTTGCATTCCCAATGTATGGCGCCTAACCCTAGATTTTATTTGTCTAAATTTGCCTCTAGAAATGACATAACCGTCAATTAAATTATTACTTCGTAAGTGTTCTAATATCTCAAGATTCTCTTCTGTGCTGCCGTTTTTTACACTGTAATCTAATGACTCTAATGCTATGATATCTTCAAAACAATAAACTGAAAGATCCTTACGCATTCTGAGTAGTTGTCTTTTGATTAATTCCACTTCACAAACAACTTTTGCTCCATAAGGCAAGTATTCTGGTTTATCGTCTGACACTAAAACCCATGTTGGCTCTCTCCTAGGTAAAAATGCAGAAATCTTAAGACCTTCAACATCCATAGTTTTCCATTGTTCAATACTCATAGCAAGTAAATCAGCAGTTCCTAACTTTAGGGTTTCAATTGCTACTTCCATGTGTGGTAGTTCAGTCATCTTAAAGTTGAATGAATCACGATTTTTGACGATTACATTTTCGACTTGAGGCCGCACTCCGTCATAGTTTGATGGAGTAGTCAACACCTCTAATCTAGGCTTTTCTTCCATCTCTACAACCTCGGCTCGGATTGCTCCGAACGGTTTGTGGGCGTAGACCATTGGTTAAGAAGGACACCCTATGTGGGTGTAACATGGCGCAGATTAAACCATCCGTCCATGATGGCCTAGAACATCTCCGTCAGCAGATAGATACAGCTTTGGAAGAGATGATTGCTGCTAGGATTGATTCGGGAGAGGTTGTTGAATTATCCGGCAGAGTTCTTCTAGCAGGTGGAAAGCGACTCAGACCAATAATGATGTGCTTATCATACGAGATAGCAGGAGGTCAAGACTTGTCAAAAATTATGCCATTAGCAATGGCCTTTGAATTCCTTCATACAGCAACTTTAGTACACGATGATATCAATGACGGGGCTACTCACAGGCGGGGCATTCCAACAATACATGAAACATCTGGTTTATCAAAAGCGATAATTGCCGGAGACTGGTTATTCGTCCAAGGTTATGCCTTGGGTGGTCAATACAACCAAGACATAGTCTCTAATATTGCCAACTGTTGTTCAAGTATTGCTGTGTCAGAATTCTCGCAAATAGACCACATCCAAAATTTGAAGACCTCTCCTGAAGACTACATTAGTATCGTTAAGGGTAAGACTGCAGGTCCATTTGCCTCGGGTTGCCGTAGTGCCGGCATAGTTGCTGAAGCAAGTACTGAACAACTGCATGCTTTGGAAGAATTTGGCAACGAAATAGGAATTGCTTACCAATTAGTCGACGATCTACTAGACCTCATCGGCGATGACAAAATCGGCAAACCACGTGGAACAGATGTTCACGAAGGAAAGATGACTTTGCCGTTAATCCATTCCTTGACCCTGTCTCACGGTAAAGATAGGGAGAGATTGGCAGAAATAATCAATAATTTTAGTGATGATTTATTTGATGAATTAATCACATTGCTGGAAAAATCTGATAGTTTCAATTATACCAAGATACTAATCAACAATCATTTTGAAAGAGCAATAAATCATCTTAGTATATTTCCAAATTCCAACGCCAAGTCGTTGCTAGAAAATGTTGCAGAATATGCGACAACTCGAAAATTGTAAAATTATAATTTGGCCTTAATTGTATATTATTTTACATAAACAGCCGGTTGATTCAAGTTAGATGATGCACAGGGTCAAGCATGGAGAATAAGTGTAACCGAGGCTGTGAAGCGGTCAGCCCGGTTATTGCCACAGTTCTACTATTAGCAATTACTGTTATGCTTTCAAGCATGGTGTTTGTAATGATGCAGGGTGCGATTAACTCTGTAGAAAAAGCCGATCCAGAGATGTCCGTCAGTGTCAAAGGTCTAGACAATGGATTTCACGTGGTGAGAATAACCAACCTCGATCAATCCTTAGATCCGGCACGTCTGGAATATCAGATATACAGTGAGGATGATTTGAATTCCAAAGAGCATAGTGGATTTGTTGATGACCCAGATGTCTACGGAGTGGTTGGTTCAAATGTGTCATTCCATGACCGAGATGCAGGTTATTCAGTTACTCAAGGAGATTATTTCGTTATCGATTCAGAGACTATCGGTTCAAAGGATGGCACTTGGAGTATGAAACTTATCGACCAAAGTTCTAATCGTTTACTGTTTGATGTAAAGTTGATTCTTATCGAGGATTAACCACCGATGAAATGCATTTGAACAGGCCTTGAATTAGCCGCAATGTTTTGACGAATTTCTGAATATCGATCCTCACGTTTTCCCCATACTGCCGCTATCGCATCGGTCAAATCATCCGAGTCAGCGCCCATTTTTATTAGTGACATTAAGTCGTGACCATGCTCTGAAAAGAGACATGTGTATATGCTACCATTTGCCGAAATCCTTGCTCTAGTGCATGATTTGCAGAATGGCTTTGAGATTGATTCAATGAATCCAATTTGGTAACCATCATCGAAACACCAACGATTTGCCACTTCGCCATATTGTGCATCATTTACCGGAGTAAGTCGGCCGAACGCCTGTTCGATGATTTCTCTAATTTCGTCTCCAAAAACCACTTGATTAGCATTCCAATTTTGTGTTCCACCAACATCCATATATTCAATGAATCTTACAACAACTCTCATTCTATAGAATAATTCAACAAGCGGAATAATTTGATCCTCATTAAAGTGTTTGATTATTACCGTGTTAATTTTTATTTTTAATCCAGCATTTTGTGCGGCGATTATCCCATCGATGATCTTTTTTGAGGATACATTCGAGTTGGATATTTCTCTGATTAATTGGTCGTCAATTGCATCAATGCTGACGGTCACTCTGTTTAATCCAGATTTTGCCAATTCATCAGCATACTTACTTAGTAGACTACCGTTCGTAGTCATAGCAATATCAAGGTTCGGATCACATTCTCTTATCATGGAAATAAGTTTACATATGTCCTTTCTTAGTAACGGTTCACCACCAGTTATTCTTACCTTTTGCAGTCCTAGACTTAGCATTGATTTGACGATTAAAGTAATATCTTCAAAGCTCAATATTTCGCTGCGTGGTAAAAATTCATGATTACTCGGGAATTGGTCAGGAGGCATACAGTAATTACAACGGAAGTTACAACGATCGGTAATAGAGATGCGTAAATCTTTGAGAGGTCTACCAAGGGAGTCCTCCGACATGCCTTTTCTAATTGTTTGAAGTTATTCAACTGTTTTACAAGCATTGATGATAAATGAGTTATAGGAACGGGTGTGACTGATTATCAAAGCGGGTCGATAACCAGGTCGTTCAATGAATTGCAACATATTCCTAAACTTGAGTTCCAGTCATTGGACTATGCTTTGCCACCATCGAAAAGTCATATGATTAGAGTGCTAGCATTATCCGCAATAAATCACGGAGTGTGCAAAATTAGGTATTCTGGGGTTTTGGGCGAGGATATCAAATCAATGATTAATTCAATTCAATCGATTGGCGTCAAAATCACCATACAACATAACAAATACGAAACTGCTGTAATGATAAACGGAGTCGGTAGCCATGGCTTCTCAGCCAGCGAATCAGCTGTCGTTGATTGTGGAAATTCAGGCACTGCGCTTAGAATTGTTATGGGATTAGTATCATCAATGAATAACAAAGTAACCATAGTTGGAGATGAATCCCTGTCAAGTAGGGACAATGAATCAATGATTAATTCACTGTTAGATGCAAACGTATCTGTTGAGAAGAATTCTAATAATAATCTTCCAATTAATATTCAAGGGCCTTGGTTTAACGGAAGTGAGATTGACAAGGTAATTACCTTGGACTGTACTAATTCAAGCCAACCGCTTACCTCATGGATGATATCTAGTTCGTTATTCCCGTGTAATGTAGATCTGAAAATTGTTGGAACCCGTGTCTCAAACCGCCATTATTTGTTAACAAAAGAATTGTGCAATAAATACGGTGCGGCTATTTCTGAAACAGACTCTGGTTATCGTTTGAATCAATGGAAGGTCTCTTTACCCAATGAGATAGTTATACCAGGCGATTCATCAATGGCCAGTTTTGCAATTTTATTAACTAAATTGCATTCTTGTAAAATACTGTTATCTAACTGGCCAAATATCAATGACGCATTGGGCAATGAAATATTGTTTGATTCCTCAGATAACCTAGGAATAAGCTGGCAAAATGACCTAATAATGAACTTAAATGAAGGGAAATTTGCAAATTATGATCTGACCGATTGTAGTGATTTGATAACTCCTTTAGCAGCAATATTAGCTCTTGGTAGCGGGGGAAAAATTACCGGAATATCACATACAGTGTTTAAGGAGAGCAATAGAATAAAACGCACTGTAGAATTAATGGCTAGCTTTGGACTGGAAGCAATTTTTTCAGATCAAAAAATAACCATCAAAGGCGGTCAGAAATTAACTAAACCGCATTCAAAAGTAGATTGCCATAATGATCATAGATTGTTTATGACCGCAGCAATTTTGTTGACTAAATGCGGTGGAGATTTGATTGGTAAAGGCTTACATTCTGTTGCGGATGTTGACTTCTTGAATCGTCTTGGAATTGAGTAAAATCTTATCCATGACGGCCAAAATGATGGTCTAACGAATCTATGTCTATCCTTAACGCAGTAGGTCTACCATGGACACAAGCCCAAGGGTTTGGTATCTTTCTCATATCTTCGACTAGTCTACGCATTTCAGAAATTGACAATCTTTCATTTGCTTTTACTGCACCACGACAAGCATTCATGAATGCCATGTGATCCCTGAGATTTTCAATTGTTTCAAGTGGGGCTCCATCCTCAGATAAATCTTGTAATAAGTCTTTGAAAATCTGTTCAATATCTTGGCCACTGATAAATAATGGGTGAGATAGTAAAGTTACAGATGAATCATTAATTAAAATATTGAAACCCATCTTAGAGAGTTGTTCTATAGACCCACTAACAATCTGCATTTGAACAGGG
>CEUG01040022.1_pt1 | contig 10362 bp, 7 predicted proteins | sample 531421 | NCBI WGS metagenome assembly CEUG01 (sample SAMEA2622901, study PRJEB7988) | marine metagenome | biome: marine biome (ENVO:00000447); feature: surface water layer (ENVO:00002042); material: "saline water (ENVO:00002010), including plankton (ENVO:xxxxxxxx)" | depth 5 m | reverse complement strand
TACACGTTTGATGTTGACAGCGACACAGGATTGAGAATCAATGAGGCAGGAGATGCATTCCCTCTCGATGGCACGCAATGGCACGATCAAGACGGTGATGGCTTCGGTGACAACCCTGTGGGCAACAACGCTGACTTTTGCCCTGAAGAATTTGGGACATCCTACCTTGATGCATTGGAAATTGGTTGCGAAGATGACGGTGACGGTTGGGCTGACAACTGGGGCAGGGATAAATTCCCGGGCGATGCTACCCAATGGAACGATTCTGATGGTGACGGTTATGGAGACAATTGGGGTATTGAGGCTTGGAATGAATCGAGAGATTCCGAATGGCCGGGAGAATTCGTAGTTGGCGCTTCAACTCCTGACAAGTGTCCAAACTCGCCAACAACAAATGTTGACGACGAAGGCTGTTCAAAGAGTGAGCGAGATACCGATCAAGATGGCGTTAATGACTTACTGGATAATTGTCCCGAGCAACCAAAAGGACTTGATGGATACGATGATGGCTGTCCATTACCAAAATCGGCCGATGAGGATGGGGATGCAACAATTCTGGGTATGACGACACCTGTGTTTGGTGGAGTTGTTGCGGGGGTTGTCGTGGTCCTGTTGTTGTTTGTTGTCGTCATTAGACGGTTACGCAATCGTGGTTATGATTACGATGATGATGAAGAGGACGAGGATTTCTTTGATGACGATGAAGACGATGATTTCTTTTCGTCGTTCCAAACCAAACCGATGCCTCAACGGGCACAATCCCCTGCACGCAGCCCACCTGCATCGAGTGGTCCCACAAAAGGACCACCCAAAGGAATGCCAACCGCACGAGGACCATCTGGACCAAAGCGTGGGCCTCCTGGCGCGGATAGCGGACCCTCTCGAGGCCCTCCTAAGTCTTCCAAACCTGAAACAACCCCACCTGCAGCGAGAAGTCCAGTTGGTAAAAAGAGCGAAACGAAGGAGGATGCTGATGCGTCCTCACAGAAGAAGGTTCGCCGCGCAAGAATTGAAGTCGATATGACGTTGTTTGAAGAATGGCAAGCAGATGATCGAGATGCTGCAGTTGATTGGGTTCTTAGCGAACTTGCTGTAGGTGAGCAGGAACGTTCCTTGCTCATGCAATTGCAGGAAACGGGTTGGTCCGCACAACAGTCCAGAGCGATTTTTGATTTGGCCCGCAATCAACAATAGAGGAGAACAACAGCAACCTCAAAAACGGCATGAGATTGGCGAAGATAGGAGAGGATGGATTGTCTGAAGGAGTACCTGAAGGAGCCTCTCTTCCAGAAGGTATTGATGTCGACGATGCCGCAGCATACTTCGGTGTTGTTGAATCATCCGATGCCCTTCAACAAATGATGGCAATGGAATCAAAACAAGCGCTTTCAAAAGCTCTCGAACATTTATCTGACATCATTTTGCAGTCAGGGGAATTTGATTTTGAAGCTGCTAGTGAACGTTTGCAATGCGAAGGCGGCGAAATTTACTATCTCATCTTCGGTCATCTCAATCTTATGGCCTTACCCGACCCTCTGTTGCAATTCTCCGGTCAATCAGACTCCACAGGTGCCGAAAACAGTGCACATCCTCTGGCTACCGAAGAGGTAATTCGTTCATTGGAACCTTTGTTTGACCCGATGCAATTTTTGAAAATTCTCGCCATTGCGTTCACGACAGGTGGAGTTTCTGAAGTGGATCGCTATCTCAAATCAATTGAGGAACTCATGGCAAAACCATCTGAGAACATCGACAAAATGCAAACAATGGCTGAGGAACTGAAGAGTGCTCTTGATGTTGCAGGGCATGTTCTTCCAATGTCAATGTTCGCAAGCGAGGGCGCTCAACCTGCAGAAATTGAGATTGGACCAGCGGTTCAAGTCTCTGAACCCTCGCCAAAAGAAAAACAGATTGCAACCCCTCTTCCAGAACCAGAAACAATTCCAGAGGCAGCAGAAACAAAAGCTCAATCTGTACCTTTGCCCCATGAACCAACACCTTCTCCCATTCAGTCGGTACCGCTACCAAAAGAATCGCCTCCTGTTGCTGAAGTGAGTTCTGTTCCATTACCTGAGCAGAAGGATTCAGTTCCCGATGAGGGATTCAAAAATGAAGTCGAGGAAGATTACGCTGCGCAAGATGCTTTCGCAGGAGCATTTGGTTCACAACTTGTTCCAGAATCTAGTGAAGTCAAGGAACCTGTGGACGAGCCCATCGAAACGTTGCCAGAACCCGTTGAAGAAATAGCAGATGTTCATCCTGAATCCATTGAAGACACCACTGTACCGCTCCCTGAGCAAGATCCTGTTTTGGAAGACGCTGTTGAGGATGAGTGGGTAAGCGATGCAGAACGATTCATTGCAGCCGACGTTGATGAATCAGGCAGTCTGTCTGTCGAGGAGCTGGCAGTTGCTGCGAATGTTAGCATGGAAGAAGCACAAGCAATGCATACTGAGGCAGACACCGACGGCGATGGTGAAGTTTCCCTTTCGGAATTTGTTTCTTCGGATGCAGCGAAAAAGATGTCAACTTTACCTCGCCCGATTGCACCTGTTCGCAAACCAATACAATCTCAACAGCCCGTGAATCCTGCGCAACCTCAACCCACACGGCAACAACCGGCCTCTCCAGGTATTGCGGCGCCGAACATGGGTTGGCAACAACCTCAACAACAGCAACCACCGCCTCAACAGCCAGCAATGAACATTCAACCGACCATACGCTCAGGTATTCATTGTCGAGGTTGTGGAATTGGCTTGGATCCTCACTGGAGATTCTGCCCTGTCTGCGGAAACATGAATGTCAATGCACATCGTTAATCGTTGTCCGGTAGAAAAGTACCTGTCTCAATCAAGCAGGTATCGTCCAACCAAACCGACGGTTCAGCCAAAACGCCAGAAATGTGAATTCCTGCGTTGGAACTACCCCCAAGGCCAGAGTTGTCACCGATTGAAAAATAGCAACTTCCCATTCGTTTCTCATCTTCAAGAACGTTCCCTACGAGTCGTGCGCTGGGGTTCATTCCAAACCCAAACTCAGCCACGGTCCACACACTTTCACGATCTTTTGCCTTCAGTTTCTTTGCAACCTCTCCATAGGATTGACGAATGGTGGCAGCGAGACTTCCACCTTTTACGTCAACGACCGTTCCATCTTCGACAATGAATTCTATTGGTTCATCAATGAGTGTCGAATCCCATGAACCATCGATGACTACTGTACCATTCATCGTTCCTTCTTTGGGTAAAATAAACGCCTTTCCTGCGGGAAGATTGGTTAACATTCTTGGCCGATTGCAAATACCGTTGTCATCGAGTTTCCATTCGCGCCAGTTGACCTCAAACGTTACATCGGTTCCAGAATCGGATTTGACGTTGATGATTCTTCTTCTTCTCAAAAGATTGCCAATGTTTGAAATCCGTCGTTTTACATCTTGGAAATCGGCCGTCATTCCTCCCTCAGTGTACAATTCAAACGTCATTCCTGGCATCGTGGCAACACGAGCACCGTCTCTAAGTGCCTGACGAATGGCCTTTGTGTGGGTCAGCGAATACTTTGTCGCAGCAATTACAACTTGTTGTTGACGCATCAGTGCTGCTACCGGCGAGGGGGGTTCCTCACCGTGATGACGAGATTTCGGCATGACGATGAGAAGAACACGATCAGATCGTTTTTGAGTTGCTATATGCAAAGATTGGCCGATTTCAGTTGTTGTGGGATCGCAAACGATGAGAACGTTTTCGCCACGACGAATATCCATACATGTCTGTATTACCATATCCGAAATGGCATGCAACCGTTCTTCATCGTTCGTGGGTTCTGGAAGGATTTCAGATGTTTTTGAATCCTGACTCGAATCGGCATCAAGAAGCGCATTGATGTCTTCGTCAACATCGCTTGAAATCCTCTCCTTATCCTTGTCTTTTCGACGGAAAGGAAGGACCATGGTCCTCCATATACTCATCCATATTGAATGTGTGGATAATTTAGAGCATGTTGAACGATACGAGTCTTGATGAAGAAGCAGTAATGACGGGTGTATATGGACGACAAAACAGAGTTTCTGTCCCGCGTAAAAGACATACATCGAATCGGAAGCATTCAAGGTCATCTTGGCTGGGACCAAGAAACCTTCATGCCCGAGAAAGGAGCACAATCACGAGGAGAAATCATGGCTTGGCTTGCAGCTTTGGCTCATGAAAAGGTTACTGATCCTGAAATGGGTGCTTTGATGGAACGTCTTGAAACTCAGGACAATCTCGATGAGAGCGATCGGGCAAACATTCGTGAATTCCGTAAGCGTTATGACAAAGCGACGAAACTTTCTGCGGAGTTTGTTTCAACTTTTGCACAAGCTCGCAGCGAAGCTTTGGTTGCCTGGCAGAAGGCCAGAAAAAATGCGGACTTTTCCGCTTTTCTACCGCATTTAGAACAGCTCGTTGCATTGACTCGTCAGAAAATCGAGGCCTATGGCTACGAGAAAACACCCTACGACGCCCTTCTCGATGAGTACGAATCGGGAATGACCGTTGATGATTACGACCCGCTTTTCAAGGGTTTGCGCGATCGGTTGGTCCCTCTGTTGAAACGTATTCTCGAGGCAAAAAAGTCGAATCCTGACCCGACATTACCAGAAGGTATGAAATTTCCAGTTGACAAACAAGAAGAATTTTGCACAAAGGTGAGTCAACGTATGGGCTTTGATTTTGCTGCTGGGCGTATGGATGCTTCAACACATCCGTTTTCAGCTGGAATTTGGCCAGGGGATACGCGCTTTACGACGCGTTACGACGAATTGGACCCATTTTCCTGCCTTTATGCAGTAATGCATGAAACCGGTCATGCTTTGTACGAACAGGGTCTTGACGAAAATCATCGTTACACGCCGAGAGGGGATGCAGTTTCCCTAGGTGTTCACGAATCTCAATCCCGTCTGTGGGAAAATCAAATCGGAAGAACCCCTGAATTTTGGAACGTCGTGATGGATGAGTTCAAGCAATCCTTCCCAGATGCTCCATCATGGGACTCTTCAACGTTGAATCGAATCGCAAACTCTGTTGAACCTGGATTTATTCGCGTGGAGGCCGATGAGGTGACTTACAATCTTCACGTCATGCTTCGTTACGAGATTGAAAAGAAGATATTCAACGAGAATTACCCCCTTGAGCAATTACCGAATTTGTGGAATTCGATGATTTCGGATTGGTTTGGCTTAACGGTTCCATCGGATGATGTTGGATGTTTGCAAGACATTCACTGGTCAATGGCTGCATTCGGATATTTCCCAACCTACACGCTAGGGAACCTCTACGCTGCTCAATTGCTTGAAGCAATGAGCCAAGAACTCGGATCCATTCAAGATTCCATTTTATCAGGTGATTGGTCTACGATGCTGAACTGGTTGCGAAAACGTGTGCACAAGCGTGGAAGTGCCCTACTCCCCGCGGCCTTAATTGAAGAGGCGACAGGATCCCCTCCTTCGAGTGAACCTTTCCTTCGTTACGTCGAAGGGAAATACGGAGCTATTTATTCACTCTGATTCATCGCTCGAGTCATCTTTGTCCGATGCACCAACAAGACGGTTAATGCGCTCGGTGAGTTCCATAATCGCATCGTTCAGATCGTTACTGCGGTCGTCCTCATGGTCTGTTCCAAAGGTTGTTCCAAGCAAAGTAATCATCGCTCCGGATAGCATCATCACTGCTGGCCAGTAGATGTCCTCTGCAACCATTCCTTCGGTGGCAACCATTCCACCCCAAATTGCACCTGCGATGAAGATAATCAAACCGATCATCATCTGTTGGTATCCTTTTCCTAATTGTTCTTCCATACTGCTCATGTTTCCCATTTGGGAATTTTTTCATCACCTACATAAGCATGTAAGTTGAATTATTTTGGAATTCATCAATTCCATGGCGTCATAACCAGTGGCGCACCTGTCTCTCCCTCATTGACCAAAATGGAACCTTTTGGACCTGTCTTTTCGTTTCGTTCAAACACTGGAACTCCACCAACAACGGTAAGCGTGGGCCACCCAACGAGTTTTTTGCCATGGAAAGGACTCCAGCGAACAGTTGTCCACGTGTTCGCATCATCGACCATACGCTCAGTTGTCATATCAACAAGCGTCACATCACCGTCGTATCCTTCTTCGAGACGTCCTTTTCCGACCATTCCATATATTTCTGCAACGTTGCCAGCCATCCACTTGACAACTTGTTCAATCGTGCACGCACCCCTCGAGGCATGTGTGAGCATCACCGGGAGTGAGGTTTCAACACCCGGCATACCACTCGGCGCAGATGGAAATCCTTTCGCTTTCGCCTCAAGGGTGTGAGGTGCATGGTCTGTAGCGATGCAGGCTATCGTTCCGTCATAGAGACGTTTCCAAAGCGTCTCCTTATCCTTTTGATAGCGAATTGGTGGGTTCATCTTTAGTCGAGTTCCAAGTTGTTCAACATCGCGCTCATCAAGAGTGAGATGCTGAGGAAGAACCTCGGTTGTGATGTGGGCCTTGCCCTCTGTACCATGCAGTGATGTAAACTCGCTGAGATAATCAGCTTCAATCCCAGATGTAAGATGAAGAATGTGCAAACGATGTCCTGTGGCCTGTGCATAAGTGACGGCTCGCTTGGTTGCAATCAATGCCGTGACGTCATCTCGCCACTCTGCATGAGCAGCCATGTCCGTTCGACCTTCGATCATCGATTTTCGTTCATCCATGCGATCTTCGTCTTCCGCATGCACAGCAATCAACCCTGCTGTGTTCGAAAAAATGATCTCAAGTGCATCAGAATCGTTAACCAAAAGGTCACCGGTTGAGGATCCCATGAAGATTTTGATTCCACAAATACCCGGTATAGCGATCGGTGCTTCCGGGGTACCAACAGCCTTCTGCAGTTCTTCGACATTGGATTCTGTTGCTCCAATAAAAAATCCAAAATTGGTTACGCATCGACGATTTCCAGTCTCTATCTTCTCGTGCATCGAGGCTAGGGTCGTCTGACTTGGGACGTTGTTTGGCATGTCCAAAAAGGAGGTTACACCTCCGCTCGCTGCTGCACACGATCCTGTGTACAAATCTTCTTTCTCGGGTTGTCCGGGATCGCGAAAATGTACTTGCGGGTCAATCATGCCAGGGAGGAGGTAGAGCCCTGTCGCATCTATCGTGGCAACTCCTTCACTTGCAACAAGACCTCCTCCGGGACGAATCGATGAAATAATTCCATCCATTATGAGCAAATCTCCGATAACAGTTGTGTCTGGTAAAACCATTGTAGCATTTTGAATTAAGAGGTTCGACATATGCAATCAAATGCTCCCTAGAGCATCAAGTCAATATATCCTCTCATGAGCGCATTGCGTTTTTTGGACGGAATGAATCGCATACATCTGCGTTTGTTTCGATGTAAGGACCACCTATGAGGTCGACACAGTAAGGAACTGCTTTCCAAATTTCATCAATGGTTTCACGTATTGATTTTGGTCTCCCAGGGAGGTTGAAAATGAGACATGAACCGCGCACACCTGCCGTCTGTCGAGAGAGAATTGCGGTTGGCGTGTATTGGAGAGAAATTGCTCGCATCTGTTCTCCGAAACCCGGCATAATGCGATCTACAACACGTTCCGTTGCTTCAGGTGTCACATCACGCGGTGCTGGCCCAGTACCTCCTGTAGTAACAACCACGCTACAGCCCACGGCGTCAACGAGTTCAAGAATCGTTGATTCAATTTGTTCGATGCGATCTGGAATGCATCGATAATGCACCTCCAATGGCGATTGTATTGCTTCGGAAAGAAATTGCAGGATTGCTGGTCCTCCTTCATCCTGATATTCATTGGATGAGGCTCGATCGGAAGCGACCAGTATTCCAATTTTCGCAAGTTCGCCAACAGAATCCAAGGCTCCATCAATGAAGGTAACAGCGTCCATAAATGAGCCTCATGAGCCGTATTTTTCTTTGATATCGTTGTGGAAGTTGTCCAAGAGCGTGTCCTCAAACAATTCGGTTTGCCGACGTATTTTTGTTGAGCGTATGTGCAGAATTGCACCGAGAATAAAGACAATAATCATGATTGGAATGACAGCCTCAAGTTTGTATTTGTGCATGATTTTGATGATTCCTTCTGCGGTATATGCCCACGTAATCGAGGCAATGAAACCACCAACCATGGTTGCAACAAGGACACGCATGAACTTCATTCGCGACAACAAACCAAGCATCGCTCCGACAAGAACACCAGATGCCATGAACGGAATCCATACGAAGACAATAAGTCCCCAGAAACCCCATTTGTTGATCATTTCACGTTTCTCATTCGCAGTGTATTCAACGGTTGATAGAATGTCTCCGAGGAACTTGGTTTGCAACATTCGTCCCCCAAATCCATCCTGTCGAGCAACAGCAGCAATCCGCTCGTCTTTGTTACCTTTCCTTTCAACGCGACCCGCTCCAGAACGATCGGCAAGCGTAGATACTTGGTTGCGGGCTTTGACAATCAAATCCTGAGATGTGAGGATGTCCTGGTTGCGCTCAGAGATGTACTTTCTCAACTCGTCCTCGACTTCACTCGCCTGTCGCTTGAATCTGAAAAATGCCAGCCTGGTTGTTGGTTTGAAGATGATTGATACGAAAACAATACGATCGTCGCTTGTGATAACAGCGTTTTGCAATTCGAGTGTCTTATCTCGAACGAAAAAGAGGTCCAAGGAGTCGCGAACCTCATCTTCAATTCTTGAAAGTGAATGAAGCTCTTCAAAGAACGACGCGTAATTTTCAGGAGGAGCTTCATCGTCTCGGTCTCCAACGCCAACGCCCACACCTGAATCAAAGTCAATCGCTTGCCCTGAGCCGATGGTTCGGACGGTTAACTGGACGGGTTTGAACACGCGGAAGAGAGCGAATTCTTCGAGGACTTCTCTCAATATCTCATCGCGAATGCTTTTGCTGTCGCTTAGTGTGTTCTCCGTGTTCTTATACGGGACCATAATATCGATGGATAAGTCACGCGGTTCCACTTTTGCAAGATCATGGTCCACCTCGATACCGAGGCGACGCTCGCATCGAGTGATGATGTCATCAACCAACCGAATGATGTGGTTTCGCGAGAGAATATCGTCGGATTCTTGGTGGTAGACTTTGTACATGATTGGATAAATTATGAGGAGAGAAAATACAGAGAGTGAGAGCGAGTTGAATGCCATCCACCAAGCGGGTATTCCAGCAGCACCACCTGCGAGCATTGCAGTTTCCCGACCGCCGCCGAGCTCAGCAACAAGAAGAATGTAACCCCAATTTCCAAGTTCCTGTACGGACCAACACGATCGAGGCCCAGAATCGGTAATTCGAACATCTCGATGTTCTTCACCACCGATGAATGGGATGAAGCCCCCTCCTCTCGTCCCTATCTTAAGTTCAAAATCGAGCGATTCAGACAAACTGTCTGTGAGATTTGTTTTGTTGTTAGCGTCTTCAGAATTGTTGTACAATTCGACGGTAAGTACAACGCTGTATTTGCCTTCATCGAGTGTACTGTAGTCGGCCTTTTCGTTGACCCTGTTGACTTCGTCATCAAGAATTCGTTCAACCTGAGTAGCAGGGGGGTTGTCTTGTCCGCCGGTCTCAAGAATGTTGTATTCAAGCATCGCCACACCAGTTGGAAGGTTGTATGCATTGAGAGAAAATTGTTCAGCGTCTTCATTTGGGAAGATGTGAATCCACGGTTTTTCATCAATTTCATCACACTCGTCTCCGATGTCGAGGAAAGTTGACGAGGCGGAATGATCGAGTGAAGTTGATTGACCGAGAAGACCTGAAGACATTGAGAGAATAAGCGCTCCGTAGAGAATGCCGTAAGCGATGCCCATGAGCAAGACAGGATTTTCCTTTTTTGCGAAGACACTACGGCTGTCTCCGTCCGTCCTTCGCCTTCGAATTTCATTCAATTCTTTTAGCAGTGGGTCACTCTTAGAATCGGAATCGAGTTGTTCTTTGGGCATGTCTTCGCCACTAACAACTTCGCCCATGCATCTCTACATGCACGGTAGCAAATGAACCCATTGATTCGTGTGTGGTGGGTTAGGCCGGACTTGAACCGGCGACCTCGGCATCTTCAGTGCCGCGCTCTCCCAACTAAGCTACCAACCCTTGCACCCATGCCACGTGGCTCATGATTTCAAGGCTTCGTTGATTATTCCTGACCGTGCAAGATGGTTTTCTGCATTTCAAACAGCGATGAAAAACCAATATCTGCCATGTCAAGGAGTGCATCAAGCTCCTCTCTTTCATAGGTTGATTCTTCTCCAGTTCCCTGAACTTCAACAAATGCGCCACTGCTCACCTTGACAACGTTCATGTCGAC
>CEUG01105247.1_pt1 | contig 10401 bp, 10 predicted proteins | sample 531421 | NCBI WGS metagenome assembly CEUG01 (sample SAMEA2622901, study PRJEB7988) | marine metagenome | biome: marine biome (ENVO:00000447); feature: surface water layer (ENVO:00002042); material: "saline water (ENVO:00002010), including plankton (ENVO:xxxxxxxx)" | depth 5 m | reverse complement strand
ACGCGGTGGTTGCCCAATTTAGCCCCCATGAGACAAAACCGGAGACCTCACAAACTGAGCTTGAAGCGTCTCTTCATCCTGCAAAAGAGAGCACAGAGGGAGCTTCGGAGAGCGACCAAGAGGTGAAGATCAAACATGTCGATCACACCAAAAAGGCAGAAGATGAGGAGGTCTCTCTCGAATTCAACAGGATGGCTGCGATGAGGATCGCTCTTACAGAGCTCGAAAACCTTCTCACACCCAAGTTCATATCCCTCGAAGAGGCACAAGACATCATCGAAGCAGCCGTCCAAAAAGGGCTCGAAGAGACGACGGCGCAGCGATACCAGCACAAAAAAAGAAAACTGTTGAGATGGCAGGCGTTTGACAACATCTTCGTCAACCAAAAGCTCGAAGCCGAAGAGTACACCAATTTCATCGACGCGCTCAAAAGCAACCCCTCCAAACCCCTCTTTTATCTCGCCGAAGAGATCGACGAGGAGGTCGCAGACGAAGACGTACACCCTCCTCTCAGCAAACGTATTCTCTTCCTCGAATACAACCGCGAACACGGCGCACTATCTCTTTAAACCCTCCGGCCCAGCTCAATACTGAAAGGGACTCGCAGCCCAACGTTTGCGGCTGTTGTAATAGGAACGTTGCGCACCGTAAAACACGGCGACACCAATCACCCCAACATTTCGGCTGCTTCCTGTCATACGCTTGGCGTAAGAGCGACGAATGCTGCTAAACCGAAACGCAGCGACGTGTGTGTAACTACGACGAAATCCCTTCAAGCACAATGTCGCGTGGGGGCGAATCAAATACCCTCGCTTCTCCGTCGTTGCGCGCTTTCCATCGATGACATCCAACCCATCGACGGAGATCACAGCCTCAATGGTGCGCCCTGTGTGATTGCGAACGCGGATCTGATAACGTCGATTGTGTCGTCCGATCACCAAAGTCCGCCCTCCCCATCTCATCCCAGAGAAAGCCCGCCCACGTGTGTCGACGAGTTGTACACTGACCCCACCATAGGAAACGTAAGGAACAGGACGACAACAAGTACGATAACGGCGAATTTGTCGAGCCATCGCACGGACACCACTCGCATCATTGTAATGGATACGGATCGTACGAGAGGGGCGATGGCTCGCTCTTGTAAACGAGACCTCATGGACAGGAGCGTACAACGACTCACCATAGGAAGTCCCCAAGCCACGCCTTGTACGACGACGACGGTGAGTTCTGCGCCGAGGCATCAGGTCGCTGTTTGTGCGCATTCTGCGATGGCTCCTGTACGGAAGAGACTTGGCCGAAGGCGCAGCTGATCGTGGCGCTCTCATTCCACCATAGCTCCTGGCGTAGCGCTTCTGTGGCGCACGGCTGCTTGTCTCAACATCCCCGTCATCCGTAGAAATACGCGACGTCCTGTGTGATTGAACAGACTTTGTCTGCACAGCACAACCTGAACCAACCATAGACACAAACAAAATACACGCGATAGACATGCTCGTTTGACGTTGTGATCTGCTCTTCATCGACTTCTCCTGTTGGTCTTCTATTTGTCATGTGGGGCTTACGTGATTCGATCATTTGCAGGTAAAACGTATTGAGGAGGAAGAGCTTACACTTTGCGTAAAAAAAGTGAAAACCTTTAGGGTTGGCAGGTTTTGCAGCTATTTTGGGCGTGGAGACAATCTCGGTTGGCCTTCTTACAGATCATCTGAAAAGTGATCTTCGACGGGAATCGCTTTGCGATCTTACAAATACGCATCGCAGAACGACAAATCCCCTTTGCAGCGAGACAAATCGTTTGACACCTTGTTCGCTTGCGTTGTTTCTTGGAGCCCCTTCGAGTGGACGTCGCACTCAACCCACCTCTGACACCGGAAAAACGACGCACTTGAGGAGACGATGGTCGCGGAGAGGATGGTGGTGCAGAGTCAACTTGTGGAGTACTCTTTCTGCTGGTTCGACTCTCTACCGTGTTGGCATTCTCGTTGGTTCTTTTCCTTCTCACAGCGTCATTGTTTGCGTTGGAAAAATATCGCCGCTTGGTTTGCTCGATAAAGCGGTGAAGGCGAGCGACTTCTTGCTGCGCGCTGTTCGGGCTGTTGATGGAGTTCATCGTCCGAAATGTCGGTTGCATAGTCTTTTTCTGGGAGCTGCAACCCATCCCAACATAGCCCAGAAGAAAGAGCACACCGATCACGCGAAAGAAACGAAGACGATTCATGGTGCCCTCCTATGGACGCGGGGTCTTTTGTGGGGCACGCCCGTTTGGATCTTCTTTTTCTTCTTCTCGACGGCGATCACTTTTTTGTTGATCTCAATGGAGCGCTGGTATGCATTGAGAGCTTCTTGTGGTTGCCCTATCTCCTCAAGAATGCGCCCACGAACGTGGTACAAGTGAGCTGTATAAAAGGAAATATCTGCGGGCGTAAGAGACGCGATCACAGTATCAATTGTCGTGAGCGCCTGCCGGACCTGCTTGCCCTCCATTTGCATCATCGCCTTGCGCGCCCAAGCATCCCATATCGCCTCTTTTCCTGCTCGAAATGACTTTGGAAAAGAAATCTTGATGATCTTGTCCATCTCTTCAATCGCTCGCTCGCGATGACCGAGCTTGAGTGAAATAGCGGCTCTGCGGTGATGACTACGAATCATCGATAATTTCGAGAGCGTAGCCTCCTCACTGTCTTTGGGTGTCCTGCTCTTCCCCGAACATCCGAACAGCAAGACACACATCAAAGCAACCCACCAAAAGGGAGATGTTTTACATTTTTGCACGCTTAGAACCTCTGGCCTTGAGTACGTTTCGTAGTGTAGTGATGAACCCACCGCCCTCGCCTTTCACGAAGCATCGAGTCCACAACCTTGCCAACTCTCTCCGCTGAAGACCGCGTGGCATGGAAAGGATTTTGTGTTCCTCTCCAAGGACTTTGGTACGTCGACTTCAACGAAAGTGTTTCAGAGCGCTGCTGTGACACGCGGTACTGCGTGACCCCCACCAAAACCAGCACACACGCCATCGCTCCGGCCAGCACCCACGGGGCTTTAGGACGGAACCACGACAACATGTGTTCGAGCAGTGTCTGACGCGGTTGTTGCGCAGTATGCTCCGAAAACGCATCCAACACAGCATCCTCAATCGAGGAGAAAGAAGCAGGATCAAGTGTGGGAGGAGCTTGCGTGTGCCGTAAAAGTTGCAGTGACGTCCACAGCTCCTCCTCTTCGAGAGCGTCCGCCGAGTATTCATCATCGTCAAGCCCAAGCGCAGCAAGTTCCTGACGAATAAGTGCAATATCTTGTGCTTGGGAGTACGGTGTAGAGGAATCCCCAAGCCAACGATCGACCTGCGCGCCAAGCGCAGAAGATCGTTGAACTTCCTCCTCCACGTTTTCGTGGTGTGGGGATTTATGTTGTGTCATGTCGATGACTCCTTCGATTCCCATTGTTTTCGAAAAGCCCGAAGTGCCCTATGAAAGAGCACATCAAACGTTGCGACTTGTACTTGCAATCGACGCGCACATTCGGCGCGTGGAAGCTCCTGAAAAAGACGCAGCTCCAAGGCAAGCTTGTATCGTGGATTGAGATCATCCAGACACAACGCGACTTGCTCTTTCAAACGTTGCTTTTCTTCTTCTTCTTCCATGATTTGCTGTGCAGAATGTACGGGTGCCAGCCCGTCAATCTCTTGTCGGTATGCACCTTTTCCACGATGTTCTCGGCTTGTTCGTCGATGAACATCAAGCGCACGGTTGCGCGCGATCCGCGCCAACCAAGGGAAAATCCCTTTCGACTCATCCCACTGAAAAGATTGGATTTGTTTGATGCAAGTGATAAATGTCTCTTTGAGAACATCTTCAGCGGCCGCTTGATCGACCAGCGTGGGAAAAATCACCTGTCGATACAACCGCTCGGCATGCATCTTGTATAATCCAGCGATACCAGCCTGTTGACCTGATTGAGCCTGTCGCACATATCGCCATTCACGCTGTAACGGGTCCAGACCAGCCTCCATTCTCTTGTGCGTCTGTCACCTGTCGGTCACATCTACTTATCCAACGTCTTTCGTCGCTACACCTTACACTCCAAAAGAAAAAAATTCAAAATACTCGAAAAAGAGCCATATATCAGAACATTGGCAAGTTCCATCGTTTGTGATATGCATCTCCCACCGGCACCTACGCAGCCCTCTCCATACAATACGTATCACTGTCACCATCAACAAAGCAACAAAAGGCGGCTATGTCACAACATCCCTTTACCATTCCTGATCTTTACGACCTGCTTCACTGTGGTACCCCCGGTGACACTGCATTCTACCGCTCACAGTGTGACGGAAAACAAACCATCCTGGAGCTGGCATGTGGTACAGGTCGTCATCTCGTCTCGCTGAGCGACGTCACAGACCAAGTATATGGTCTTGAACTATCTGATGAAATGCTGGCACGCGCCCAACAAATCCTGGCTCAACAACCTCACACTGTCCAAGAAAAGATAACACTTCTTCAGGGTGACATGCGTTCATTTGCTATAGAAGCTCCTTGCGACGCAATCTTGATCCCATACAATAGTCTGTATTGTCTGCTCACAGAGGAAGAAGTGTTGCAATGTTTTCACCACGCAAACAAACAACTCCGGGATGGAGGCGAGTTACTTTTTGATGTGTATGCGGTGGACCCGGCCTGGGAGTCTTTTGAGCAAACGGAGCCCGAGTTGGTCGCGGTGATCGAGGAAAATGGTTACCAAATCGAGATATACGAAGACCGCCATTGGCTCCCTACAGAACAGCGACTTGACGCGACGTACCGACACATCATTCACGATGGACAACACTCTTGGAGCAGTGAGTATACCATCCCACAGCGTTACTTATTTCGCGAACAGATCGAGCAAATGCTAGACGCAACAGGATTCCAAGTGCGATCATGTTGGGGAGATTTCGACGACCCAACGTGGGATCAGGAGAGTCCACACATGATCATCAACGCCAACAAGCTCAGGAGGAGACCTTGAAAGAAGCCGTGGATCGAACCATCGAACGTTGCTTGCTTCCCCTCGACATCCTTCGCTGGTGGACGTTTAAGCTCTCGGGACGATGGATACATCCATTTTTAAGAAGGCGAGAATTACGCGTCGCAGTCGGTGGTTCATTCATGCTGTTGGTGCTGTTGGGGTTGGTCTTGACGGTGCCCTTTTGGATGTTAGCGATAGGTCCGATCTTGTGGGGTGTACCTCATGTGCTCTCAGACGTGCGCTATCTCGTCGTCCGTCCAGGACACCATAAGGACCTATTGCTGCTCGTGGCGGGTGGCGTCCCTTTGCTGCTGGTAGCCACAGGAACGATCGGTGTTTTAGGTGGACTCACGGCAGCAGCAGGTGTCCTGATCGTCGGAGAAGGCTCATCTTTTCGTCGGTATACAGGCTTACTCTGTGTCGGAGTCCTGGCCTATTTTGCTTGGCACCTTGGATACACGGCGAGCATCATCTTCGCTCATGCTCACAACTTCATCGCGGTCGCGCTCTGGTGGTCGTGGAGAAAGCGAACCCCCATCCATCTCTGGCCGTTGCTCCTCTTTTTGTTGATCTCGGCAGGTTTGGCGCTTGGTTGGTTTGATGTGCTCTTACAAGCGTCAACAGCGTTTGTTTGGATTCCCAGCAGCCTTCCGGCACAAGATCATCTCGCCGTCCTCGCGCCTGGACTTCCAACACACATAGGGCTCAGATTGGTGCTGCTCTTTGCGTTCGCACAAGGTGTTCATTATCTGATGTGGGTGAGATTGATTCCAGAAGATGATCGTCCTCGTCCAACACCACGAACGTACGCAGCCAGTTATCGAGCGTTACGCGACGAGATGGGGACGTGGATTATGCTGCTTGTCACTTGCCTCGCCCTCTTTTTTGGCGCTTGGGCGCTCTTTGACCTAGCCGCGGCGAGGCTGAACTACCTGAGGATGGCGATCTTCCACGGTCACCTTGAATTGGCGGCGGCCGCGCTGCTCTGGCTAAAAGGTCGCGATGGTTTCCTCACACCTCCCTCCTGATCGAACAATCCAACACTTTTGACACGTGGAGCTGCACGACATGCTCGAATTGAGTCCGTACTATATACACTTATGGATACAAGCCTTTGCGTTTACACAAGCCATTGAGATCCCCGTGTACACCCTCTTCCTTCGGATGCGTACAAAGCTGTCATGGTGGGAGTGTGTGCTCTTTGCCTTTGGCGCAAGTGCGCTGACGCATCCACTTGTGTGGTTTGCGATCCCCTGGAAACACTACCCTTTTGAGTTCATGTACATCGCCGCAGAATTGTTCGCGTTTGGAACAGAGGCGATCTATCTCAAGCTGTTGGGGATATCGTGGAAAAGAGCGCTCATGTGGTCTTTTTTGGCGAATCTTGCGAGCGCAGGGTTAGGTGAGGCGAGTCGATACTTTTTGGGGTGGCCTTGAGGGGTCTACTTCACACAGCGACCTGGACCAAAGTACTGGTTGCCGTTGTAGCACGACCCATTTCGACTGGTCATGTTGGGCGGGCATGAACACTTGTAGCCAGTGGTACATTCGGCATTCGAACGGCACGGAATAGCGCAGGTGTTGTTGTGCAGTTGGCAGATCGAGTCAGAATACGACTGTGTTCCAAGTGGTATGGGACCGTGTCCACATGTCGTTCCGTACGTGCTGGTCTTTGTACAAGACTGCCCAATTGTCAACAACGCCCGACAGGTTTGGTATCGCGCGTACCCTTCTGAGGTCGAACCTCCAATACGATATCCAGGCCAACAGTATCCGCCACGAGCGGGATATGTACGACTTGAACATGTGGAGTTTGAAGGAGAACAACAAGTGTATCCAGTGCTACACCCGCTGGTTGCTTGGCAAGGCTTAAGGCACACACTCACCTGGACGTTGTTGGAAGTCGGTCCGATATACGTCTTGATACACTTGAGTCCCGTGCTACAATCCGTGTCAGTTGTACATGGGTAACACTCCGCTCGCGAAGCCTTGGGAACGCAGATCTGAGCATTTTTGTCACATGTCTCCGTCGACTTGCAGTTTGCATCTGTCAAACATCCAACACATCGGTTATTCGTCGTATCACAGACCATTCCAGTGCTACAATCGCTGTTGCTCAGGCAACCATTTGTACACTTGTTGGATTTGTTGCAGATGAAACCTCTTCGACAGTCGGTGTGTTGTTTACACTCCGAGCATGTGTAGGTCGTCGCGTCACAAGTTGAGCTGACAGCTCCTGGACTCGCCTTGCAATCCGTGGCCAAACGACACTCTGTGCAGGTGTACTTTGTGGGATGACACCGTGGTGTTCTCGAGTTACATCCTTGATCATATGTGCTCGTAGCGCTGAGGGGAACGGGCAAACACGCCTTACATGTACGTGTTGTCCCATCACAGTATCGAGCCTGCCCTGACGTCTCGCGGTAGCAACCGGAGTCATACCGATTCGGTTGTGTGCAGCGATAATCACATGTATTTGTGCTCTTATTACAAACACTTGAGCCTGAGCAATCTGTATCACTGACGCACTCCACACATTTTTTCAAGGTCGTATCACAGGTGGGTTTGGTCGCAGGGCAATCTCGCTTGTCAGCACAACCTTCCGTGCAACTCCCGTTCGTACAAAGATAACCAAGCTGACAGTCACGCGAAGCCTGACACCCAACACAGACGTTTTTCACACAAGCAGCAGCGACCACGGAGTTGGGATCTTTCTTGCAGTCAGACGCACCCAAACAGGCAACACAACTTTTACTCGTGGTGTTGCACACAGGCAATGAAGGATCTTTGCAATCGGCGTTGGTTGTACAAGAAGGTTTGAGCTTACAGGTGTATGTCGAAGCATCACAAACCTCAGTCGCCTTACAATGTGAATCTTTGCTACACACAACGCACTTTTTGCTCACCAGCTCACAGTACTTGTTGGTGGCTTCAGGTGCACAGTCTTGATCAGAGCGACAACCAGTGTAGGCACACGCCCCACCAACACAGGAGTTGAGGCGAGGACAGTCGGAGTTTGAACGACAGGAGACACAAGCATTGGCGAGACAATATGGCGTCTTGGGAGTCCCCTTGCAATCGGTATCAGCGACACAAGCGCCAGGTCTCAAGACACAAGCCCACGTCGTTGTGTTACAGACTTGGTAAGAAGCACAGTGCTTGTCGACGAGGCAAGCACGACATGCACCTGAGCTAAAATCACAGTACGGCGTGGCTTTGTTGCTTGCGCAGTCGGTATCCGACTTACAACCAGCCTTGGGAGCACAAACCCCCTTCACACATAAAGGTTTGTTTGCATCAGTACAGTCACTGTCCGCAGCACATTCGGGTTTACACACCCCATTGGTACACACACCTTTTCCAGCGGCAGCACAGTCGGCGTTAGAAGAACACTCAGGTGCACAAACACCATTTTTACAAAGTGGCGTGCTTGGGGTCGTACAATCCGTGTCAACAGTACACTCTGGCGCACACTTGTAGTCCTTGCATTTGGGAAGGGAAGGATCTTTGCAGTCAGTATCAGCGTTACACTCTCCAGGCACACAGATCCCGGCCAAACATACAGGCGTTGGTGCCTTACAATCGTTGTTATCCGTACATCCAGGCGTACTCTCAGCGACACACTTTCCAGCATCACACTTGGGCTTGGTTGGATCTTTACAGTCTGCGCTGGTGACGCACTCGACTGTATTCGCGACACACTTTCCAGCATCGCACTTAGGCTTGGCTGGATCTTTACAGTCTGTATCTGCGTTACACTCAACCTGTGTTTTGACACACGTACCGGACTGACAGACAGGAGCGTCAACAGGACAGTCAGCATCCGTTCTACAGACAGGACTCGCGGCGACACATGTCCCTGCGTCACACTTGGGCTTGGCTGAATCTTTACAATCCGCATCCGTGGTACATTCGGGTTGACTTGGTGTACACACACCGCTCAAACAAACAGGTTTGGAAGCATCGTTGCAATCGGAATCCACCTGACACTCAGGTGGAGGCTCAACACAGCGGCCATTGTCACACTTGCTCTTCTTTGCATCCCGGCAATGGACATCAAGTGAACATTCAGGTTTGCACACCCCCTGTACACACAAAGGCTTCGAAGCATCAGTACAATCAGAATCCACAGAACACGTTCCCGGAATGGTACGGTCGACGACGGAAGTGTTGTCGGTTTTTTTGGTGTCGGTCACACCTGCATCGCCAGTGGTTTTTCCATCGGTGGTTGTTGAACCATCGGTGGTTTTTGGTGGGGTAGAACAAGCGGCAGAGAGCAAAGACACTGCCGTGATGAAAAAGACAATAAAGACATAGCTCTTATTCAAGCGATCGGTGCGCATTCTTCTTCCCTCGCAAGGATGAAAAGAGGACAAAAAAACATAAAGAAAAACAAATTATTGCAGACTTTCCGCTCCAAAGTCAAATCCTTCCCACGTGTATGTCGTGGAGAGGCAAAATGGAATGGGACGGTCCTACAAGAGAAAAACACAGGGGAGGTGGGAAAAGTTGCGAAAAAGAGGAAAGAAGTCGGGGGGTTTAAGAATCACGCTCTTCGAGAAATGGGCGAAGCTTGTTTGCACGGGAGGAATGACGAAGTTTGCGGAGGGCTTTGGCTTCAATTTGCCTGATACGCTCACGAGAGAGCTTAAAGGCTTTCCCGATTTCTTCGAGCGTATGAGTGTTGTTTTCGCCAATTCCGAAGCGTCTCTCAAGCACCTCTTCCTCTGCAGGTGTCAGCGTCGAGAGGACGTCTCTGATGCACTCCACAAGCTCCTGACTGTCGAGGACATCAAGTGGAGAGATGGTATCAGTCGCCTCGATGAAGTCACCGAGATGGGCGCCATCATCTTTACCCGTTGGAGTCTCAAGTGAGAGTGGCTTTTGTGCCATTTTCAGGAGATCATCAACGCGTTGAGGGGGCATGTCCATCTTGTGAGCGAGCTGCTCAATCGTAGGCTCGACCCCGTGAGTTTGGACCCATGAACGTACAATTCGATTCAGCTTGTTGATCGATTCGACGACGTGGACAGGAATACGAATGGTTCGAGTTTGTTCAGCGATGGCACGGGTAATCGCTTGCCTGATCCACCATGTTGCGTACGTCGAGAACTTGTATCCACGGTGATAGTCGAAGCGCTCGACGGCTTTCATCAGACCGATGTTTCCCTCTTGCACGAGGTCGTGCAGAGGAAGCCCACGTTTGGCGTACTTTTTCGCAATGGACAGGACGAGACGCAAATTGGCCTCGATCAGTTCGTTGCGGGCTTTTGCGGCAAAACGCTCAGCGGAGCTGATTTCCTGGCATGAGGAGAGCAGTTCATCGTGGACAAAACCATCTTTGTGGCCATCTTGGACCAGTTTTTTGTATCGCTCACGCAAGTCATCGACGAGCAG
>CEUG01022456.1_pt1 | contig 10463 bp, 9 predicted proteins | sample 531421 | NCBI WGS metagenome assembly CEUG01 (sample SAMEA2622901, study PRJEB7988) | marine metagenome | biome: marine biome (ENVO:00000447); feature: surface water layer (ENVO:00002042); material: "saline water (ENVO:00002010), including plankton (ENVO:xxxxxxxx)" | depth 5 m | reverse complement strand
CCATATCCAGTTGCTTGATATTTTTCTATATTCTTCATTCCCTCCAACTCTTCTTGAGTTACACCATTCATGGAATCCTCTCCATCTGGAGGGAATGCTATAACTAAATTTAGATGAATTCCCACACAATTTTCCGGGAAAAGTTCTGCGATCCACTTTGTTATCATCGAACCCCAATCGCCACCCTGTGCAATGTATTTTTCATAGCCAAGAGCAAGCATCAATTCATTTTCCAGTTTTGCTACTTCCTCTGAATTTATGCCTAGTTCAAAAGGTTTATCAGAAAAACCATATCCTGGTATTGAGGGACAAACAACATCAAATTCAATTCCATCTTTGCCAGCTGACAACTCAGGAATAATTTTTAAAAATTCCTGAACACTTCCTGGCCATCCATGGGTAAGTAGTAAAGGGATAGCATTCTTTGAATTAGCTTTTTTATGAAGGTAATGAAGTTCCAAGCCAGATTTAGTTTTATATTTAAAACTGCCAGCTTCATTTAATTTTGCCTCATGCTTTCTCCAGTCAAAATTATTTCTCCACGCATTAACAGCATCCTTTAGATAAGCTTTCTTTGTTCCTAAGGTCCATCGATCGTCGTTAATTTCATCAGGCCATCTAGTTAGATCTATCTTTTGATTTAATAGTTCAATCTTCTCATCAGGAATGTATATCTCAAATTCTTTGATCATTACTTTAAGAAATCAATGAAAGCTTTATTTTCTGTTTCTTCAATGAAGCTATAATCCAGTGATTTAAGATGCTTTTCTAAGGCGTTGGCAGATTTACCTTTATCTTCTATACCAATTAGAACATTTGCAAACGCTGCTCCTAGATTTCTATAATGGAATAAAGAAATATTCCACTTAGAACCAAAATTTTTAAGAAACCCCATCAAAGCTCCAGGCCTGTCAGGAAATTGACATCTAAATAATCTCTCGGAATCTTTTTCTGAAATTATGCTTTTATGACCACCGACCATATGTCTTAGATGATCATTAGAAATTTGATTCCTAGTTAAATCAGAAAACTTAAAATTACTTTTTGTAAGCAGAGTTTTAATTTTTTTAAACGCATTTTCATTTTCGGTTTTTATCCCTACAAGGACATTTGCATCTTCCTTACTTGAAAATCTGTAATTGAATTCTGTTATCTGTGCTCGACCAAATACTTTACATAATTTTAAAAAACTTCCTGGTTTCTCGGGAATCTTAATGCTGAACAGTTTTTCCCTATTTTCACCAACCACAGATCTTTCAACGATATAGCTAAGCCTTTCAAAATTAACATTTGCGCCACTACTAATTGCTAGTAAGCGTTTATTTGTAATTTTTGATGCATATTTTTTCAGTCCTGCTAATGCAAGGGCTCCTGCAGGCTCAGAGAGAACTCTTGTATCTTCAAATATATCCTTAACTGCTGCACACAACTCATCAATGGTAACGGTGATAACTCCGTCCACACATTCTCTTATTACGTCAAAGTTATGCTTGCCAATAAGTTCTACAGCAACTCCATCGGCAAATAATCCCACCTCTCGAAGTCTTACTCTTTTCTCAGCTTTAATTGCTTCTGCCAAACAAGCTGAGTCATCTACCTCAACTCCATAAATCTTAATATTTTTTTTAGTTTGAGCTACCCAAGCACTTATACCTGCTAAAAGACCACCTCCACCAACAGGAACAAAAATAGCATCAAGATTATCTTTTTCTTCTAAAATTTCTTTCCCAATAGTTCCCTGTCCTGCTATGGTCAAGGGATCATCAAATGCTTCAATAAATTCTAGCTTCTGATCTTTAGCCATTTGTTTTGCCTTCTTTACGGCTTGATCAAAACTATCGCCATATAATAAAACTTTAGAACCGAATCGTTTAACAGACTTAACTTTGATCTCTGGTGCAGTAACAGGCATTACTATAAAACAGGGTACTTTTAATTTCTTACATGCATTCGCAACTCCTTGCGCATGATTTCCAGCAGAAGCAGCAATAACCCCCATCTTTTTTTGTTGAGCTGTTAAATTTGCAATCTTATTATAAGCACCTCTAATTTTGAAAGAGAAAATTGGTTGCATGTCTTCACGCTTTAAATAAACATCATTTTTTAACTTGCTAGAAAGATTGACTGCAAATGTTATAGGAGTCCTTTCGGCGACGTCATATACTTTTGATTTACAAATTAAATCTAAATATTTTTTTGAAGATTTGTAAGAACCTGATTTTTTTATTTTAAGTCGCATAATAATTTAAGTATTATACCCATAATGAGCAATTCAAAATTAAATGCTTCAATTGAAGCAATTAAATATATAAATCCAAAAATAAATTTTAATTCGATTATTGGTGTTGGAACAGGCTCAACAGTAAACTATTTCATTGAGGAACTTGCAAAGATTAAGCATCTTTTCAAAGGCGCTGTTTCCAGTTCAGATATATCTACAAAATTATTAGAAAATAATGGGATTGAGGTATTTGAACTAAATGATGTCAGTGAAATTGTTGTATATGTAGATGGAGCAGATGAAGTAGATCCTTTGAGTAATTTAATAAAAGGTGGTGGTGGTGCACACACAAGAGAGAAAATTGTTGCATCAGCATCTAATGAGTTTATTTGTATAGTAGATCAGTCTAAATTAGTTGAGGTTTTAGGCAATTTTCCTCTTCCATTAGAAGTAATGATCAAAAGCAGAAGCTATGTCGCACGAGAAATAGTGAAATTAGGTGGTGTTCCTGTATTGAGAGAGAATTTCTTAACAGATCAAAATAATCAGATTTTAGATGTTGAAGGCTTGAAAATTGAAGATCCACTAAAGCTAGAGCAAGAAATCAATTTGATACCGGGTGTTCTAGACAATGGCATTTTTGCGAAATGCAAACCAAATAAGGTAATTATTGGAAAGGATTAAAGTACAGATTGAATAGCTGAGACTAGTCTTTCTGATTCTGGTGTTACGCTAGATTTGTAATGTTCGATGACTTGTCCATCTCTACCTATTAAGTATTTTGCAAAATTCCACTTTGGCTCTTTGCCGGATGCAGCAATTAATTTTTTATAGAATGGATGGGCTTTTTTTCCACTAACTTTTGCGGTTGCAAACATAGGAAAATCCACTCCATACTCGGTGCTACAAAATTCAGCGACTTTCGATTCAGCAGAAAATTCTTGAAAAAAATCTCTTGAGGGGATCCCTATTACAGTAAAGCCATCATCCTTGTATGTGTTGTAAAGTCTTTGTAAGCCTGCATATTGTGGAGTGTATCCGCATCTACTCGCAACATTAACTACCAAAATAACATTACCAGAATATTCACAGAGATTTTTCTCATCATCTGAGTCTAATACTCTAAGAGTGCTATCAAGAATATCTGAGCAAGAAAATGTAAAGGATGAAAATATTGCAGATGTAAGGATAAAAAGGTATTTCATCCGAATAATATTACACTACCGGAGATATTGCGTAAACGGAGGATATAAAAATGGTTACTAATGTAATAAGTTCAAATTGTTCAATAATTTTATCGTTCATAACTAACCTTTGAAGAGATGGAGGGCGTTGAAACCCTCCATAATTCCAGAGAAATATCCAACAAATCATAGGGGGAGAGAAGTGTTGGAATAATCATTATACAAATTTATAATTAATTATCAAGAAAAATGATAAATAATTTTAAATTATTTACTAATATATTGAAAATTAATAATATAAGAATTTTGCTAGTAAAGAGGCCTAATTTCCTCCTAATTCTATAAAAAAATATATAATTTCAAGTTAATTATTTTATTTAAGGATAGATATGACAAATGAATTAAAGGGAAAGGTTAATTACAACATTAATGGAAACATAGCCATTTTAGAAGTAGACAATCCCCCTGTAAATCCCCTAAGTAGCGGGGTTAGAGCAGGATTAGCAGAGTTTATCGAAAAGGCTAATTCTGATTCATCAATCAAAGGAATCATTCTAACTGGTGCGGGAAGGTCTTTTATTGCTGGAGCAGATATATCTGAATTTGGAAAAACATTTGACGGTCCGGACCTTAACTCTGCATTAAGAGCTATAGAATATAGTAAAAAACCTGTTTTAGCAGCAATCAATGGAACTGCACTTGGGGGAGGATTAGAGACTGCTCTTGTGTGCAATTATCGAATGGGCACTAATAAAGCAATTGTTGGTTTACCAGAGGTAAACCTTGGATTATTGCCTGGAGCTGGAGGAACACAAAGGCTCCCCAGGCTTGTAGGACCATCTCAAGCATTAAAAATGATGCTCTCTGGCACTCCTTTATCTGCTAAAAAAGCATTAAATCAAGGTATTTTGGATGCTATATCAGAAAATTCTCTTATTGATGATGCCATTAAATTCCTTCATGACAAGATTGATTTAGACGAACATCCAAAAGTAAGAGATAAAAATGAAAAAATTCTTGAAGCAAGAGGATCAGAGAACATTCTTGCAGAAGCAAAAGCTTTGGCAGCAAAAACAAGACGGGGACAATTTGCTCCTGGCCAAATTATCGCATGCGTTGAAGCAGCTATTAACGAAGATGATTTTGATGTGGGATTAAAGAAAGAATCTGAATATTTTCTTGAGTGCCTTATGAATCCGCAACGTGAAGCAATGATTCACATATTTTTTGGAGAACGAGCTGCCTCAAAGATTTCAGACATACCTAAAGATACACCTTTGATGCCAATCAACTCTGCTGGTATTGTTGGGTCTGGAACAATGGGAGGTGGAATTGCAATGAATCTGGCAAATGCAGGTATTCCAGTATTTGTTCTCGATCAAGATGAAAAAAACCTTCAAAGGGGAATGGGTGTAATTGAAAAAAATTATCAAATGATGGTGGATCGAGGAAGAATGAATCAAGAACAGAAAGAAGTTGTTATGCAATTGATCAAACCTACCCTATCTTATGACGATTTAGCAGATGTGGATATTGTAGTTGAAGCAGTATATGAAAATCTTGAATTGAAACAAGAGATTTTTAAAACTTTAGATTCTGTAACCAAGGATACTGCAATACTTGCTTCTAATACTTCTGGTCTTGATGTAGATGCACTAGCTTCAGTAACTGATAGGCCTGGAAAAGTAGTGGGCACTCACTTTTTTAGTCCTGCAAATGTAATGCGATTGCTCGAAGTAGTGAGAGGCAAACACTCTTCTGATGAAACCATGGCAACTGTTATGTCTCTCGGTAAAAAAATGGGTAAAGCAGCAGTTGTTTCGCTGAATGCTCCTGGTTTTATTGGAAATAGGATGCTGGCTGGTTATACATACCAAGCAAACATGCTATTACTTGAGGGTGCATTACCCAGCCAAGTTGATGGTGCGCTAGAGTCCTTTGGTATGAGTATGGGTCCATTTAGAATGTTAGATTTAGTTGGTTTGGATCTTGGCTGGAGGGCACGAAAATTGGCAAAGATGGAAACGCCGCTTGTAAATAAAATATCTGATGAGCTTTGTGAAAGAGATAGATTTGGTCAAAAAAATTCTAAAGGTTTTTATAATTATTCAGAGGGATCAAGAGCTCCCAATCCAGCACCAGAAAATGAAGAAATATACAAAGAAGTGTCTGAAAAAAATAATATACAAAGAAGAGAAATATCAGATCAAGAAATTATAGATAGATGTATTTTAGCTTTAGTAAATGAAGGTGCCAAAATTTTGGAAGAGGGTGTTGCTCAAAGATCTGGTGATATGGATATAGTTTATATAAATGGATATGGTTTCCCAATCTGGAGAGGTGGTCCAATGTTTTATGCAAATCACCTCGGGCTAGAGGAAGTTATTAAGAAAATGGAGGTTTTTTCTGAATCAGACAGTGATTTCTGGAAGCCAGCTCCATTACTTCTAAAATTAGCTGGTGAGTCTGGATCCTTTGGGGAAGCACCACCATTAGATGAAAGAGCAAAACTCTTAAGTTTTAAGCAAGCTAATATGGGTGGCGTATAGAGAAGACTTAGATTATAAATATATATTTACGGTTGTTTCAGTTGGAATAAGCTTAAAAAGCTCCAAAACATCATGATTGAACATTCTTATACATCCATGTGATGCTTTGCTTCCTATCAGACCCTCTTCATGAGTTCCATGTATGTAAATATATCTATCAAATGAATCAACGTTCTTACCTTTATTGAATCCCTCATTTAAACCAGAAAGCCACATAATTCTCGATGTTATAAAATCGTCCTCGGAATCTATATTTTCATGAATAATATTTACTTTTTGAGATATGTGTTCACGACTTACAAAAAAATGATATTTGTCAACATTCGTCCCTATTTTTTCTTTGATCTCATGCATTCCAAGAGGAGTTTTTAATGAATTTTTAACTTGACCCTCACCATATGCTGAGCTGGAAACAGGATAACTTCTTATTAATCTATTGTTTTTAAGCAAATATAATCTTTGCTCAGAAATGCTTATTTCAACAGAATAGCTTCCTGAGGATGGAAACGAAATAAGAATTATAAATATAAATAAAGCGATCTTCATTTACGTAATCTTAATATAATAAATGATATAAAGACAAATATAGATAGTATTGGAATAATCATGTATCCAAAATTATAAAAAAAAGTAGATTCTCCAGATTTATATATCTTTCCAATGAATGAATTACTAATACCCTTACTCATTTTATAAACAATTGTTCCATTATTATCAACAATTGTTGATATTCCATCAGATGTTCCCCTTGCTATCCATTTATTTGATTCTAAAGCTCTTGCTCTAACTATTTGAAGATGCTGATATGGTCCATATGATCTTCCAAACCATGTATCATTGCTAACGTTCAAAATAAAATCTGCCTTTTTAATCTCATCTATGAAACTAAGAGGAAAAGCTACATCGAAACATATCAGTCCGAGGACCTTGAATCCTTTAATATCAAACAACGTCTGATTAGAACTTCCCTTTGTTATTGAGGACATAGGTAAATCAAAAAAATTAATAAGGCCCCTTATAACCTTTTCAAAAGGAACATACTCACCAAAAGGCACTAAATGCCGTTTATGATAGGTCTGATTTGTTCCAAGTATTGTTAATGAGTTAAATAATTTATTATTGTTATACTCCCAAGTGCCTGACACTATAGTCGGATATTCATCTAATTTTTTTAGAAGTGATCTCATTTCTGGACTCTTATTAAGATATGGAAAAGGAGACTCGGGCCAAAGAATTAGATCTGCATTCAAATGATTTTTTGATAATTTAAGCAAAGTATCTTCAATATTTTTTTCTTCTTCTACTTTAAACTTTTTGAAGGGATCTAATGATGGTTGAATAATTCCTACAGTTAAGCCTTCATCTGATTTTTCAAACTGAGTATTACTTTGTGGGAAAAAAATTAAAGTGCACAAAATTGATAAAATCAAATAGATTTTTTTCTTAAAGATAAAAGAGAAGGCTATAAATCCAGATAAAAAATAAATAATAAATGAAGCTCCATAAACACCAATAATCGGTATAGAAGGTTGTGCTAACGTATCAATAAAAACTAAGCCAGGTAAAAGCCACGGAAAGCCGCCCAAAAATGTGAACCTTAATAATTCCAAAATTGTTAATAAACTGACAAACAGTAGACTTAACATAAAAATATTCTTAGAGGGTTGTAAAAATTTAAGAAGTGAAATAGGGGCGATGAATATCAATGATAGTAAAATTCCCATAAGTAATATTAATAGGATAGATACAATAATTTGTGTATTTCCATAATAGTAAATACTTACTATTAGCCATCCCGTTCCACCTATCCAATAACCAACACCCCAGACAAGTGATCTTTTGAAAGCGTCAAAAAAATTAATTGAGCTTGCAACAGAGTATATAAGGATAGTTAGGCTTAAAATTATTGCCGGCTTTATATTAAAAGGACTAAAAGCAAAAGTGGAAAGTGCTCCAATTAATCCTAAAAATAAATAATTTATAGAAGGGTATTTATTTAGTTGTTTTAATGGTGATACCAATTTTTTTTATTTTTCTTTTATCAGCAGCTGTGACAGCTAAAATCATATTATCAAATTCAATTTTATCGCCAACCTTTGGTAAGAATCCCAATTTGTTTATGAATAAACCAGCTAAAGTCTCTGCATCAATGCCATTAAAACTCTTTTTAAATTTTTCCTCAAATTCTGAAAGCTCAAGAGTAGCATTTGCAATATACTCATTTTCGCTGACCTGAATCAAGTCCTCATCTTCTGAATCATGCTCATCTTCAATTTCACCCACTAGTTCTTCTAGAATATCTTCGATTGTAACAAGTCCAGAAATTGTTCCATATTCATCTATAACGATAGCCATATGAGATCTATCTTTTTTAAATTCTTCAAGGAGTGAGTCAGCCTTTTTTGATTCTGGCACTACCTTAATTTCTCTAATCAAAGAAAGGATATTGAGGTCTTTTAAATCTTTATTAATTATTGGGAGTAAGTCCTTTGCAAGCAAGATTCCTTGAACTTCGTTTTTTGCAGGACCCAAAACAGGGTATCTTGAGTGACCAGAATCAATAATACGGGAGATCATATCTAGGGGTTCTTCATCAGGAGCTAATATAACCATTTCAACCCTTGGAACCATTATCTCTTTGACAGTTGTATCCCCAAGCCTGATAGCTCTCTCAGCTATAAACTGTGCTTCTTTGTCTATCAATCTTGCACTTAGAGCGTCTTCTAGCAAAACAGAGACATCATCTAGACTAGATGGCTTAATTGTAAAGAAGCGCTTTATTTTATTTAAGAAACTCGATGGAGGTTGATCTTGGTCAGTATCTTGATTGGTCATAATTTATATGGATTAGCTATTTTAAAATTTTCCAAATATTTGATTTCTTGAGCCTCCATAGTATTTGCTTCTTTATCTTGGTTATGATCAAACCCTAATAAATGAAGAATTCCATGGGCCAGTAAGTGCATCATATGATCCTCTAGATCTCTATTCAAGTTCTCTGACTCAGTTTTTATATATGGGATACTCATAGCAATATCTCCAAGCTCACCAGAAATTTCTTGTATTTCTTTACTTGCTGGAAAAGATAAAACATTTGTATCAAGATTTTTATTTCTAAAATTCTGATTAAGCTTTGTCATTTCACTACTAGAAACAAACTTAAGGTTTATATTGAAATTATGTTTTCTTTGATCAGATAAAACATGTTCAGCCATCAAATTTAATTTCTCCTCCAAATCAGCAGAAAAGTCATTAAATTTATGGTTGAAAATATTTAATCTCAATTTTTTTGTTGATCAAATTTATGGTATGCATCGACAATCTTTCTAACCAATGGATGTCTTACAACGTCTCTCGAATTAAAAGTTGTAAATCCGATGTCCTCTAACCCATCTAAAACTTTTATAACATTAGAAAGTCCAGATTCAATATTTTTTGGCAGATCAATCTGAGTCATATCTCCATTAATTACTGCATATGAACCGAAACCCATTCTTGTTAAAAACATTTTCATCTGGTCAACGGATGTATTTTGACTTTCATCCATAATTATAAATGCGTTATTTAGAGTTCTTCCTCTAAGATATGCTAGTGGAGCAACCTCAAGGATCTCTTTTTCAAGAAGTCTTACAGCCTGCTCAAAGCCAAGCATTTCATATAAAGCATCATAAAGAGGTCTTAAATAAGGATCTACTTTTTGAGATAGATCTCCTGGTAAAAATCCTAGCTTTTCACCAGCTTCAACTGCTGGGCGAATAAGTATAATTTTTTTTACGTCTTCATTGACAAGCATCTCGACTGCCTTAGCGACTGCTAAGTATGTTTTTCCTGTGCCTGCTGGACCAACTCCAAAGTTGACCTCATATTCACTCATGTTAGATATGTAATTATTTTGATTATTACCCCGTGGTTTAATGATTTTTTTTGGTGTTTTAATGATTTGCTCTATCAAGTCTTCAGATGTGGTATCTGGATTTATACCTTCGTTTTTATTAATCACCATGTGTATTTGCTCCTTGGAAAGCTCACTGCCATTTGATGTCGACTCATATAGATCTTTGATTGCATTTGAAGCTCTTCTAGTATTTTCTTTATCTCCTGAAATACTAATCTTATTGCCATTTTGGAATATTTTAACCTTAAAAATCTTTTCAACTATTTTAAGATTTTCATTCAATTCACCAACAAATCTAATTAAGACATCGGCATCATTTGGATTTAGTTCTAAACTGGCAGAAGTCGATTCTTTTGACATTAATGTTCGAGGTTGCCTCTAAGGCTGTTAGTTAAAGCTTCTTGTATTTGGATATTTGCAAAGTGGCCCACCAAATCTAATTGATTTGATTGGAAATTTACAATTCTATTACAAATAGTTCTTCCCTGGAGTTGGCCAGGATCTCTCCTAGATTGACCATAAATTAAACATCTCTGAGAGGTGCCCACTTTTTTACGACTATAACCGAAGGATAATTGATTAAGCCTTGATTGCAATATATTTAAACGTTCTTT
>CEUG01264045.1_pt1 | contig 10469 bp, 8 predicted proteins | sample 531421 | NCBI WGS metagenome assembly CEUG01 (sample SAMEA2622901, study PRJEB7988) | marine metagenome | biome: marine biome (ENVO:00000447); feature: surface water layer (ENVO:00002042); material: "saline water (ENVO:00002010), including plankton (ENVO:xxxxxxxx)" | depth 5 m | reverse complement strand
GTGGGATCTCCGGTGCAGGCTCCTCTTGCATGATCGGTTCAGGAGGGCCTTCGATGGCAATGGCCTCACTCTCCTCAAGGTCCAAGAAACCGTCTAGATCAGCCTCATCTTCCATTTCGAAGATTCTTTCGAGTTCATCGACGAAGTCTTCTTCGTCAGCGACATACAACTCTTCCTCTTCGAGGATCTTCTCTTCTTTCACGCTGATCTTAGAAGGCTCTGTTGGTGCCTGGAGAGTTTTCTTCTCCCCTCTCAAAAAGTCGAACATTCCTGTTCTCGCAGAGGCTTCTTCCTGGGGGAGCAGATCGACTTTCGGCGCCTCAGGCTTCTCGGCGACAATCTCACCAGTCACAGGGCTGGGTTTCTCTTCGACAGGCACAACGGACACAGGCAGTGGGACCAAAGGCACAGGAACAGGCGCTGTCCCAAAAAGGATGCGAATCAGATCCTCTGTCGATTGCGGTGGGTAGGACGGCCTGTGCGTCTCCTTTCTCATCTGAATGGTGGAGAGAGTCGACGCAACTTCATCTCTGATCCAATCGTGCATCTCTTTCTCAGAGGGAATGTCCTCACCCTGATACAACCGGATGCGTTCAAAGAGACGATTTTTAACATGTGCGACCTCTTCGGCCAGATAAGAAGCGCTCTCCTCGCGTCTTTGCAACACACTCTTGGAGACAAATACCACACGCAGCAACGCGATCGAGGCGACCTCCAACTCCAAGGGAGACCAATCTTCAAAGAAGCAGGTGAAAAAGTTACTGAGTGAGACCTTGTCGTATTTCTTCAGGATCTGACTGATGTAATGTGACAAAAATGCCCGCGCAGTGGTTGGACTCATGTAAGTTGCGGAGTCCACGACCTCAGAGAGATCGGGACCCATTTCATGCATCATCCATACAGCACGATGTCGGACCTTTGACTCAGGTGAACGCAACGCGGTCAAAAGACCACCAAGCAGCTCTGATAGATCACCACTTTGTGAATCTAGCCAATCCACAACGAGCTGTGGGGCGACTTCGTAGAAATGCCATAGGTCTTCGGACGTTGTAGGCTGATACTTAAACGGTTCAGGAATCGTATCGGAGAAATCGTCCGTCACGATAGAGACGGGATCAGGGTCCAATGTAAGGGGTGGGACAACTGGGTTATCATCATCAAATAACAGGGAGTCAAATGGCTCGACAGGAGGTGTATCGACGATGGGGTCTTCGTCCACAGGTCCAGAGAGGAAGTCATCATAGGGCAAAGAGACCCTTTGTCCTTCTAGCTCTCTCTCCCAGGCTCCGAGCCAATCAGCGATCATGTCCTTGGCCTGGCCTCTCGAAAGCGCAGGTACCCAAGACTCAATTTGCTTCAGATGGGCTTGTAGATCCGTTTGGCGCGTGGAAGGATCTCGTGAGAGGAGCTTGGCGATCCAATCCTGACACTCCCCAAGATACGAAGGTTCTTGTGCAGCGTCTCTGAAAGACTGAGGCAGCTCACCTTCGAGGATATTGCGCAGTGTACTGAGTGAGTTGCGCCCTAAGAACAGGCGCGCACCGTTGAGCAGTTCCCACAACACCACACCAACAGTAAACATCGTCGAGGCAAAAGTCAGTCGCGTCCCCTTAACCTCTTCAGGAGAGAGATAGCCGAGATAATTGGCGTGAGCAAATGGATCAAATGAATCCAGTCTTCGATATGCCTCTGAAAGGCCTGTATTCCGACCCTTGATTCGACCATCTTCGAGGAAAAACAACTCTGTCGGATACAGTGAGCGCGTCAAGACGTCATCCCCAAGCTCACCACTGACCTCCTGCCATCGTTGCAAAAACCGTATCATTTGGTGCGCAACTGCGAGGACGATATCGAGCGGGACCTGACGTCCGCGCATACGCAAGAACGACATCACCTCTTCTAATGAGAACCCCTCAAGGAACTCGGAGACGACGACCAGTGAAGGTTCGACCTCAACCATCTCGTATGCCTTTCCAAATTGAAAGACATCTAGAGCTTTGAGCGCCTGAAGTCGCGCTCGGAGCCAGAGCACCTGCTCTCGGCTGACCGTGTGGTAGTCATCTTCTAATGTAAGTCGATGTAAATAGTATGCTTTATCTGTAGCGAGATACTCTCGTCCCACGTACATCGCGTCCTGGTGCGTTTCGTCAATCTTGTCGGTTAAGTGAATCTCCCCAAGGGAACACTCAAACATCTTGCTCATATGTCATCTCCTGTCTGGAGCAAACAGCTTTTCCAATTCCATCAGTGCGGATACAACGAATCGAAGATACATAGCATCCCAAAACGAGCTTATCTCATTTCCAACGAACAACGCAAGAACAACAAAATCGGTGACAAAAAAATTCGAAAAAAGTCCCGCAGTGTTGATTTGCGCCGAGGATGATGGTCACATAGACAGTGACATTAGCGAAGTTTGAGGAAAAAGGAAAGTCAGAACTGTGAAGAGATCGCGAAGGCGTGCTGTACAGGAGGAGCAAACCATGAGGGTGGCGGCGGTGTGTGGCGAAATGTGACAGAATCGAGCGCCAAAAACACATCATCCCAGGAGAGAAACCTCTCTTCGGGTCTTTTGGAGAGTAAACGCATACACAGCGCGTCCATCTCATGGTGAAGTTGGCTACCAACAAGTTGACTTGGTCGTGCAGGTTGTTCTGATTCGATCTTTTCGAGCAAGCCACCAATTGTATCGGACACAAAAGGATCTTGCCCCGTCAACCATTGGTAGAGGATGACACCAAAAGCGTATTGATCTGACGCGTGTGTCGCACGCTCACCAGCGATCAGTTCGGGCGCAATATACAACGGTGTACCTTTGACACTCTCGCTCTTTGTACTGTTGTCACTCTGGACGTGTTCGGCGGTCCCCCAATCGACCAAGAAGACCTTCCCCTGTCGATCGATCATCACATTGGCAGGCTTCACATCTCTGTGGACGTAACCTTTTCCATAGGCGTAGGAGAGCACCTGACAGAGCTGCTTGAGGATAGAGGCTTTTTGCGCCCAAGTCGACTCACAGGAGGACATGTGCTGTTGTAAGTTGACACCATCGATCAGACTCATCGTATAGAAGGGACGTCCATCTTCGAGCTGTCCGGCGTTGTATACATTTACAAGGGAGGTGTGATGGAGTGTCGCCATCCGGCGGGCTTCTTGGAGCAGATAGGGATAATATTGGTCAGGGATCTCCGACCTCATGGTCTTAAGCGCAACAGCTTCACCGCGCTTGTTATCAAAGGCTTCCCATACAATCCCCGACGTTCCTCGACCGATCTCGCGGATCATACGATATCGTTGTAATTTGAAGTCTGATCGTTTCATCCAATCTCCCTGTCACTCTGCGAGTCCAACACACAAGCGCCAATCCGTAGCGCCTGACAAACGAACACAAGCCACGTACAAAGAGACCTCTCTCCCACACAAAGATGGGAAAAGATCTGAGACAACCAGACAGACACATGGTCTATCCAATGTCAGAAAGGACAAGCAGCTTCTCTTTGGAAGCAGCACACACAGGGTTGCGAATGTGTGTTTTGTCCCTTCAAATGGGTGAAAAAAGAAACGTTACGGGCTTGCTCAATCAATTTGGTGGCAACACCACTCAAAATGACCTCGTATACATAGTCTGTACAAACACACTTTTTTATGCGTGGTTCTCTCGTTCATAAAATGTTCCCCAAAAAAACCAAAACATCACACAAGCTCATCAGGCCCAAGAGACGAAACGCAAGTGAGCAAACCACATCCAAGAAGATGCTCCCCCTTTTGTGTCGATCAGATATCTTTCGCCTGTTGGTGGACTCCTAAGACAGCGCGCCCAGACGGATCGGCTTGATTTGCGAACGAAGCGTCCCACGCGATCGCCGCAGGTGTACTGCACGCAATACTCGGTCCATCAGGGATACAACTTGCACATGTATCACCAGGAAAATGCTCTTCAAAAATCGACCTGTAAAAGTAGGCTTCTTTGGTTTGGGGGGGATGAACAGGAAAGCGTTCGGCGGCGTTGGTTAACATCTCATCTGTGATCTCGGCGTCCGCGTGATCACGCAGCGCGTCGATCCAACCATACCCAACACCATCGGAGAATTGCTCCTTCTGACGCCACACGATCTCATGAGGCAACATATCCTCAAACGCCTTGCGCAAGACGTACTTCTCCATGCGCTCTGGACCGGTCATCTTTTCGGCTGCGTCGAGCTTCATCGCGACATCCAAGAACGCGACATCCAAGAACGGCACACGAGCTTCGATCCCCCACGCTGCGGTCGACTTGTTGGCTCGAAGACAATCGTACATGTGGAGCGCGTCGAGCTTTCTCACAGTCTCGTCGTGAAAAGCCTCTCTATCAGGAGCTTTGTGGAAGTACAGATAACCACCAAAGATCTCATCAGCCCCCTCCCCTGACAGCAACATCTTGATCCCCATCGCCTTGATCTTTCGCGAGATCAAATACATGGGTGTTGACGCCCGAATCGTCGTCACATCATATGTCTCGATGTGGTAGATCACGTCCCGAAGTGCGTCCAACCCCTCTTGCAGAGTAAAGTGAAAATTGTGATGGATCGTCCCGATGTGTTCCGCCACTTTTTGGGCCGCTTCAAGATCAGGTGAACCTTCCAGACCAATCGAGAACGAGTGGATCTGTGGCCACCACGCCGGTGACTTTCCCTGACTCTCCACACGGCTCTTCGCAAACTGCGCGGCGATCGCCGATATAATCGAAGAATCCAGTCCACCAGACAACAACACACCATACGGAACATCACACATCAATTGCCGACGGACCGCTTCGATGAGCGCCTCTCTCAACACCTCAGGGGAATAGGATTCGGACGGGTAAACGCCCTCCTTTGCCCACACAGGCTCGTAGTACTTGGTCATCGAGTCGTCCTCACTACAATACACGTGTCCAGGCGGGAACTCTTCGATCTTTTGGCACACCCCAACCAACGCCTTCATCTCCGATGAGACGTACAGTTGTTCCTCCTCATCCCAACCCCAATACAGAGGGATCACCCCGATAGGGTCGCGTGCGATCATGAAAGTGTTGTTGACCTTATCGTACAAGGTGAAGGCAAAGATACCATTCATCCAATTCAGGAAATCCCGTCCATATCTCCGATACAGAGGGATGATGACTTCACAGTCCGAAGCTGTCAGATAGACATCATCGGGGGTGTATTCGGCCTTGAGCTCTTGATGATTGTAAATCTCGCCGTTGACCGCGAGGACGAGCTCCTTCTTTTCGTCGAAGAGCGGCTGTGCACCATGCTCAATCCCTACAATCGCAAGACGTTCGTGGGCAAGAATCGCCGACTCATCTGCATAGATTCCACTCCAATCGGGTCCACGGTGACGAATCTTCCTCGACAACTCCAGCGCTTGCTTGCGCAATGATTCATGTTCACCCTTGATACGAAAAATCGAAACAATTCCACACATAGCATCCTCAACTTTCTTGCCAAATGGCCATCACTGCAGCCAAACATTCCAACCAGCTCAGAGCGTTCACTCTATCTTGGAGGGTACGTCTCCTTCTCCGAAAAGACAAGTCTTTCGCGCAAATAGAAAAGGGAAAACTCGTGTTTACATAATATGTAATTGCTCGATTCTTTAACACATAGCTCAGGAAAGCCCACCCTGCCCCAAAACCCCCTTTCTGTTTGCTCAATCTCCGACATTTACGTAAAAACAATTGCACCGGCAGCTAAACATCGTGATTTTCGGAAGCTCAGGGACACGTCCCTCCCTTCTTGCTCGCGAATTCTCGATATCGATTGCGCGGCGTATCTCCCTCATCTCTTCCTGAGACAATCTTCGTCCATGACCATGAACTGGGCATCTCTCACGCTCACCAGCGCTATCCTTTTTGCCAGACACTTTCGGCTCCTACCATTCGACCTGGTACTGTGCATAAAAAGGACTCAGCTTCTCACGAATGAGCAACTCAGCCTTCGAAAGGTCAACCTCATCAGCGCTCTGTATATCCTGTGTCAAGGCATCAAGGATCTCTTGCTGGATCAGGCCGGCTTTTTGGCAGACATGATAGGGAATCAGGCTGTGTGTCACCATCGAATACCGCGAGAGATACAAGTCAGGAAACGTACGCCCCACCTTCGCCTCGACTTGCTTCTGTAACAAGAACGCCTCATCGCCGACTTTTTCGGACATCTCAATGAAATTCTCAATCGCCATATCAGCGATCGCGTCGCCGTTTGCCTTCTGAATATCGCTGTACATTGCGATGGCTTCATCAAGTTGATCACTACAGACATCAAGGCACTTATCCAGGACACTACAATCTTCAAAGCCAGCGTTCATCCCCTGCCCAAAGAATGGCACCACACCATGAGCTGCGTCACCGAGTAAAACAACCTTCTCACCGACATACCAGGGCGCACAACGGACAGTCCCAAGCAGACCTGTTGGGTTTTCAAAGAACTCCTCTCCCAACGTCGGCAACAGCGCAAGTGAGTCCGCATAGTACTTTTGAAAGTACGCCATCACGTCCTCTTTGGTTTGCAACGCCGCGAAACTTACCTCTCCTTCGTTGGCGAGGTAGAGTGTCACTGTGAAGCTGCCATCGAGGTTAGGCAAGGCCATCAACATATGCTCCCCACGTGGCCAGATATGAAGCGCTTTCTCCTCGATCAAGAAAGCGTTGTTCTCCCCAGCAGGGATCAGGAGCTCTTTGTATCCATGAGGCAGAAAGTCCACGGAATCTTCGAGGTGTCCTTGTTTCACGAGCTCGCGACGTACGGCAGAACCTGCGCCATCTGTCGCAAAGATCGCATCAGCCGTCACTTTTCTCTCGCCAAACCAGATCGTCCCCGTCTCGTGGTCGATGTCCGTACATTCACAGGAGAACTCGATCTCCACTCCTGCACGCTCGGCGTGAGTCATCATCTCTTTGTTCAGTTGTGCCCGTGAGACCGAGTAGTTACACTCCGAATCGTCCTTGCTATACGACTGGTAGGTGAGTTCACCATCGAGATCGTGCATCATCCGCCCATAGACGGGTTTGGTGATCGCGAGGACTTCCTTCTTGAGTCCAACCTGTTCAAGTGCTTGCAAGCCGCGCGAAGTTACGACGAGGTTGATCGAACGCCCACCTTCAGCCTGTCCAACGCGCATATCTGCGCGCTTTTCGAACATCCGTACATTGTACCCTCTCTGGCGAAGAAAAATCGCAAGGATAGAGCCGACAAGACCCGCACCAACGACTACTACATCTGCATGTTCCTTTGTCATGTCATTACCTTTCCACTCACAAAGAAATAGGTTAAAACCAGCTCTTTACTATGAAGCTTGCTATGTGCACATCCGGGCAGAAACATCACACAACAGCACCCACCTTGACCTTACCTTACTCCCCAATGCACGATAGGACAAGGACCAAAGGCTTCATAACAAAGATACATCTCCACACACGTACGACCTCAGGAGACGGATATGGTCAGCATTCAGCCAAAGACACTGCACATTCATATGTTACAAGCACCCACAAAAGAAGATCTGACACTCCTTCAAGACTTACTCCCAACACAAGTACACTTTACAACAGGCACGATCACCTCACAAACGCCACAATTCGAGATCCTCGTGGCTGGCTATCCTTCTCATAATGACCTCGCCCATAGCAAAAAATTGCACAGCCTGCTTATCCCCTGGGCCGGGATCCCAAAGGCGACGCGAGCACATCTCGCGTCCTTTCCAGATCTTTCCATCCATAATATCCACCACAACGCCGATGCAGTTGCAGAGCTTGCGTGCACCCTCTTGATGACCGCCGCCAAAAAAATCATCCCCTTTGATCGATCGTTCCGCACCCACGACTGGCGAATGGCACAAACGCAGTACAACGAAGCCATCCTTTTAACAGGAAAAACTGCACTTATTCTAGGATACGGACACATTGGAAAGGCTCTCGCCAAAAGGCTTCATGGGCTTGGTATGGAGCTCCTCGCGACGAGAAGGAACCTGGACGGTCCAGAGCAAGATAAGTACGCGACCTGCTATCCACACACAGCCCTTCACAAATTGCTCCCACAAAGTCAGGCGCTCATCGTCTGTCTACCTCTCACAAAAGAGACACACGGGCTGATCGGCGAGAAGGAATTGCAATTGCTCCCCAAACACGCTCTCTTAGTCAATGTTGGACGTGGAGATGTCGTACAAGAAGAACCTCTCTTTCAGGCGCTGAAGTCCGGCCATCTCTTTGGCGCTGGTTTGGACGTTTGGTACAATTATCCCTCCTCGGAGGCTGAACGAGCCCACACACCTCCCTCCAACATGCCCTTCCACACACTCGACAATGTCGTCCTCAGCCCGCACAGGGCACCTGACTGCCACGAAAATGATCACCTACGTATGAAGCACCTCGCTGATGTCCTGCGTTATCCAGCGGAAGGAAAACCCATGCCCAACAAGATGTCCCTGCAACGAGGGTACTGAGCCCTCTCCTCCAGAAATGATTGTATCCCCTCCAAGGGAGGCGTCTTCGACGTGCTTCTTTCTCCCATCCCACGTCGGTTCTCCATTTTTTCCTCATCAAAAACAAATGACTAGAAAAAACTTTCAAAAAAGTTTCAGGAAAACCGAACCTCACCCCTGCCTCTCCCGTAACACATAACATAACGCAAACAGCGGCAAACACGAATGTCGCAGAAAGAACAAAACAGATGAAACTCGAATCGATCCCTTGGTTATTGAAACCGCCGAAGCAACCGCATCGGCGGTTTTTTTGTGCCTTTTGATCGACATCGAGCTATCATTCCACACACTCCCCCATGTAAGCCTCAGACTTTTTTCCCGAAGAAACCGTGATTATAGAAAGATGTAGACTTTGTTCGCGGACTGATCAAAAGCCGTCGCGTAAATGGGCAGATCAGAAGGCGCAGGTCCACCCGTCACCACTCCCCGATAATTGAATGTCGCGACGTGGCAGGGACATACAAAACCGTTCTTGTCAGGACGCCACCCAACTGAGCATCCTTTGTGTGTACATGTCGCCGAGATCGCCTCGAAGGTCGTTTTGTTACGCCTGAACAAGAAGACAAGATCGTCGGGCAGGGAGATCTGTTCATATGAACCAATCGTCTGGAGGTCTGGGTATTTGTTGACATCAACGAGGACAAATTTACGACCACCGATATCGATCTGGGGTGCTTCGTAAACAATCTCTGGTTCAGGTCCGCTCTCTTGTGTGGGTTCATCGGGGATCGTTTGAGGTTCATCAGCCACAGAAGGTTCTTCTGGAGGATTGGGTTCAGGGGCCGGCTCGCTCTTGGTGTCAGTGACAGGTTCTGTGGGGTTTGGCTCTGTCTTTGCTTCTTTTACAAGTTCTATTTGGTTCGTATCGGGAGTTTTTTCTGCGGCAGCATCGGCGACCTGCTCGACAGTGTTTTCATCACTGGGCGTGGTCGAACAACCTTGTGTTGAAGAGAGCGTTGCGCTGCCAGCGATGGCAAGGGAGATACCTGCGAGCGCCGTGAACTCACGACGTGAGACATTTTTGTTATCATCACTCATCCCAAAAACCCTTTCATGATAAGACCTTACATACCATTGATTCCAACTACACACCGAGCTTATGAGGAAGTACAGAAAAAGTCAAAGGTCACGAGGTTCAAAAAAGAGTGGAGTTGTTGACGCGTTCATGAGAAAGACATACAATCGAATGACTTCACGGACACCGATACAGCGGAGACAAAGGACAAATTCGTCCACATAGTTGTCGACGCCCAAACCAGCCCCGAATCCCAGACCACCACGATTCGGGTCGCGCTACACTGGAGAAAAGAATGGCTGCATATCGCATGAGACCACGTTTTGAGTTAGTCCTGTCGATTTCACCAGACGAGGCACTTGATAAGCTCAAGCAGCTTCTTGAAGGGCCAGAGTGCAAATGTATTGGGAAGTTCAGGCAAAACCACGCACAGATCTCAGTGTGTGATAAACATCGTCACTTTTGGTCCCCTTACGTGACGTTGGAGTTTGAAGAGAAGGCGTTGGAGGACAAGGCAGGTAGTCAGGTGCATGGCTTGATTGGTCCTTCCTCAAATGTGTGGACGATGTTTATGGCGGGATACTTTGGGTTGTTATTTTTGGCCTTTGTGGCATTGACATTGGGTTACTCACAGTGGAGTATCAAACAGCCAGCATGGGGATTCAAGTTGTTGCCTGTGATTGGTGTGCTGTTGGTCTTATGGTACGGATTATCCTTTTTGGGCCAACGATTTGCGAAAGACCAGATCGCCAATCTTCGCGATCTGCTAGATAATTCACTCGCCCCCCACATCCTCCAAGAGGAGGACATTTAAAAGGGAAAGCTGTGAATTGGCTCCGGCATATGTTGCACTAGCGTCCAAAACAAGCGACCTCTTCGGGCTGACCTGATTCGTGCGCTTTGCAACATACGCCTCGACAAACTCACCACCCTGAGCCTCCGGCTCTTCCCTCCTCTC
>CEUG01010412.1_pt1 | contig 10482 bp, 13 predicted proteins | sample 531421 | NCBI WGS metagenome assembly CEUG01 (sample SAMEA2622901, study PRJEB7988) | marine metagenome | biome: marine biome (ENVO:00000447); feature: surface water layer (ENVO:00002042); material: "saline water (ENVO:00002010), including plankton (ENVO:xxxxxxxx)" | depth 5 m | reverse complement strand
ATTCCGGCCGAGCCAAGCGCCATCCTGCCGCTGATTGTCGGAGGGGAGGCCAAGGCGCTGGCGATGATGGGGCAGTTGCGCGAGGCCGGTTTATTTATTCCGGCGATCCGTTACCCGACTGTGGCGCGCAACGAGGCGCGTTTGCGGGTGACCGTTTCGGCAAGCCGCAGCAGCGATGATTTTCAGGCGTTGCTGGAGGCGTTAGCTCGGTATGAAATTTGACCATTCGAAAGCTGTCGTGCTTCGCTTGCCACCTTCTCCAAAGTTTATTCGTTGAAGTAAATTTTCAGGTTATTGGAGGCGCGGCCGGCGGCGATGATGTCCAGTTTGCCGTCGGCGTTGAGGTCGGCCACGCGGATGTCCTCGGTGGCCATCTGGTTATCATCAACGAGCATGCTTTTCCATTTCGTGCGAGCCTTGTCGGTGGGGTAGTAAAACTTGACGCCCACCTTGCCGGTGCGCCGGGTGCCACGCCAGCCGGCCACGATCTGGTCGGCCCCGGACCCCATGAAATCGCCGGTGGCGAGCGCGTGTCCCTGGTCGAGGGTGTCGTCGATGATGTTGCGGTTCCACTTGCCTTCGCCCTTGGCTGTCGTGTAGATGGAAAGCTGTGAACCGTGCATCGGCTCGATGGCGGTCACGAAGTTGGCCCCGCCCGTGCCTCGGCCCTGCCGCACTTCACCGGTCGGGTTGTTGGAGATTTGTTGGCGGCTCCAGCTGTTGCCCTTGCCCCGCTGGAGTAAAAACGAGCCCTCCACGCCGCTGAGCAGCATTTCGTCCGCCTTGTCGCGATCCCATTGTGCCACGTCAAAATTGTGGCTGGCGTGCAGGGTGTCGTCGACCAGCGTGGTTTTCCAGGCCTGCTTAGGGTCGGCCGGCACGTGGTAGGCCAGCGTGCGCACGCCTTCGCCCTTGTTCGCCCGGTTGCCGCGTCCGTGCAACGGCAGTACGACGAGATCGAACGAGCCGTTGGGAGCCTCGAACCAGCGCATGCGGTGGGTGGTCGGCTCGTGGTGGAGTTGAACCGGCGTCCATTTCTGCGTCCGGTCGGCCGGGGGGATGAGATAAAAAACGGCACCGGACTTGGCGGTGTCGGTGGTCTCGCCCGGGTTCCACTGGGCGCCGGCGGCGATCTCGGCCCGCCCATCGCCGTCGATGTCGCGCACCGCAATACAGACGTGGTCGCGCTGGGTGAGGTTCTCGACGATGATATGTTTTTTCCACGACGGGTTCTGGTACCAGGCAATGTTGCGGGCATCGCACAGGACGATGTCCGGTTTTTTGTCGGCATTCATGTCAGCGATGGCGATGCCGTAGCCGATCCTGACCTTGTCATCGATCGTAACATGCCGGAACGTGGGAAGATCCGCCGCTTGACCAAGCGCGGCACCGCCGAGCAGGGAGAGAATGAGAACGGTTGATGCTTTCATGGTACGCCCGATTTATGAAGCCAAGCGCCGGGAGAGGCAAGATCGATCGCTTACTTCAAAAAGGGTCGAGTGATTTATCTGCCTTTGATGAAAGCACAATCGTGACCGTGCAATGTACGAGCAGCAGGTGTCGGTTAACGCCGCAATTTCTGGATTAAGCTTTTCCTAAGGTGATTGGTAAAAAGAGTCTCGGTTTTGGCGTTATTTATAATGATCTTATATGCCTCTCTACCCTGCATTCAAAATGCCAATGGGTGTTTTGAATACTGCATTTCTTCCGTAGCCCATTCTTTAGAAACTGAAACTAATTTCACTATCAACATCCAGCTCACCAACTCAATGGATTACACATACCGCCAGAGATAGTAAGAACATTACAAAAGACGGTACGGAGCGATAGAATTTGTCACGTACTTTGATGTGGCAGAAAAATGCCGATAACATAAAAAATGCAATTCCAATTGAAGATATTACCGTCAGATGTTCTATCCAGATACTGGCAAAAAGAGTTAATGCTAGAGAAATTTTTAAAATTCCAGTGAAATAAAATATTTCATTTGAAAGGCCATAAAAGGCGAATTCATCTTTTAAATTTGAAACTCCACCAGCTCGGAATGTACTTGCAACGTTCTGCCTTAATAACCAAACAACAAGAATTATTGACGGTATAAGTGTTTTCAGCAGGATTGACAACATTGGCTAATTGAGTTGTTGGTTTAGTTAAAAATCACAATTCCGACAACATCAATTTGTCAAATGTGCTGCGTGCTTCCCAAGCCTTTTCAGTTGAAGAATCCATTTCTGAGAGTCTTAATAAAGATTTGGAGACTAATTTGCGATTTGCTTCACTTAGTTTGGCATCCGGGAGCATCAGTAAGCTCCGTAGCGAAATTTCGTAAATATCAGCACAAGCAGAGTGGTTCCCGTGGTTAAATTGTGGAACTCCCATTTGAATTCCCCTAACAATAATACCCTTCGCAGATGCCTCAGAAATAGTCTTAGGAGGTGTTAGAACGCCATCTATCACGTGGATAATGCCATTTGAAGCTTTTATGTTAGCCTTTGAAACTTTAGCTCCATTTATAAAAATATTTCCATCATCAACTTTGAAATTAACATCCTGACCATTGAGTGTTTTAAGAGGTAGGAGAGGTAATTTGTCACTTGGGTAATTTCCAGCTATGACATGAAACTTGAGAATGTTGACTAACTTGTCTTTATTCTCTTTTTTAAGAAGTGAGATAATGACTTCATCGGGCAATTTTTCAAAAGCAGAATCCGTGGGAGCAAAGACAGTGAATGGTCCATCTTCTGAAAGAGTCTTTGCCAAACCAGCTTCTACCGCAGCTTTGAGCAAAGTGTTGAAGTTGCCTGCATTGCTTGCAACATTAACTATGTTATCAGCCTTTGCACTCAGTGAAGCACCAACAAGTAATAAAGATAAAAAGAATTTCATCAGCAATAAACTAGCACCTACTTGTAGTCAGACAAATTTTGTGAATTTGTTTTTTAGCTTTTTTATAGGTTTTTTTTGACTATTAAATATTTAGCGGTATTGGTTTTTTGTATGAAATATCTTCTTACATTTCTAACAGTATCGGCGCTAGTCTTTTCAGAGAATTCAATTGCTGCCAAAGATAAAGAGCCTAAGCAAATTACCATTAAGTCTAATGATTTGATGAAATTTGATAAATCATCGCTTACATTGAAAGTCGGTGAATCATATAATATTAAACTTGAGAATATTGGAAAACTCCCAAAAGCTGCAATGGGTCATAATTTAATTATTTTAAATCCGGGAATGGATGCGCTGAAATTTGGTCAAAAGCTCATTACAGACTACGGAGCTGACGTTTCTAATGATTGGAGACCAGTAAAGGCCGGTAAATTGGTATTTTCTCAAACCAAGATGCTTGGCCCGGGGGAGAGTGAAATTTTAAAGGTTAAATTCGAAAAGAAAGGCGCTTATCATTTTTTATGTTCATTTCCAGGTCATTTTGGTCAAATGCGAGGAATAATTACCGTAGAGTAAACACGCAAAAATTCAACTAATTCAGCAAAAACCCAATAAAATTGGGTTTTTTTGTCGAAAAACTTTTTTTTAAAAACCTCAAAAAAACCTTGATTTTAATTTTTTATTAGCTAGATTTTTCCTGTTCGAGGGAACAAAACATGAAAAAAACCTATAACAAAAACAGTTCAGCTGGAGAGAAAACACCTTGTGACATTGAAAATTTTGCCAGATATCACAGAGATGTAAGCGAGTTTGAACCGATCAATCGCGATGAGGAATTGTCCTTGGCAAAAAAAATCAAAAACGGTGATGAACAAGCCTTAAATGATTTGATTCAAGCCAACTTGAGATTGGTGGTTATAATTGCCTCAGAGTATGAGGGTCTTGGTTTAAGTTCACTGGATCTGATCAGCGAGGGCAACATTGGTTTGGTCAAAGCAGCCAAGCGTTTTGATATTGAAAAGGATGTTAAGTTCTCCTTCTACGCTGGTTTGTGGATCAGGCAGCAAATAAAACGTGCATTAAGCAATAAAAGTAGAACGATTAGAATTCCTGTAAGTATGGTTGATAGAATGGCTGCAATCGAAAAGAAAAAGAGGCATGAAGAACAATATGGTGTCTCTGAAGAAAAAGACAAAAACGATCAGCCTTCCGAAAGAGTCAATAGATTAGTTAAGCTGGCTAAGGCAAAACTTGTTTCAATAGATACACAAGTTAATGATTCTGATAAAAACACTCTAGGAGATGTGATTCCTGACGAAAACAGCCAAAATCCCCTAGAAAACATTGTCAGGTCAGGTGACTACGATCAAATTAGATCCAATTTAGATTGTTTATCAATTAGGGAAAAAGAAGTTATTACCAAAAGATTTGGTCTTAATGATAATTCTCCGAGTACTTTTATTGAAATTGCTCAAAAAATGGGGCTGACTAAGGAGAGAGTTCGCCAAATCGAGGAATATGCATTAGTTAAAATGAGAAGGCTTTTTTATTTAAGCAATGATGACAACAGATTTTCTTGTCCCACTTGACACTCTCTCATAACAGGGGGACATTTGGGACGTGGAATTATTGGATTGTGTTAATCTGGTTCAAAAAGACTCGGGTCATTCGCCAGTTATGTTCGTTTCGGGTGCGGTATTGTTTCCTGACTGCTCAGTACCGTTAAGAATTTTTGAGACAAGATATATTTCGATGCTGGATGATGCTCTTGAGTCTTCACGTTCATTCATTTTATCTTTTGAGGAGGAGGGCAATTATGAACATGGCGTTGGAACAATGGGCTTGATAAAAACATGCATGCGGCAATCTGACGGATCATCAATTTTGTTTCTCGAGGGTTTATACAAGGTCAATATTTTTCAACCCATTCAAACCGATGCAGATTATCCTGTATTCAACTACGAAAAAAGAAAATCAATAGATTCTAAACCTAATGACAATTTATTGTTTCAGCTGAAAAATAAGTATCGTGAGTTGAGTAGCAAATTTGATGATATAGATTACCCAAAAGACTTAGACTTTAATGACGTGGGAGATTGTGAGAGACTTTTGGACGTGTTCTCACATAACATTGAAAGCAAGAAAATGATTTACAAAATGAACGACGCGGAAAATAAAGTTTCCATGACCCTGGCAATAATTAAATCAATTTTAAACAAAATATAAATTTCTGATGGACGGATTGTATAAAATAGGTGCGGTTTCCAAGATAACAGGTATCAACATACCCACTCTTAGATCATGGGAGAATAAATTTGATATTGTAACCCCAACTCGGGTGAATGGGACACAGAGGGGATATACCAAACAAGATCTTGATAAGTTAGGTTTGATACAAGCCCTCATCGATTCTGGAGACTCAATTTCATCACTTCGAGGTCTGAGTTTGGATCAACTTCAATCCCGATTATTGAACAACGACATCAAAAGTAACCCTATTTCTCCACATGAAAAACCATTAAAGCTAAATGTCATTACAATTGGTACAATGATACCAAATCTTGAAGATGAATCCGTTGGACTGCCGAAAATAAAAGTTGTTAAGAAGTATGATTTGGTTGAATTTACCGATGAGGAGAATGAAACAATAGATAACAAGTGTGATTTGCTAATATTTGAACTAGCAACCTTGCATTTACAAACAATAAATTGGATCAAAAATATTTTAAAAAATAACGGTATAGAACACTGTATTATCCTGTATAGGTTTGCGAGTTCTGGTGGAATGCAGGCAGCCAATTCGGATAAAAGAATAAATACTTTGAGGCAACCTGTTACCGCTCAAGATATATTCCTTATGATAAAGTTCTTAACAGATACAGAGCCGTCAAATAAAAATTCCAATAAAGAAACTCTCGAAGAACATGTTCCATTTACTGATAAAGAGTTATGGGAAATATCAGTGATGGCTAATCCTATTCATTGCGAGTGTCCCAAGCATTTATCAAGTATAATAAGCAGCATTAAAGGTTTTGAAAAATATTCAGCAGACTGTGAGGAGTTGAGCGAAAGCGATCGTATTCTTCACAGGGAATTAGAAGAAAATGCACAAGAAGCAAGAATTATTATGGAAAAATCATTAAGAAAAGTCATTAATGAAAATGCAATAGACTTCACTGTTGCTAACCCGTCATAATACATACAACGTATTTGGTCTTTAATTTAAATTTGCTATATTAGATCCGCCTACATAATAGGTAATATATACAAAATGAAAAATATGAAAAAATACTTGTTGGGAGCTTTGCTCACTATTTCTGCTGCTGGCGTTCAAGCAGCAGATCAAAAATCAAAGGACATTGTTGATGTTGCTGTCGGGGCCGGAAGTTTTAAGACTTTGGTTGCAGCTGTAAAGGCGGCTGACCTTGTTGGGACTTTGAAGGGCGATGGTCCTTTTACTGTTTTCGCGCCCACAGATAAGGCATTCAGCAAGCTGCCGAAAGGCACCTTGGAGTCGCTTCTTAAGCCTGAGAATAAAAAGAAGCTGCAGGATATCTTAACTTACCACGTTGTAGCTGCCAAGGTTCCTGCCAGTAAGGTGACGGCAGGTAAGGTCGCAATGGTTAATAAGAAACATGCAAAAATTAGCATTAAAAATGGAAAAGTCATGATCAACAAAGCAAATGTAGTCAAGACCGATGTATTGGCCAGCAATGGTGTTATTCATGTTATCGACCAAGTGATTCTTCCGCCTACTAAGAAGAATTAAATTTATGATTTTTTAAGTGGGGGAGGATTTTCCTCCCCCTTTTTTTATGTCTACATACAAAAATTTAATCGTTGGAAGTAGTTCCGGTATTGGTTTGGCTTTAAAAAACAAACTCAATAGTGAAAATGAAGAAGTCATACACATCTTTCGAAATTCCGAAGAAGAAAATATTATTGATATCGCTAAAATATACAAAGAAGAAAAAATAAAAAACATATACTACTGCCTGGGAACAATAACTTTAAAATCAGTATTAAGTACTACATCAAATCAGTTAATTGAAGACTATAGAGTAAACTTGGTTTGTGCACATGAGATAATTAAATTATTTCTTAGAGAATTGAATAAGAATAATGGTTCTGTAATATTTTACTCCAGTGTGGCTGCAAAAATGGGTTTATCATTTCATAGTTCAATTGCTTCATCTAAATCTGCGGTTGAAGGTTATGTAAAAAGTCTTAGCGCGGAACTTGCAGGAAAAACAAGAGTTAATGCTATTAGACTTTCCTTGCTAGACACTCCATTATCAAAGTTTATTTTTGATAATGACAAATCAAGAGAAATATCAATAAACATGCAGCCGACTAATTCTTTTATTAATATGGAGGATGTAGTAAGTATGTCATTAGAAATTGCTGGAAATAAAAGTATTACAGGACAAGTTATAACAATTGATGGAGGTATGACTTCAATGTTTAAAAAACAAAAGCTTTGATAATAAATATAGTGTTAAATGGATGAAATAATAAATTTTCACACCGAATCAAAAATAGCTGTAGATTCAATTTTTTTATTTAAGTGGCACGACTGCAGGGAGTCGATGGAAAAGTTAATTGATCCTCGAAAAGCAATAATATCGGAGTACGAAAATATAAATGAAGGTAATCTCCTGAATCTTAAACTCAAGTTACTATTCGGATTGATAAAAATCAATTGGGTTGCTGAGATTAGAAATGTTATTTACGGAGAAGAATTCACTGATGTTCAAGTTAAAGGTCCATTTAAGTATTGGTTACATCGTCACTGTTTCAAACTTTCTGAAAATCAAGAATATAGCCTTATGAGAGATGAAATTAGTTTTGCCTTACCGGGGGGTAAATTAGTAAATATTATCTTTGGTAAATTAGTTTTACGTGAATTAAAAAGTGTCTTTAAGGCCCGACATAAAGTTTTGAAAAATGAATTCGGAGAATATCAACATAGTTTGGATTAGAAACGATCTTAGGATTGAAGATAATCCAGCGTTATTTCACGCGTCAGAATCTGGTCGTGTATTACCTGTTTTTATATGGTCGCCACATGAAGAAGATAAAATACCTGGTGCCGCTTCAAAAGTTTGGCTTCATTATGCTCTTAAAAGTTTTGAAAAAGACCTAATTAAAATAGGGCTAAAATTGACTTATGGGATTGGAAATTCTTTTGACGTATTAGCTAAATTAGTTCATAGAACAAAAGCTAAGGGTTTATACTGGAATCATAGATTTGAGCCGAAAGTCTATAAGAGAGATCAGTCTATAAAATTAAAATTTTCTAGTTTGCTGAGTGTAAATTGCTTCAATGGCAATTATTTTACAAGTCCAAATAATATACGCAATAAAAGTGATAGGCCTTTTAAAGTTTTTACTCCTTTTTGGAAAGAGTGTTTAAGTAAAATTGGCGAAAACGATGTTGTTCCGACACTGCATAAGCCTTTAGGAGTAATTGATATAAATTTGAATTACCTAGAGGATCTAGAATTATTAGAAAACTCAAAATGGGAAAAGAAAATAGCAGATGAGTGGAAGATTAGTGAGATTTCTGCAAATCAAATTTTGAATAACTATATTGAAAATGCACATGATAAATATGAAGAAAATAGAAATATACCATCAATAAAAGGTACGTCGTCGTTGTCTCCATATTTAAAACACGGGCAAATATCTCCGAATAAAATCTTAAGCCTTGTAAGAAATCAAAACCCACGAACTTGGAAAAATTCGCAATTCATTGCTGAAATAGGTTGGCGAGAATTTGCCTGTCATCTTCTTTTTCATTACCCCAAAACCATAAATAACCCATTGCGTGATGAATTTCAAAACTTCCCATGGCAAATTAATCAAAGTGCATATATTAGATGGAGTAAGGGTTTAACCGGATATCCTCTTGTTGATGCAGGAATGCGTCAGTTATGGAGAACAGGATGGATGCACAACAGGGTTAGAATGGTTGTAGCTTCATTTTTAGTAAAACACCTATTGATTGACTGGAGGAGTGGTGCAGAATGGTTTTGGGATACCTTATTTGATGCTGATCTTGCTTCTAACACTTTGGGTTGGCAATGGGTCGCTGGTTGCGGTGCAGACGCTGCTCCTTATTTTAGAATCTTTAATCCGACATTACAAAGTAAGAAATTTGATCCTACTGGACTTTATATAAAAAAATGGATTAAGGAACTTTCTCATATTGATGATTCAACAATACATCAACCTGATAGCAGTCAAGATATGTTTAATTCATCATTAAGATATCCTGAACCTATTGTGTCACACCAGGCAGCGAGAATTAATGCGCTGACGGCTTACCAGTCCATTAAAAGTGCTTAACCAATGGGATTAAATCTTAAATTTCAAAATAGACTTTGCTTAGGTATTATTAACGTTGGTTTTTGGTTTCTGATAAGTTTGCTAGTTTTAACTAATAAGGACTATTTAAATGCAAATTTGCGCACTGATAATCCTTTTTTAATAACGAATATTTACATTACTTACATAACACTTCAATTTTTGTTTGATTGGGTTGGAGCCAAATTGTTAAACAAAAACGCATTTAATACCGTTTGGTTTATGCAATGGTTAGTTGGAACATTATTGCAGCTTGGAATTTGGTTGTGTTTATTTTACTTAATTTCGTCTTTTTCATTTAAAGGAGGTTTGTTTTTTTCAGTTTTACTTGTTCTTCTTGTCTTGCCAATTTTGCAGGGGCCTTTTGCTGTTCTTATTAATCTTAACCGTTATTCCAAAAAGAAGAATCATAAATGCAATAGCAATTTAATCATAATTAATTCAAACGAAAAATGTTTTACCGGAGACGTGGTATATTATTTTTTTCGTAAAATTAACATTATATCAAATGCAATAAGTTCATCTAAATATTTTTCTATTGAGTCATTGCGGAGATCCAATTCATTCAACATATTATTTAAAACAAATGCGGTATTAATAATATGGAACCTGCTTGGAGTATTAATTGGAGAAGTTTTTAATCTTTATGAATCCGAAAAAGTTGAGCTTAAAGTATTATATCTCGCATCTTGGATGACGGTTTGGAGTTTTATAAGTTTAATTTTATTAACAAGATTAAGTCATAATTCTGTTTATGCATGTGATGCTATTGCTAAAAACGGAGATAAATCTTTACTGATTAAATGGATAAAACATTACCCTAGTATAGTTGATGAAAATGGACATCAAAACCCTCTGAAGCAAGCTATATTTTACCCTGTACCGAGTATCAAAAGTAGATTAGATGCTCTTAAAACAAACAATTTTGGGAGCTTCAACTTTGGTAACTTAACCAGAAGAAATCTTTTTTTAAGTTGGGGTGTATTTAATCTATCAGCACGTAGTGTGCATTGTAATGTAGGTAGACCATTGCTTTGGGTTCTTCCTCCAAGTTGACAATAGCTATATGTGCGCCCATGCATAGAAATAAAATCAGGATGTATAATTAATATAATAATTTAACCCACAAGACCGTTTAAGTCTTATGAAAATTAAAATCTATTCCTGAAGATTGCTTTTGCTAGGCCTTATGCCAAAGGGATAAATCTTGGGCGTGAACTCGAAGAT
>CEUG01076897.1_pt1 | contig 10536 bp, 5 predicted proteins | sample 531421 | NCBI WGS metagenome assembly CEUG01 (sample SAMEA2622901, study PRJEB7988) | marine metagenome | biome: marine biome (ENVO:00000447); feature: surface water layer (ENVO:00002042); material: "saline water (ENVO:00002010), including plankton (ENVO:xxxxxxxx)" | depth 5 m | reverse complement strand
TTGCCCAAAGTAACACAGGACTGATATGCAACCCAATGAGGAACAACCAAGCGCTTGGCCAAGCGTCGAGAATCGTCTCCGGAAGGAGGCCTGGCAGAGTGAGGATTTCCCTCCGTTTTTGCACCGGCGCATCATGGCTGCCGTCCGGGAGGAGGCCCAGCGCAAGGCCCAGCCGAAATGGGTGATTTTCAACTGGGCACGCTTGGCCTTGGCCGGGGGAGTGGCCGGCTTGGCCCTGTTTTTCGCCCTGACACCGAGTGTTCCGACGCCGGAGGAGCGAGTCGGCTGGCCAATCGGGGAATGGATTGCGACCGCCGCCCACAGCGACCAGCAGGTGGTCAGCCTGATTTCCGACAAGGTTTTGAACGAGTGGATGACTCAACCCTACCAGCAGCAGTTGGACTCCATCAGCGGCGAATTGGAAAACGCCCTCGATTTTACCCTCCGCCTGGTTCCGATCAAGATCGCCCAGCGATAGGGCCGCTAGGCTGGGGAAGAATACTTCAACTCCGGCAGCACCTGTTGCCCGTTGTCCGCCGGCTTAATTGCGAGCCGATTCAGCTTATTCCAAAGAGAAAGTGCCTGATCCAGGCTTGTATCCGGGTGGCGTTCTAAAACGCAGTCGAGGTCGACATAATTTACCCCAAACTGGGCACTAAATGCCGTTAGGGCTTTCTCGGAAAAATCAACATTACGCCGCTTGAGGTATGAGGCCAACTTGGCTTGGTCTGTGTCCGTGTAATATAGACGGGCATTGGCCCTGCGGCCAAGAATGCGAAACCAAGCCGGGTTCAGGTGGGAAGCTACTGCCACAGTCTGGTTTTGCCGAAGGAGCGTGGACACCTTGAACAACTGGAGAGGATTCACCACTTCATCCACCGCCACGAGACGGTGACCTCGAACTGTTTTCGACTTTTGTTCTTTTCCCTTCAGCCACAACCAATGGTGAGAGTGCTCCCGAAAGTCCGGGTGATGATCGGTCAGGAATTTCAATGCGGTGCTTTTGCCGGATCCGCTGATGCCGGTGAACACGACCAATCGGGTGTTCTCAAAACTGACGGAATGCAACCCCAGATGGTCGTCAAATTCGATCGATTTACCTATGGATACAGTTTTACGCATTGAAAAAATCGTCGTTACAAAGGATTGAGGTGTCACCGATCAGTTCCTGATCCACAAATTCGTTGTGGATGAGTTGAACTTCCCAGTACACGAAAAGGCCATGGGATGAGGAAACGGAGTTTGGCGGATAGAGGGCCTTAAACATCGGCTCGAACGAGATACTACCCTTGAAGTGGTTTTCCACTGGTTCGTTCCTAGGGATGCGTTTCACTTTTTTCGAGTAGAGCATCACCCCTCTTTTCGGATTGCTGAAACTGACTGTCCTTCGATTACTGCCGGAGCCGCGGACGTACTTCCCTTTTTCCATGTTGCAGGCAACGATGCGCAAACGGACATTGAGCAAATCAGTCCGGGAAATTCCCTTGATCAACTCGTTCACTGCAAATTCTTTCCGGGCGTTGATCTCACCCTTGATCGGTCTGAACTTGAAGGTCATGTACTTGCGAAGTTGCCGCTTGATGGCCAGCCAAATGGCGACGCCGATGGCACCACAGCCGACCAGGGCTTTGCCCAATGGGGTGGAGCTGTCCCCGTCGCTGTCATAATGCGAGTAAAGGATCGTGGCGTGTTCTGATGACATTTGGTCATGAATTCCGAGTATCATGTTGATCACGATCAGGATCAATCCAATCACCATGAGCCCGAATGTGGCAATCTTGTTTCGAGCTGGGATCGCCATGAGGTTCTTCGTGAATGAAAAAACATCCTTCGGCTCGATTAGATTGCTGGCGCTGCCGCCTATCTTTGGTTTTTTGAGATTCGTATCCGGGAGCCTCTTTTGAGTGGAGGTGTCCGATCGAATCCACTTGTCGTTGACCTTCAAAATAGCGAAGCATTCCACATCAATTTTTGCCCCGTTGTATGTGTAGGGACGCTCCTTCATGACGTGTGACGGAATCGTCACCAACTCCGGTGTGGAAGAGGCGGTGAAGATGTGTGTGAACAACGTATCGGATTTGTCGACTGGCCGGGAATCATTCACGTTAACGTGATGCTCGATGGTAAACGTGGCTTCCTTGCCAATGAGTTCTGGATCAAGGAAACTCAATTTCGCTTTTAACTTCTCCGGCTCATTGTCGGAATTGGAGTTAAAGGTAATATCCAGTTGATTGGACATGATAGGGTCACTTCGTTGCGCATGATAAAGACTAATGCCCGAGAGTCAACGACCGAGAGTCCAATTTTGATCGAATCCAAAGGGATTTAAGATAATATCAACATATCTTGATATGTTGATATGTTGCTTGACTTGGGCGTATTCCGTACTAGGCTCAACCTCCTGTGAGCGATGTCACACTACAGGCGCTGAAAGAGTTGCTGTCCCAGCGAATCGTCATTTTGGACGGGGCGATGGGAACCATGATCCAGCAGCACAAGCTGGAGGAGACCGATTATCGGGGTGAGCGATTTGCCGATTGGCCAAGCGATCTCATGGGCAACAACGACTTGTTGGGGATCACTCGTCCGGATGTCATCCAGTCGATCCACCGCGATTACTTTGAAGCCGGCTCGGATATCATTGAGACCAACACGTTTAACTCCACCAGCATTGCCTTGGCCGATTACGGGATGGAGTCGTTAGCGCACGAGTTGAATGTCGTCAATGCCAGGCTCGCACGGGCCGCAGCCGACGAGGTGATGGCAGCCGATCCGGCGCGACGTTGTTTTGTTGCGGGAGCGCTTGGCCCGACCAATCGCACGGCATCCATATCGCCGGACGTAAACAATCCGGCGTTCCGTGCCGTGACGTACGATCAACTGGTCGAGGCTTATTTCGAGCAGGCCAGGAGCTTGGTCGAAGGCGGAGCGGATGTGCTACTGGTGGAGACGGTCTTTGATTCGCTCAATTCCCGTGCGGCCTTGTTTGCACTTGAGTCCTTGTTTGACTCGCTTGACCAGCGGCTGCCGGTGATGTTGTCGTTCACCATCACAGACCAGAGCGGCCGGACTCTCTCTGGCCAGACGGTGGAGGCCTATTGGAATTCCGCCTCGAACATTGACCTGTTGAGCGTGGGCATTAACTGCGCGCTTGGCCCGGCGGAGATGCGGCCCTACATCGATGAGTTGTCACGCATCGCACCGGTCAATGTCAGTTCGTATCCGAATGCAGGTCTACCTAATCCATTGCTGCCAACCGGCTTTCCCGAAACCCCCGAATCGTTGGCACCTCAACTTCGCGAATGGGCGGCCAATGGCTGGCTGAATATTGTTGGTGGCTGCTGTGGTACCACGCCGGGACATATTCGGGAAATCGTCAGGGCGGTAGCGGATTGCGAACCACGGCGCTTGGCCAAGCCGGAGCCGTGGCTGCGCCTCAGCGGCATGGAGGCGTTGACCGTTCGGCCGGATTCCAACTTCGTCAACGTCGGCGAGCGCACCAACGTCACCGGATCGCCGCGCTTTGCCAAGCTGATCAAGAACGACCAATACGAGGAGGCGCTGGCTGTGGCACGGCAACAGGTTGAGAACGGGGCGCAGATCATCGACGTGAACATGGACGAGAGCATGCTCGACTCCGAGGCAGCGATGACCCGATTCCTGAACCTGATTGCCTCCGAGCCGGACATTTCGCGCGTGCCGATCATGATCGATAGCTCGAAGTGGTCGGTCATTGAGGCCGGCCTGAAGTGCATTCAGGGCAAGGGAATAGTTAACTCAATCAGCCTCAAGGAGGGCGAGGAGCAGTTTCTCGAGCAGGCGCGGTTGATCCGCCGATATGGTGCCGCGGTGGTGGTGATGGCATTCGACGAAACCGGTCAGGCGGACACGACCGACCGCCGGGTGGAAATCTGTACCCGCTCGTACAAGCTGCTAACGGAGAAGGTCGGATTTCCGCCGGAGGACATTATTTTTGATCCCAACATTCTCACGGTGGCGACCGGGATGGAGGAGCACAACGACTACGCTGTTAGCTTCATTGAGGCGACGCGGATCATCAAGTCTACCCTGCCGTTGGCCAAGGTGAGTGGAGGGGTGAGTAACATCTCGTTTTCGTTCCGGGGCAACAACACCGTGCGCGAGGCGATGCACGCGGCGTTCCTGTATCACGCGATTCAGGCAGGGCTCGACATGGGCATCGTCAACGCCGGGATGCTTGAGGTGTACGAGGAGATTCCTCCCGAACTGCTGGAGCGCGTGGAGGATGTGCTGCTAAATCGCCGGCCAGATGCCACCGAGCGCTTGATCGAGTTTGCCGAGACGGTCAAGCAGCAGGGTAAATCGGAAAAGGTCACCGATGTTTGGCGGGAGGGAACAGTCGAGGAACGACTCAGCCACGCGCTGGTCAAGGGCATTGTCGATCACATCGAGGCGGATACCGAGGAGGCGCGTGCGAAATACGGCCGGCCGATTCACGTTATTGAGGGGCCGCTGATGGACGGCATGAACGTAGTCGGCGATCTGTTCGGTGCCGGCAAAATGTTCCTGCCACAGGTCGTGAAAAGCGCCCGCGTGATGAAGAAGGCGGTCGCCTATTTGCAGCCGTTCATGGAGGAGGAGAAGGCGGAGACCGGTGTTTCCGCACAGGGCAAAATACTAATGGCCACGGTCAAGGGCGACGTCCATGACATTGGCAAAAACATCGTAGGCGTAGTGTTACGCTGCAATAACTACGAGGTGATCGACCTCGGCGTGATGGTGCCGTGCGATAAGATTTTGAAAACCGCCCGTGAGGAAAAAGTCGACATCATCGGCCTGAGCGGGTTGATCACGCCGTCACTCGATGAGATGCAGTATGTGGCGAAAGAGATGCAGCGCGAAGGGTTTGATCTTCCACTGCTGATAGGTGGAGCGACAACCAGCCGTGAACACACAGCCGTGAAGATCGCTCCCGGTTACGAGCATCCGACGATTCACGTGATCGATGCCTCCAGGGCGGTCGGCGTGGCGAGCAAGTTGTTAAGCGAGGAGGGGTGCGAACCGTTCATTGCCGAAAACAGCGAAACGCAGGAGGCGCTACGCGAGAAGCATTTTGGCAAACGCGAGGCCAAGCCGCTCCTCGGTATCGCCGAGGCCCTTGAACGCGCGACGAAAATTGATTGGCAACCGGAGGACATTCCGCAACCGGAATTCACCGGCATTCGGACCGAGTCGGATTTTCCTTTGGAAACATTGGTCGACTACATCGACTGGTCGCCGTTTTTTCACGCGTGGGAGCTGCGCGGCCGTTATCCAAATATACTTGAGGACGAAGTGGTCGGCGAGAGGGCGAAGGAGTTGTTTGACGATGCCCAGTCGCTTCTCAAACGGATTGTTGATGAGAAGCTGTTCACGGCCAAGTGCGTGTACGGTCTGTTCCCGGCCAACCGCGTGGGGGATGATGTGGAATTGTACACGGACGACTCGCGGGCCAAGCGCTTGGCCAAGTTTCATTTCCTGCGGCAACAGGGCGACAAGTCGAATGGCGAAAATCACAGTTTGGCCGATTTTATCGCGTCTCAGGACTCCGGCTTGGCCGATCACCTCGGGGCGTTTGCTGTGACGGCTGGTCACGGCGTCGAGGAATTTGCAAAGTCGTTCGAGGAAGCCAACGACGATTACAACGCCATCATGACCAAGGCTCTGGGCGACCGTTTGGCCGAGGCCTTCGCCGAGTGCCTGCACCATCGCGTGCGACGTGAGTGGGGCTATGGCCACGATGAAAACCTGACCAACGACGAGCTGATTCGCGAAAAATATCGTGGCATCCGTCCGGCAGCCGGTTACCCGGCCTGCCCGGATCACACCGAGAAACAGTTGCTGTGGGAATTGCTCGAGGTCGAGAAACACACCGGCATCAAATTGACCGAGAGCTGCGCAATGTGGCCGGCCAGCTCGGTGAGTGGCCTGTATTTCGCCCACCCCGAAGCCAAGTACTTCGCCGTCGGCAAAATCGACCGCGATCAGGTTGAGGACTGGGCCAAGCGCAAGGGCATGAGCCTCACCGATGCCGAGCGGTGGCTGGCGCCAAATCTCAATTACGACCCAGCTTGATCGCTCGTGACTCAGGCTCGCTCGATTCATTAAAAACTGGCATCCTCCGCGCATGACGTTGGGCTCCAATTGGGGATGTTTTTTTTTCTCGTTTTGCCTTTGCTTAGCTGGGCTTGGTCAAGCGATTGGGGTCGAGACTGAGGTGGAAACGCACCTGGTTTACGTGGTACTCGAAGGCGAGCCGGCGGCGGAGGTCGCGGTGCGGCTTCGCGATCGTGGCTTGACCAAGCGCGAGATTGCCGAGGCCACGAGTGAGCGCATCGCTGAAATCGCCACTCAACAGGATCAACTCGTGGCACGGCTTGGTCAAGTGCAGGGGATGGTCGAGGCGCAGTTTTCCCGCTTGGCCAACGCCGTGAAAGTGCGTCTGCCGCTTGGCCAAGCGGAACGGTTGCGGCAACTCGACGGCGTGGTGGCCGTCAAGCCGGTTGCCCAATTTCACCCCCTGACCTTGACGAGTGTGCCGTTCATCGGCGCGACCAATGTCTGGAATCTTGGCAAGCTATCTGCGACCGGCAAGGGGATCCGCATCGGGATCATTGACTCCGGCATCGACTACAACCACGCGATGTTCGGCGGTAGCGGCAAGGTGGCTGATTACGATCGAAATAATCCCAAGCTGATCGAGAAAGGGACGTTCCCGACGAAGAAGGTGGCCGGCGGCTACGATTTTGCCGGGGACGACTACGACGGCACCCGGGCACCTCGGCCGGATAAGGACCCGCTCGATTGTGCCGAGAGCAGTCACGGATCGCACGTGGCCGGGATCGCGGCGGGGGTGGGCGTGCTCACCAACGGCGTGGCGTACGCGGGTGGCTACGGCAAGGGATTGAACATGGGGAAATTTCTGATCGGCCCCGGCGTGGCACCGGAGGCCACGCTGTACGCGTTGAAGGTTTTCGGATGCAAGGGAACCACCGGGCTGTCTGTCGAGGCGATGGAGTGGGCGGCCGATCCCGACGCCGACGGGGATCTTGACGATCGGCTGGACGTGGTAAACCTCTCGCTTGGGTCGTCTTACACGTATCCCGAGTTTGAAAGCAACGCTGCGGGGCGCCTGGCCAAGCTGGGCTGCGCGGTCGTGCGTGCGGCGGGGAATAGCGGAAATAATTTTTATGCACTCATGTCGATGGACGACCGCGAGATCACGGTGGCCAACTCGATGGATGACGGCATCGAAAACAATAGCATCGAGGTGACTGCTCCGCCGGCGTTGCGTGGGCATTACGAGGCGGTCGAGGCCGGCTTCACGCGGAAGCTCGAGGAGACCGGTCGGGTTGTTGGAAAATTGGTGTACGCCGATCCGCCGCAGGCGTGTGAAGTTTTGAAAAACCCAGATGCCATCAAGGGTCACATTGCGTTGATCGATCGCGGCGTTTGTTTTTTTCTCGATAAAATCAAGCGTGCCAAGGAGGCCGGGGCGCACGCGGTTGTCGTGGTCAACAACGAGGGCGGGCCGCCGATCGCGATGGGCACACCGGGGGGCACGGTCGACATTCCGGCCGTGATGATCACGCGGCGAGACGGGCTGAATTTGAAACAACAACTTGAGGCCGGGGTGTTTGTAAACCTTGGGGGTGATGTAACCATCGGCGGCCCGGAGTTGGCGGATCAACTTTCGCCGAGCAGTTCGCGTGGCCCGGTGTATGAATTGCAGCGGCTCAAACCGGACCTGGCTGCGCCGGGGTTCAACATACATTCCGCCCAGGCTGGTGGTGGGGCACAACCGCTTCTCTCCGGCGGCACATCGATGGCGGCACCGCACGTGGCCGGCGTGGTGGCATTGCTGATGGAGCAGCACCCAGACTGGTCGCCCGACACGATTAAGGCGGCGATGATGAACACCGCAATCCAGACTCGCGACGAAAACGGCCATCCCTATCCGGAGACTCGCACCGGGGCGGGGCGGGTCAATCCGAGCTTGGCCATCGGCACACCGGTGGTGGCCTTCGATGCCGAATCACCGGAGCGAGTGTCGCTCTCGTTTGGCCTGTTGGAAATTTCGGAGCCGTTCTTGGCCAAGCGCAGGGTGACGATTCAAAACCTGGGCAGCGAATCGTGGAGCGGTTCCATCGCGATCACCAACACGCTGGCCAACGCGGGGGTCACGCTTGCGCCGATCGAAAAAACGATCACCGTCCCGGCGCTTGGCCAGGCGGAGATCGAGTTGGAACTGAAAATCGATCCAGCCAAGGTTGAATTGCGGTCCGACCCGACCACCCCGCCGGAGGTGAAGGGTGGTCCGAGGCATATCGCGCAGGAGGCGTCGGGGCAGGTTTGGATTCATGGCAAAACCGCCTCGATGCACGTGCCGTATCACATGCTGCTGCGACTGGTTGGCGATCATCGTGTTGAGGAATCGAAGGTTGCCGTGAGAAAACCGGAAGGCGTGGCGCTCGTCACGATTCCGGTCGAGGGAGGCAACGCGCACCCGGCTCCGTTGGCCTCGGTGTTTCAACTGGGTTACAAAAGCCCGAGTCGCCGTTATAAGGAGCGCGAACGAGCCGCCCGAGATCTACGGGCGATCGGCGCGGCGTCCAATGTTGCAGAGCTTGGAAACGTCGCCGATGCGACCCTCTTTTTCGGAGTGGCGATGGATGGCCCGTGGATTGTGCCGCAATCGTTCCTGACGGATATCCAGATCGATCTGGACACGAATCTCGACGGGAAAACGGATGTGGAATTGTCCAATGGCTCCTCCGGAGACGTGCTGGTCTCCGGCGACATCACCGAACGCGAGATGGCCGACGATGCCTACTACACGCTCGTGAAGCATGTCGATTCGGACGAGTTTGAGATCGCGGAGATTCTCAATTTATTTCCCTCGTCGGAGCGGGACACCGCGCTGATGAACAACAGCGTGATGGTTTTCGCCGTGAAGGCGAAGGAGCTTGGTTTGGCAGAGGGGCGGCCCATGATCCGCTATCGCTTCAACAACATTTACGAGACCACGCGCTGGCTTCCGTTTGATGTCGGCGGGCCGGCGTTGCGGACCGCGAATACAGCGCTGGACCACTCGCCTTATCATCCGGCAGACGCGCCGATTCAGGTCAGCGTCGATCACGATGCACTCGAGGTCCACGGAATCAAGGAAGGCGCGATGCCGAAGCCGCTGTTGTTGTTTCATCATAACACGCTCGAGACGCAGTTCGACATCGTCAGCCTGTATCAGGCCGACTCGGACAGCGACGGGGACGGGCTGTGGGACGACTGGGAGTTGACTTATTTTGAGTCGCTGCATGAAGTGGGGCGTTCGACAGATCACGACGGGGATGGCTTCACCGATGCCTCCGAGTTTGTGGCCGGCACTGACCCGACGGATGGTGCGTCGTTGCTTCGGATTTCGATGCCGATCGACGTCAAAAACGAAACCGTCGTGCTGCGCTGGAATAGCGTGCCGGGGCGGCGTTACCGGGTGGAGCGTAGCAACGGCGATCCCGGTAACTGGTCAGTCTCGGCGCGTGGTCTGCTGGCGGACTCGACCACGCTGACGCATACCGACCTGCGGATCGACAATGGCCGCTCGGTTTTTTATCGGCTGGTCGTGGAGACGGATTGATGGCGGGATTCGAATGGCATTTGACTGACGAACTTGAGGCGATCCGGGAGGCGGGCCTGTGGCGCGAACTCCGGCGGGTCGACTCGGTTGAGGCGAACCGCATCACGATTGAGGGGCGGGAGTATCTCAACTTTTCCTCGAATGATTACCTTGGCTTGGCCGGTCATCCGGCGCTTGGCCAAGCGGCGAAGGAGGCCGTCGAAAAGTTTGGCGTTGGCTCCGGGGCGTCGAGGCTTGTCTGCGGGTCGCTGGGGCCGCATCACGAACTGGAAGCCGCCTTGGCCGACTGGCTGGGAGCTGAGTCGGCGCTGGTTTTCTCTTCCGGATTTGCCGCCGCGCAGGGGGCGCTGACGTCTCTGCTAGGCCAGGGCGACGTGGTGATTCTCGACAAAAAAGCGCACGCCTCGATGATCGACGCCGCCAAGCTGAGCGGCGCGACGCTGCGGGTTTTTCGGCACAACGATCTCGAGAATCTCGAGCAGCGATTGCAGTGGGCCGCGGAGCAGGGGGGGCGGGTGCTGGTGGCAACCGAGAGCATTTTTTCGATGGACGGAGACTCTCCCGATTTAACCGCCTTGATCGAGTTGAAGGAGCGTTACGGCGCGTGGCTGATGCTCGATGAAGCGCACGCGCTTGGCTGCCACGGTGAGGGCGGGAGCGGCTTGGCCAAGCGCTTGGCCAAGCGGGTCGAGATTCGGATGGGCACCCTCGGCAAGGCGGTGGGTGCGGCCGGCGGTTTCATTTGCGGCAGCCGTGGCTTGGTTGAGTTGCTGGTGAACAAGGCGCGCAGTTTTATTTTCTCGACCGCGCCCAGCCCGGCGGTCAGCGCGGCCGCTGTTGCCGGGGTTAAACTTGTCCGAGGCGAGAAAGGGGAGTTACTTCGC
>CEUG01024576.1_pt1 | contig 10557 bp, 7 predicted proteins | sample 531421 | NCBI WGS metagenome assembly CEUG01 (sample SAMEA2622901, study PRJEB7988) | marine metagenome | biome: marine biome (ENVO:00000447); feature: surface water layer (ENVO:00002042); material: "saline water (ENVO:00002010), including plankton (ENVO:xxxxxxxx)" | depth 5 m | reverse complement strand
GAAGACTCAAGGCATCGCCACTACAGATATCTGCAATTGGAGTGAAGCTAGGAACAGTATTGGCAGTATTGATTGTGATATTTATATTTTCTTGATTGGTTAAAGAGCAGATTGGACTTGTAACCAATGCTGTTACAGTAGTATTACCCGAGGTAAAGTCGGGTACAAAAGCGGTCGAGGCTTCTGTAGGATTCGAAAATGAACCGCCCGAAGAGGACCAACTTATGTTTGTGCCTATACCGCCTATTATTGCATTGAAATTTATATCATCACCACTACAAACAATGATATCCGATATTGGCTCAATGGTTGGTGCGGGTCTTACTATAATGTCAAGACTTATGGGTAAGGCGCATTCATCTGAATCTGGTGTAAAGGTGTATGTTGTTGTACTCGTGTTATTGGGTGCAGGGGACCAGGTGCCATTCACTCCATTAAGACTTGTTGAAGGTAAAACAATGGGTTCTCCAACGCAGATATGCGAAAGAACATCAAATTCAGGAGTAACTATATTATCAACTGTTAGATTTACAGCTTGAGATGTTGTACATCCTGGTGTTGTTTCAAGTTGAATGTAATAGACCCCTGAGTTAAGTAATAAATTAGGGTTTGTTAAAGCGTTGGTACAAGCTGAATTATTCCAATAGGTGAGATTTCCCGCATCACTTCCAGCGGTAATCGATACGTCGGTAATATTTCCAACTTCACAAAATGTAGGAGGATCTGTAACAACTAGGTTCGGAGTGTTACATATGCACGTTGGATTCGGAATGGATGTCAGCATTTCGATTTCACAAACCGAATGTATTTGAGTCGCTCCACCAGAAGAGGAGGTAAATCCCCAATACACTGCAGAAGGTGAGTTAAAAAAAGACCGAATATCACCGTTGTAAGCAGTAACAATAGCACCATCAAAATATGCCCTATACTGCAAAGAAAAGGGGTTCCATGTGATGCATATATCATGGTCATTACCATCAACGATGGAAGTGCCTGCCGGCAAAAGACATTCAGGCCCTGATATGGTAGAGGCAATAGCGGTTGAACCACCTGTCTGAATGGAGGTATGGTTGCATGGGATGTCATTATCCCCAAATGAGCTCCCGTTGTAGGTATCAAATTCTATGACGACGCTCGGTTCAATAGGGCATGCACCACCCAAACAGTTTATTGGATTTCCATTTGCATACCCCATGCCTCCTCCAGTTCCTCCAATGACATTTAGCCCTTCTTCCTGAAGCACAAACGCTATGCCATCTCCTGTGGTTTGGTCACTCCCGAAATTTGCTTTAAAATTTAGCTTGAAACTTTGGTCTAGGCTGATGGAATTACAAACCCAAAGTCCACCCTGCTTGAAGTTTCCGGCGGCATTCAATTGAATACAATCAGCGTTTATGGATGCTGTCCCAACAGTCTGAAAAGTTGAGGGGTCGCAAACACCTGTAGTTTGATTTAAACTGAGACCATTGACCGAAATAGATTGGCTAAATATAAGGGGTGCTAGCAGCACACCGCAAAGCGTGAGTAAAAGTGAGTTAAACAAGAGTTAATAGTTTAGAGTTGTACGAATTTAAAAGAAATAAGTGTAATAATGACATTTAGATTTATGTTTTTTTCAGTGAAAATGTGTCTAACATCTTGGTATCTAGCCTATAGTTATAATTTATAATGTTTATTTTAAACCACATTTAGTATCACCAGAATGAAAATATTTAGGTCATTCAAAACAGAAGACAAACTAGACTTAGTACTCTATGGTTCCACGGTTAAAAATCCTCGTGCAGTTATTTTTTTAGTCCATGGAATGGGGGAGCACGCTAGAAGATATGCCCATGTCGCTGAATATTTCAAAAATGCCAACATAGCTATGGTAGCAATTGATCTTAGAGGTCACGGAAGATCTATGGGTAAGCGCGGTCACATGCCATCTTTTGAGCACATGATGAATGATCTAAAATTAGCGCTATCCGAAATTGTCTCTGCATACAAAGGTGTTCCTGTTGTTTTATATGGCCACAGTATGGGAGGAAATTTAATTCTAAATTACTTGTTGCGCAAGGCTCAGGGAATAATTGGGGCTATTGTTACGGGGCCTTATCTTCGGTTGGGTTTTGAGCCACCAAAATGGAAGGTCCTTCTTGCGAAGCTATCTGCAAATATTTACCCAGCCCTATCTCAACCGACAGGTCTCGAAAAAATTGCACTTGCCCGCTCTCCTCAGGTCATTCAGGAATATGAAAATGACCCATTGGTTCACGATAAAATAACGGCCTCTTTTTTTATCAATATTCACCAAGCTGGAATTGACGCCATTGTTCGGTCAAAAGAATTGAAAATACCCATATTATTAATGCATGGAGCAAAGGATCGTCTAACATCCCCAGGTGGAAGCGAAGAGTTTTATTCGAATGCTGGTCCAAACGTGAGTTTCCATTTATTGGAGGAGTTATATCACGAAATTCATAATGAACCCGAAAATAATGATGTGTTTCAAACCCAGCTTTCATGGATTGAAGATCTTTTAGAGAAGCTCAGGCAGCCAGACCATACATAGATAGGTTGTTAAAAAGGCCAAGATCCATCCCGAATAGACCTGATAAGGTGTATGCTTATTCAAATAGAGCCTCGCAGAAAGGACACATCCAGAACATAAAATACTTATTACAATGATGCCGTAATGAAATTCTATTTGATTGTGGGCAAAAGCAAGTATGAAACCTGAAAATATGCCTACTCCTACCGCATGCAATGAAATTTTAAATCTCATGGTCAGGATCAAGCACATAAAGGCCATGATAGCTCCGGTTAATGGTAATAAATAAACATATATCGGAAGTACATAGTTGGGTGCTTTTTTCCAGAATAAAAAGAAGAGTAAAATACAATAGGAAAGCATTATGAATAAAGGGAATAGTCTTTCTTTTCGATCATCCATTTCAACAGATGATAAAAGACCTCTTTTGTACATGAGAATAAATGAGATTCCTGGCGCAATGGTTACAAATACCAGAAACAGAAATAAGATTTGAGTTTTTAGACCATCATCCATATCAAATAACGATGGGTGACTTATGTCCAATTCTTGAGATGGGATATAAAAGGTTAAAAGCAAAGCATAAATTGGCATAAATAGAGGAAGGAAGATCCACGATAGTGACTTTGCAATCTGCTCCATTACAGCTCCTTTCGCATTCTAGCAACAGGAATACTCAACTGTTCACGATATTTAGCAACTGTTCTTCGGGCAATGTTGTATCCCTTTTCACGCAGCAGATTCATAAGCTTTTCGTCAGTAAGGGGTGCCCTTTTGTTTTCAGAGTCAACAGCTTCAGAGAGAATTTTTTTGACCTCTCTCGTGGAAACCTCCTCACCGCTATCCGTTGATAAGGATTCAGAGAAGAAATATTTCAGCGAAAATACACCGAAATGAGTTTGTACATATTTGCTGTTCGCTACCCTTGAAACGGTGCTGATGTCTAAATTTACAATCTCTGCAATATCTTTTAAGATCATCGGTTTCATCTGTGTCTCATCACCAGATATAAAAAAACGCTCTTGGAACCGCATGATTGCTGTCATTGTCATGAGTAGGGTGTTCTGACGTTGGCGGATGGCATCTATGAACCACTTCGCATTGTCTAATTTTTGCTTGACAAAACTGACCGCTTCCTTGTCAGATTTAGAGGTTTTAGCACCCTCCGAATAAGACCGAAGCATTGTTTCGTATTCCTTGCTCACCCTGAGCTCTGGTGCATTTCTTGAGTTAATGGTCAGCTCTAACCTACCTTCATTTTCATAAATAATAAAATCAGGGACAATTTGTTGAAAATTTTTATTACTTCCCTTGGAGGAACCTCCTGGTTTAGGATTTAGTTTTAATATCTCGTCTATTGCTTCTTTTAGGTCCCCACCTTCAATTTCCAGCTTTTTGGCAATCTTTTCATAATGTTTTTTGGTGAATTCTTCAAAGTGGTTTTCAAGGATTGTCTTGGCCGTAAATTTGGAAATATTCCCATCCTGTTTTCGGTCAATTTGTATCAAAAGGCATTCTTGAAGATTGCGCGCCCCGACACCTGCGGGGTCAAGCTCTTGAATTTTGAGTAATGCCTCTAACACCTCTTCTTCGGTGACATGAACATTCATAGAGAATGCAAGATCATCCACGATAGCTTCTATATCGCGGTTTAAATAACCTGCCTCATCCAGGTTGCCAATCAATACACTAGCAATTAATTCTTGACCTTTTTCAAGGTGCAATAATTGAAGCTGTTCGTTTAACCTTTCTCTAAAGGTGGTGCCTCCCGCAAATGGTATTACTTTGTCATCTGAATCTTTGGACTGATTATTGGCTCTGGTTTTGTAGTCTGCTACATCGTCTTGAAGGTAGTCGGAGATATCAAATTCTTCGGTATCGCGCTCCTCAAATTCCTCCTCATTCGAATATTCTTCTTCAGGTTCATCTTTACCTTCTTCTAATGCAGGGTTTTCTTCAATTTCTTGTTTGATTCTTTGGTCTAACTCCATCGTTGGTACTTGAAGCAATTTCATCAGCTGAATTTGCTGAGGAGAAAGCCTTTGCTCCAATTTTTGAATAAGATGTTGTCGTAATGCCATAATCTAGTCTTCTTTCAAATATAAGGCATAAAAATCCTTTTAAAAAACTGGATAATGGTTTGAAAGGTTAAAAAACAGTTAATACAGACCTACTCTATTTTTTGCTTAATAACTTGATATATTTCCCAAGTCGTTTGATTGAATGCGCAAATAAGTAAGTGCATATTTGAGGGATTATGCATACCATCGAGCTGATTCGGCACAATAAAACTGTAATTAACCAGGTATTTATCGTTCGTTAAGTTTTCACTAGTAATTGGCCTTCCGAAACTTTCTTTATTTAGGTTTCCTCTATGGATATCTCGATGCACGTAGGACGAGTTGTGGGAGTTGTCAGACATTTTTTGGTCGCCAACTAAAGAGTCTTCAATGAGATAAGCCATTAGCCCTAAGTCGTCCATTACATTGTCCTCTAATGGGTCTATTTCTACATGAAGAAATGCTCCTTTGGTTTCTTCATAGTAATTCAGTTTGGCCTGTAGATTGACTTTTAAATCGTTGTTCGAAAGCATCTGATTGGCCCGGTCCTCAATCAATAGTGGATTACTTGAAAAGAACCCTTCAGCTGTCCCAAACCTATTCGCCGACACACTAGGGTTTCCGAAAAACCCTACCGAAACAGCTGTACCGAAGTATGAACCGATTTCAAGTCCTTGGGGATTGGTAAAATCTGTTGGGTAATCTGGAAGGTCAATCTCCTGAAAGGAATCGAGACCATTGGTTCCAGCATGTATGGCAACATTGAATATCCTTGTTGGATTTGCCAAGTAAAGATTATGAACATAATCAGCTACAGCCGGGCAATTATTGCATGTATGACCTGTAAAATCCTCAATCATAACATTTCTTAGCGTATTTGGGTTAGTTGTAAATAATGGCCACTCATTATTTTCATAATCTGACCATAGTCCGGGATATAAATTTGTATCCAAATCAATACTAACCTGTGGTGGGTAAGGATTTTCTATGTGGTCGCACGAACAAAGCAGACATAAAATAATGGTAAGTGAAAATAAATGACGCATAATTAAAAACTTTGAGTGAAGCTAAGGGTAAGACCATTGTTGGCAGGAACGAATCGACAAACGCCACCTACACAAAACAAACCGGCTCGTTGTCTACCATATGAAAGCGTTAAGCGTGTTGATTCTTTAATGTATCCGCAAGTGATGATTGGATAATTTACTCTTTTGTTTTCATCAGAATTCCCATAGTTGTACTGGTTCATAAAGCTGAAAAAATAATGAGGTGAAACCGTATATTCTATAAGTGCTGTAAACCAATCACCTTGGTCATTTCCCCCATCGGCTTGAGGTTTTACAAACAATCCTTGAAGCTCTGTCCTTAATGAGTGCTTGGGAGCTACCTTAAATAGCATTTCAACAACTCCAATATGTGCATTTATGATTCCTTTTGAATCGTTTGATATTTTGGCTACATCATTATTGATTTTGATATTGTAATAGCTGAGCGTTCCCGAAAACTTTTTGGTAAACTTTTTATTGATATTGAAGTTAATATCCTGCCAATAGAGGCTATCGCTCATCACGAATGGAGTACTGCTATAGGTGACTCTTGTTGAGTCATTGGGATTGTAATTACTCGCATCCATTTTGGGTTGATAGGTTGTAGAAAAATTGGCTCCGATGGTTGTTCCATATTTTCCACCGAGTTTTGTCTTCCTTTTGAAAGTGTAAAGAAAGTCTACTTGGTACGCAACTTCACCGAGAGGCTGGGTTGCATAAGGATATAATGTCGCAACTAAATTATAGGTATGTGTTTTATTTAAGGCGGGGAGATAATTGATTAAGGCATCCTGAAGAATCTGGTTTCGATCTGATCTGTAGCTCATATTATCAGCGGATTTTGCCGAGAAAAGCAGACCGAGGCCCTTTTTGGTATACGTTAGGTTAAAAACACTTGCGTGGCCATTGTTATAAATATATTTATTGTCAATACTAGGGTCTTGCTCCTTGTGAACGTATTCTCCATCTAGAAAGAAGTTCTTATACATCAATTGAAAACGTCCACCATAGCAGCCCACGTTTTCGGGTAGTATTAAAGCTGAGTAGTCATCTCTTTGGTATTTACTTACAAAAGATGCGCCTAAAACAATATCTAATTCCGAATCATTCAATTTTTTAAAAGCCTCGTTTAAATGAATCTCTCCATCAATACCACGCACAATACCGTCTGAGTGTACAATTCTTCCGCTTTGAAAAGAGAGTCTTTGTAGACCGTAAAGGCCTTTTATCACTATTCCTGCTTTGGGTTTTACAATGATTCTTGCACCATCTAAAAGGGCATCATAACCTAACGCTCGGTCCTCGTATGCCCTGAGCGCTAAACCACTTCCGAACTGCTCATAAAATGAGCCAAGTGTTACATCTACGAAGTCGTTTTTATATCCGACATAGCGCATTCCGAGGCCAGTCCCATCAAATCTATTCGGGTAACCTTGAATTCGCGGTAAGTAGGACTCTAAACGCATTCCTGCTTTGAAATTACCGTTCGTATAAAATACATTCATATATGAATTAATGAGTCCTTTTGTGGGAGGTTGATTTGCTCCGATAATTGTATCTTCATTTAGGTATTGAAAGGTAGACTCTGCATTTCCAGTGACCGAACCCTGCGAAAACAAAAATGTAGCTCCCAAAAGAAAGGAAGCCAAAAGCAAATTTTTAAGATTCATTTTTTCCTATTTGGAACCTAGTTTGAGAATTTCTTCATAGAGCTCTTCCTCATCACCAGGAGCATAGTTGTTGTGTGAATATACAATATTTCCATCAGTATCGATAAGAAATGTATGCGGTACATTATTGACACCCATGGCTCTTTTAAAGTCTCCATTCGGATCTAACAATATTTCATAATCCCAGGCCTTCCCATTTGCATATACAGCTACTTGTCTTTTGGTTTTTTCATCATCTACAGATACTGCGACGAGAGTAACACCTGTTTCATCTTGCCAGTCTGGATACAAATCATGAATGGTATTCAGTTCTTTTTTACAAGGTGAGCACCAGGTAGCCCAAAAACTTATAACAACTGGACCTTCAAATCCCATTTCTGCTGTGTTCACAGAAGAACCTGACAGATCTTTGAGTACCACTGATGGGAGTTTTTTTTCTGATTTTTGTGTTTCTTGAGCAAATAAAAAGCCTGCAAAGAGGCAGAATAAGAATGTAAATGTCGTTTTCATAAAATATTTTTAATCATAAGGAGCAAAAAGAATGCCACGCCAAAAGTAATAAAAATAAGAAGTATACATTTGGCACTGATTTTGTTTGTTCTTTGTCATTCCGTTTGGAATAACTTATATTTGTAATATGAAAAAACTCTACTTTACTATTCTACTTATTTTACCATCCCTTCTAATTGCACAAACCGCTATTAATCTCCAAGATTCTGAGGAAAATATTTCTGGAGGAGTTTATGAGTATACTACGTCAAGCGCTGATGGTGTTGACATTCCATTTGAAATCAAAAATATGGGAACGAGTAATGCGGTATGGCGTGTTACTAGGTTTAAAGTGAATGTTCCAGCCTCATGGTCAGACTTAATGTGCTGGGGTCATTCTACTGACCAATTTGGTGGGACTTGTTTTGGTGCAAGCCAAATGAATACAAATCCATGGACGAATCCTCAAGGAACCTCTTTCGATGTTGGTCCGGGCGAATATGGCAAACTAAAGGCAACAATCAATCCAACTGAAGGGGCAACGGGCCTTGGTCATTATCGATATTATGTATCTAATGATGGTGCGAACTACATCGACTCGGTGGATATAAAATTTGACTACAGCTTATCCGTTGAAGAAGTTGAGCCGATTTCAGTATCTATCGTTCCTAACCCAGCATCCGATTTTATTAAAGTGAATCTAGAAGGTGTTGCATCTGCCGAAATGACAATGGTAGATGTATTGGGGAGCAAAGTACTGAATCAAACCGTATCCACCACATCGACGTTTGATATTTCTAACTTTCGCAATGGGGTATATATTATGTCTTTCAATGCACCTGGTTCAAAATCAATTGTGCGTAAAGTTATTGTGAAGCATTAATTAATTGTTAAGCATTACCTCTCGTTTATCATTCTGAGCAACATTAGCGAATTAAATTGTCTACTTTCGCTGTATGTCTAAAAAAAGATCCAAAAAAAGATCTGGTGGTGTTAATCGAAAATCACTTAGAACTTTACTTATTCGTGTTTTTGAAAAACACATTTCTAGTGAATTAACGCATAAAGAAATTTGTCAAATTGTAGATGCAAGAGATCCAAATTCTCGTCAAAATGTATTTGATGAACTCAACGTTTTAGTCAAGCACGGATCGATTGAAAGAATCAATCATTATACTTTTAAAGCCAAGTCAGACCTAAAATATTTAGAGGGTCAAATAGACATAACGCAGCGGGGAGCCGGTTTTGTTTCATGTGACGGCCATGAAAAAGACTTTTATATTTCTCCCCACAACATCAATAAGGCGTTAAATGGTGATCTAGTCAAGATCAAGGTAATCAAACAGGGGCAATCGCGAGATGAGGCAGTTGTGGTTGAGGTGCTTAAAAGAGATAAGGTACAATTTGTTGGTGCGTTGAGAATTCTTGATAAACATGCGGTATTAATTCCAGACAATCCTAGATTGGGACTAGATATTGAGATTCCAAAAAATAAAATTGCAAATGCTAAAAATGGGGACAAGGTCCTTGTTAAAATTACCACATGGCCACAGGGTAGGGAAATTCCATTTGGGGAGGTCACTGCAGTTTTAGGTACAAGCGGAAGTAATGATGCCGAAATGCTTGGTATTTTATACAATCAAGGGATAGATCCAGTATTTCCGGATGCTGTAATGGAAGAGGCGGAATATGTCAAAATAGAGTTAGATACTGAGGAGATACAAAGAAGACGTGATTTTAGGGAGGTGTTGACCTTCACTATCGATCCATTAGATGCTAGAGATTTTGACGATGCCCTATCCATCCAAAGATTATCTAATGGACATCTTGAGATAGGTGTCCACATTGCAGATGTAAGTCATTATGTTGAGGAGGGTAGCGCAATGGATATTGAAGCTTTAAAGCGTTCAAATTCTGTATACCTCGTTGACCGCGTTGTTCCTATGCTTCCTGAGCAATTATCAAATGTTGTATGTTCGCTAAGACCACACGAGGATAAGTTTAGTTTTTCAGCTGTTTTTGAATTAGATGAAAATGGTAAAATATACAAGGAATGGTTCGGAAAAACGGTGATTCACTCTGACCGAAGATTTACCTACGAAGAGGCTCAAGACATTATTATGGGGGCAGAAGGTGACTATAAATCAGAGCTCTATTTATTGAATAAAATTGCCAAAACACTTCGAAAAAGAAGGATGAAAAATGGTGCATTGAGTATTGAATCTGAAGAAATGAGGTTTCGTTTGAACGACAAAGGTTTTCCTGCGGAGGTGGTCATAAAGAGATCTCAAGAAGCACATAAGCTCGTAGAGGAATTTATGTTACTTGCAAATAAACAGGTTGCTATTTTTCTAGGGACGCCGAAAGAGGATGGTGGAAAAGTTGTAACAAGTTTGTACCGTACACACGATCAACCTGATCCTGCTAAACTAGATATATTCTCGGTTTTCATTGATAAATTTGGCTACAGAGTGGATTTGAATCAGCCTGAACAAGTAGCAAAAAATATCAATAAACTCTTGGGTGATATTCGTCTTAAAAATGAATATTCATTGATTCAATCTATGGCAATTCGGTCTATGGCAAAGGCAAGCTATGAAACTGAGAACATCGGTCACTACGGCTTGGCGTTTGACCACTACACACATTTCACATCGCCGATTCGAAGATACGCAGACCTAGTGATACATCGGATATTGTATGCGAGTATTGAAGGGCATAAGAATAGTTATGCCAAAGGTTTAGAGCAAATTTGTAAG
>CEUG01096136.1_pt1 | contig 10578 bp, 4 predicted proteins | sample 531421 | NCBI WGS metagenome assembly CEUG01 (sample SAMEA2622901, study PRJEB7988) | marine metagenome | biome: marine biome (ENVO:00000447); feature: surface water layer (ENVO:00002042); material: "saline water (ENVO:00002010), including plankton (ENVO:xxxxxxxx)" | depth 5 m | reverse complement strand
TCCTAAAAATTACTATTTTTAATTGATTTTTGTCTTAATTGTCCACAAGCTGCGTTCTTTTCTAAACCTCTACTTTTTCTAAAACTAACTTTGAGACCATTTTTAATAAGCCTAGTTTTAAATTCTTTCGCTGCCTTTGGAGAAGATTGATTGAAGGGCATTTCGTCGATTTGATTATATTGAATTAAGTTTATATGGCATTGAAATCCCTTTACAAGCCTATACAATTCATCAGCATGCTCTAAATTATCATTGATTCCTCCAAGTAATATATATTCAAAACTAATTCTCCTACCTGTTTCTCTTACAAAGGTCTTACAGTCTTCTATGATCCTTTTAATATGGTAGCTTCTAGCACTTGGAATTATCGATTCTCTTATTTTTTGATTGGGAGCATGCAGACTTATTGCTAGAGTAAATTGACATTTGCCTAATTTTGCAAAAGAAGATTTTGATAATTGCTTAATTTTATTGGGTATAGCTACAGTACTCACTGTTATTTTTCTTTGACTTATATTCAAATCTTCATTTATTGACCTTATCGCGAGTAAAATTTGATCAATATTTAATAATGGTTCGCCCATTCCCATAAAAACAATATTAGTAACTTTTTGATTCATCTCATTTTGAATAATAAGAATTTGTTCCAAAATTTCTCCAGCTTTTAAGGATCTCTTTAAACCTTCTTTACCTGTAGCACAAAATTTACAATCCATAGGACAGCCAACTTGGCTAGAGACACAAACAGTCAGTCTCTTTTCAACAGGAATTCCAACAGTTTCAATATATTCATTATCCTTCGTTTGAAGAAGTAATTTTAAAGTTCCATCATTTGATAAGTTTTTATCTTTTAAAGTAAGTTCACCTATAAAATATCCATCTTTTCTTAATTTATCTCTAAATTTAAAAGGTAATACTTTAATATCCTCAAGGCTTTTTAATTTAATATTAGATTTATAGATAGAACTATATATTTGCCTCCCCCTAAAAGAAGATTCACCATAATTGACAGCAATTTTTTCTAACTCTTGAATACTACATCCTAAAAGATTATTCAAAATAAAATACTAATAAGTTGAGAATAAACCATGTTTTAAGAAAAACTCTGTAAGTATTAATGCAATGAAACCAATCATCGCCAACCTCCCATTTAGCTTTTCATTATAAGAATGAAAACCATATCGAGGTAGTTTTCTCTTAGGTATTACTTCAGGTTTGATCATTTCAATAAATCCTCATTTTAGTATAAAAAAATTGACTTTATTCATCTGTTAGAAGACCCTCTTCTTGTAGACCCTCAAGAGCAGCTGGATCAGGAAGTTGATCCTCAGAGAACTGATTTTCAGCATTTGGTCTTGCAAAAGCAGCAAAATTACTTGATGAAGGATCAATACCGTGCCTATTCCTCGTTGTTTCAAGATCTTCATCACTAGGATCATCTAAAATAGCTGAAGAGCTAACATTAGTAGATACAGGCATATCAACTGTATAGTCTGGTCTGAGATTTTGAACCCTTCTATAATTACCTGACTCTTCAGCTAAAATATCTGGATGTGGGCCTGCTTCGGATGCTAATTCCTCAACAAATCCACTAAAGCCCGTTCCTGCTGGAATTAATCTTCCAATAATTACATTCTCTTTCAAGCCTCTTAACCAATCTGATTTCCCTTCTATCGCAGCCTCAGTAAGAACTCTTGTTGTCTCTTGGAAAGAAGCAGCTGATATAAAACTATCAGTGTTTAAGGAGGCCTTCGTTATCCCTAATAGTACAGGGGTAAATTCAGCGGGAGCACCTCCAGTAATTGACATTGCTTGATTAGTATCTTCGACTTGTCTTAACTCAATTAACTCTCCAGGCAGTAAAGTAGTATCCCCTGCATCCTCAACTCTTACTTTACTGGTCATTTGTCTAACAATAACTTCAATATGTTTATCATCAATTGCAACTCCTTGTGATTTGTAAACATTTTGAACTTCGTTAACCATTCTTCTTTGTAATTTTGAGATTGCTTCTTGAGCCGCCTCCATTAAGGACTTTTGATCTTTTAAATCAATGAAGAAACACTCTAATAATTCATGAGGATTTATAGGCCCATCAGTTAATAATTCACCCGCCATGACTTGTTGTCCATCACTAACCATAATATTTTTTCCAAGAAGAATCTGATATTCGGTTATGACATCATCTTTTTCAATCACAGATAATGAAACAGATTCATCATCAGAACCTTGTTTGATTTGGACTACTCCAGATTTTCTGCATAAAACTGCAGCATCCCTAGGCCTCCTAGCTTCTAATAACTCTTCGATTCTTGGTAATCCTTGAACAATATCTCCAGTTTTCTGTCTTTCAAAAACCAAAAGGGCAAGACCATCACCTCTTTGAACTAAATCTCCATCTCTAACGTGTAATACTGAATCGGGAGAAGCCATATAAGGTCTTCCAAGTCTTAAAACTACAGAATCATCATTAATAGCCTCTATCTCTCCACATGAAGTAGATTTCTCGTTCTTACTAATAAGATCTCCATCAACAACCCTATCTCCAACTTTTACTGTTGGCTTTCCATTAGAAGGAATTGTAATTTTATCTTCTTCTCTTTCTACAATTAATCTTCTGGTTGGCTCATCGTCAATAGAGGAAGGTAGTTGTACAATGCCTTCTTCTTTGCATAAAATTTGCGTTGTCGCAATTACATCTCCAGAATTAACCATTTGGTTATTCTTAACTTGTAGTTCGGTATGAGTTGATCCATGACTTGAATCTGATATAGTATCTCTCCTAACTAGAATGGATTCAAGAATGACTAAATTTAATCGATTAATAGAAGCATCTTTATCATCTTTTATTTTCTCTACATCAATAGTCATTTGTGGAGTTGCATTAAATGTCTCTAAACTAAGTTGTGTTCTTAAAAGTTCAACTCCTTCGACTGACTTTATTAATTCACCATCTTTATAAATTAACCGTTGTATAGCTTTTAAGCCCAAATGAGGACCCTTTTCTTGCTTTACGTGGTCCAAGACTGGCAGCTGTGCTTCATCTGGAATAGTAAATTCCTCAACAGTGCGTAAAAGCAATCCTTTACATTTTGGCGTTTCAAGTCTTTGAACAAAAAGAATTTCATTATTTTCAACACCATCTATAATTTTGTCACCTGGATTAACTAACATACCTTCATCATCAAACCGACTTAGAGTTTCTTCATCATCACATTCATGAAATGTACCGTTTCTTACAGTTATTTCTCTTAAAATGTCATTTTTCTGAGTAACCGTAACAATTCCAGAAGTTTGACTGAAAATATCCTTTACAACCTCTGTCCCAGCTTCAATCCATTGCATATCCTCAATCATTAGGAGTGAGATATCTTTATTTATTTCATGAGTTTCTTGTGGGATCCATAGTAAAGTTCCTCCTTGACTAACCTCAAAACCATTTTTTGAAGATCTAGCCTTTTTAGCACTTAAGCCAGGCGCATATTTCACTAAGCCACCAGTTTTGGTTCTAAATCGATCATCTGCTAAATCTGCGATAATCTCTCCTGAACTAACTTTGCTTCCAGGAATCGAATTTAAACGATATGAAACTCCCTCTTCAGACTCCAAATGCCAAATTTCTCCAGAGTGAGTAGACTCTTCTATCAATTTACAATCTTTAAGGATCATAGAGGTTGTTACTATTTGGACCTCACGAGAATCTCCAACTGATTCTCTTAGCCTTACTTCACCACCAAACTCTGAGAATTGACTTGCCTCTGCAAGAACTTGTCCCTCTTTTACATTGGCGTTTGACTCAACAACTGGCTTGGCATTAGGAGGCAAATTATAAACATCTCCAGCCAGAACCCATATTCGACCAAGTCTTTGCGCTTTTAGAGTAATATTTCCTTGCCTATCAGTAACTTCTTTAGGTTGTATTACTTTATCGTACTTAACTTGACCGGCCAAATCACAAATAACATCTTTTGTAGCTTTTTCTACACTTTTTTTAACTGCTCCGGCGGTTATTTGTGCAATAGTAATATCAGAATCAACCTTTTGCCCATTATCTACAAATAATAAAGAGCCACTAGAAATCTCAATTTTCTGAGCTTTATTTGAACTACCTGAAGCAGGAACAATTTTTAACAAGAAATCAACTTCAGCCTGTTTGGCCTCAACGCCATGAGGGGTTCTATAACCCCTTATCTTTGCTTTAGAACTAAATTCAATAGTGCCCGCAATTTTTGATCTAACTACTCCACTCTCAGCTGTAGAAACTCCGCCAGTATGAAAAGTTCTCATAGTCAATTGAGTTCCAGGCTCACCAATTGATTGTGCCGCAATAATGCCTACTGCTTCTCCTAAATCCACTAAATGATTATGAGCTAATGCCCATCCATAACATTTTCTACAAACTGATCTATTGGCTTCACAAGTCAAAGGAGATCTAATATCTACTTTTGAAATGGAATTTTTTTCAAGATTAAAAGAGATTGATGGGTCAATAGCAGTGTCTTTAGAAAGTAATAATTCTCCATCACTATTAAAAATATCTTTTGCGGTTAACCTTCCTAGTAACCTACTACCAAATTTCCCATCTTCAGTCTCAATAGCTATTGATCTTTCGGTACCACAATCCTCTTCCCTAACAATTACATCTTGAGCAACATCAACTAATCTTCTCGTTAAATAGCCAGAATCGGCAGTTCTTAAGGCTGTATCAACTAATCCTTTACGAGCTCCATAAGATGAAATTACATATTCAGTAACAGTTAATCCCTCTCTAAAATTAGTTCTAATTGGTAAGTCAATAATTTCACCTTGCGGGTTAGCCATTAAACCTCTCATACCAACAAGCTGTCTAACCTGCGACATATTTCCTCTTGCACCAGAATTAGCCATCATCCAAACAGAGTTAAGAGGATCATTTTGATTGAAATTATTCTTTACTGCATCAACTAATCTTTCATTAGTTTCTGTCCACGTATCAATAACTTTGGTATGTCTCTCAACTTCAGTTATTTCTCCTAGTCTATAACATTCTTCAGTAGCTGTAATTTGAGCTTCTGCTTCACCTATAAGATCTTGCTTCGCTTCAGGAACTTTCAAGTCATCGACTGAAATAGAAACTGCAGCTTGGGTAGCGTACTTAAAACCTAAATCTTTAAGATTGTCAGCCATAGCTGCTGTTACAGCAGTTCCATGAGTTTTATAAGACCATGCAACAAGGTTTTTAAGTCCTTTCTTATCGATAACTTTATTTTTAAATGAAGGAGGAGTCTTTGCCAAAGGAGGCATAGTTAATGGTGTATTTTTTTTGGAATTTTTTGAGTTTTTGCGAACTCTTGAGGTTTTTCTTGGCTTTGATGATGTCATGATGCTTATGTTGTATAAAGGTTAAATCTGAAGTTTTAAGTTTGAGAAACAGAATCTATAATTGTATGATTCATAACTACTCTTCCTACTGTGGTAAGAATATATCTACTTATCAAATTATCTTGAGAATCAAATCTATCTCTCCTATAAGTCCATATCTCTAATTTTGAACCATCTTCTAATTCTTTTGTATTATTTGGCTTTTCGGATTCATCTTCATCCTCAACATCTCCATTAAATCTAACCCAAACCCAGTCATGTAGGCCAACTCGCTTATCTTCATACGCAAAAATTACATCCTCTAATGAAGAATATGTTGATGTATTATCTCCAAAATTTGGTTTTTTATACTGAGGCTGCAAAGCAGTTAAATAATAAGATCCAAGGACCATATCTTGAGAGGGAGTAACTATTGGTTCTCCCGTGGCAGGAGAAAGAATATTATTACTCGCAAGCATTAACATACGAGCTTCTGTCTGAGCTTCTAACGCTAATGGTACATGTACAGCCATTTGATCTCCATCAAAGTCTGCATTAAATGCAGGACATACGAGGGGATGAAGTTGTATCGCTCTACCACCAACTAATTTAGGTTCAAAAGCCTGAATACCTAATCTATGAAGCGTTGGAGCCCTATTCAGGAGAATTGGATGACCCTCAATAACTTCTTGAAGAACTTGCATTACCTCATCATCAGCTTTTTGAATTAATTTCTTTGCAGCTTTTATATTATTTACTATATTTTGTCTTATTAATCTATGAATAACGAAAGGTTGGAATAACTCAATTGCCATCTCTTTAGGCAACCCACATTGATGCATTTTTAGTTTTGGACCAACCACAATGACTGATCTACCAGAATAATCAACTCTCTTACCAAGTAAATTTTGCCTAAATCGCCCTTGCTTACCTTCGATAATATCACTCAAAGATTTCAGGGCTCTATTATTTGCCCCTACAACTGTTCTTCCTCTCCTACCATTATCAACCAAAGCATCTACCGCCTCTTGTAGCATTCTTTTTTCATTTCTTACTATGATTTCAGGAGCTAAAATTTCTTGCAATCGAGCTAATCTATTATTCCTATTTATTACCCTTCGATATAAGTCATTTAAATCAGATGTTGCAAATCTTCCTCCATCAAGCTGTACCATAGGTCTCAGATCTGGAGGAATTACTGGAATAGCATCTAAAACCATCCATTCTGGTCTAGCACTTGTTGCAATAAAATTATCAATTACTCTTAATCTTTTTATAAGCTTAGCTCTTTTTTGACCTTTACTTTGAGTAATTTCTTCTCTTAGTTCTTCAGCAATTTCACTTAAATTAAGATCCTCTAGTAGCTGCTTTAAAGCTTCAGCTCCAATTCCTACAAAAGGTTCGTTTTCTATAGTTGAATCTTCAGCATATATTTCATCTTCAATCTCTAACCATTCATCTTCAGTTAGTAATTGTTTATATTTCAACTCTTTATGATCTCCAATATCAAGAACGACATAGCAATTAAAATAGACAATCTGCTCTACATCTCTTAAAGGCATATCAAGTAAAATGGCTACGTAGCTAGGAATACCCTTTAGATACCAAACATGAGAGACAGGAGCAGCTAATTTAATGTAGCCCATCCTATGTCTCCTAACCCTACTCTCAGTGACTTCAACACCACATCTTTCGCAAACGATACCTCTATGTCTTACTCGTTTGTATTTACCGCAATGGCATTCCCAATCTTTGGAGGGACCGAAAATCTTTTCACAAAAAAGACCATCCATCTCTGGTTTTAGAGTTCGGTAATTAATAGTTTCAGGTTTTGTAACTTCTCCTACTACTTGACCATTAGGTAACGTCCTTTGTCCCCAATCCATTATTCGCTGAGGAGAGGCAAGTGAAATTTTTACGTAATCAAAGTGGTTTTCTGTTCTTAAGTTACTGTTAGTCATGATTCCAATGTAAAGGTTAAATTTGCTGGGTTTGATTAATCTTCCTCATACTCGGAAGTACCTAAGGATTCATAAGTAGGTCTAGAGGGTGTATTTCTTCTAGGATTAACATCTTGCATTAAATCCACTTCTTTACCTTCATCAGTATAGACAGCAATATCAAGACCGAGAGATTGCAATTCTCTCATTAGAACTTTAAATGACTCAGGTGTTCCGGGTCTTGGGATTGGTTTACCCTTGACAATTGCATTTAAAGCTTCATTTCTACCTTGCATATCATCTGACTTAACAGTCAATAGTTCCTGTAGTGTATAAGCAGCTCCATATGCCTCGAGAGCCCATACTTCCATTTCTCCAAGTCTTTGACCACCCTGCTGAGCTTTACCACCTAGTGGTTGCTGGGTAACTAATGAATATGGACCAGTAGATCTTGCATGAATTTTATCATCTACTAAGTGTACAAGTTTTAAGAAGTGGGAGTAACCAACAGCTACAGGTTGATCAAATGGCTCTCCTGTTCTTCCATCAATAAGTAATAATTTCCCTGGATCTTTTCGATTGTAGACCCAATCTTTTCCTTTCTGCATTGATGCTTCTTCAAGAAATGCCTGAACAGTTTGATGAGACTTCTCAGGGCCATACATTTCATCAAATGGAACAACTTTAACTCTACAGTTCAAGTTAGAGGCTGCCCATCCCATTAATAATTCGAAAACTTGTCCTACGTTCATCCTACTTGGGACGCCCAGAGGATTTAAGACAATATCAACTGGTGTTCCATCAGGTAAATAAGGCATATCCTCTCTTGGGAGGATTCTACTAATAATCCCTTTATTTCCATGCCTACCAGCCATTTTGTCACCAACTTGAATCTTACGTCTTTGCGCAACATATACCCTAACTACCATATTTGCTCCAGGAGGCAGTTCATCCCCTTGCTCTCTGGTATATATCCTTACATCAACAACTCTTCCCCGTTCTGTATTAGGCACTCTGAGAGAGTTATCTCTAACATCTCTAGCCTTTTCTCCAAAAATTGCTCGTAATAATTTCTCCTCTGGTGGTTGATCAGATTCACCTTTAGGAGTAACTTTCCCAACAAGAATATCCCCACTTTCTACAAAAGCGCCAATCCTAATAATTCCCATCTCATCAAGATTACTTAAGCTTTCCTCCGACACATTTGGAATCTCTCTAGTTATTTCTTCTGGACCTAATTTTGTTTGCCTTGCTTCAATTTCGTATTTTTCTATGTGAACTGATGTATAAAGATCATCCGTAACAAGTCTCTCACTCACTAAGATTGCGTCCTCATAATTATACCCTTCCCAAGGCATATAAGCGATTAATACATTTTGACCTAATGCAATTTCTCCACCTTCGCATGCAGATCCATCTGCTAGCACTTGTCCAGAAATTACCCTATCACCATTTCTAACTATTGGTCTTTGATTAAGACAAGTATCTTGATTAGATCTTTGGTATTTCTGCAAATAGTGAATGTGCTCATTACCTTCATCATCTTTTACAACAATTTGATTTGCATCAACATAAACTACTGTTCCATTTACTTTAGTAATTGGCACCATTCCAGAATCTCTCGCGACTTGAGATTCCAGACCTGTACCGACAAGTGGTCTCTCTGGACGTAATAAAGGAACAGCTTGTCTTTGCATATTTGAGCCCATTAAAGCTCTATTAGCATCATCATGTTCTAAAAAAGGTATCAATGATGTTGCTACTGAAATAACCTGCACAGGAGATAACTGAACATAATCAACCTGTAGAGGTGGGACTTTTTCAAAATCTTGCCTATATCTTACCGGTATCAAATCTGAAATTATATGTCCCTCATTATCTGTTGCAACATCCCCAGGCGCAACTCTACACTCATCTTCTAAATCAGCTGATAAATATATAGGGTCCCCAGTTTTAATAACTCTACCTTTGTCTACTTTCCAAAATGGAGTTTCAATAAAACCATATTCATTGACCCTAGCATGAGTAGCCAATGAATTTATTAAACCTGCATTTGGACCTTCGGGGGTTTCAATAGGGCATAATCTTCCATAATGAGAAGGATGAATATCTCGCACTGCAAATCCAGCTCTTTCTCGTGTCAAACCACCAGGCCCTAAAGCAGAAATTCTCCTTTTATGTGTAAGTTCTGCCAATGGATTAGTCTGATCCATAAATTGACTAAGTTGGCTAGATCCAAAAAATTCCTTAATGGCTGCCACTAGAGGTTTAGGGTTAACTAATTGTGCTGGAGTAAGAGAATCAGTTTCACCGACAGTCATTCTTTCCTTAATAATTCTCTCCAACCTATTCAAACCAACTCTTACTTGATTCTGCAAAAGTTCTCCGACGGATCTAACTCTTCTATTACCTAAATGATCAATGTCATCTAAACTTGCTCCTCCAATATCAAGTTCGAGATTTATCAGGTAATCAATTGTAGAAAGTACATCTTCATGGGTCAAAGTTCTAATGTTATCGGGGACTGTTAGCCTTAACTTCTTATTGATTTTATATCTACCAACCCTACCTAAATCATATCTCTTTGGATCGAAAAATCTGCTATGAAGTAACTGTTGTCCTCCTGATACTGAAGGAGGTTCTCCTGGTCTTAATTTTTTATAAAGTTCTAATAGTGCTTGGTCTTCTGAATTAATACCTTCTTCATTAGCTGAATCAATTGATTTTTTATAAAACTCAGGATGACGCAATTTATCAATCACATCATTATCAGATAAACCCATAGCACGCATTAGAACGTGAGCATTAATTTTTCTCGTTTTATCAACTCTTACATGCAGTAAATTATTTTTATCTGTTTCAAATTTTAACCAAGCTCCTCTATTAGGGATAACACTCGCATTATACGTTCTTCTACCATTTTTATCCTGTTCATCTTTAAAATATACACCAGGGCTTCTTACGATTTGATTGACAATAACTCTCTCAGCACCATTTATTATAAATGTCCCTCTTTCAGTCATTAATGGTAATTCTCCTATAAATACCTCTTGCTCTTTTATCTCTCCTGTTTCCTTATTAATCAATCTACAAGTCACATACATTTGTGAAGCAAATGTAGCGTCTCTTCTTTTAGCTTCCTCAACATCATGCCTAGGTTTTTTAAGCCTATATTCTTCACCAATAAAATGTAATTCTAATTTGCCGGTATAATCAGTTATTGGAGAAAAATTTTGTAATTCTTCAATTAGTCCTTTTTCCAAAAACCATTTAAAACTTGCTCTCTGTACCTCTACTA
>CEUG01106307.1_pt1 | contig 10626 bp, 10 predicted proteins | sample 531421 | NCBI WGS metagenome assembly CEUG01 (sample SAMEA2622901, study PRJEB7988) | marine metagenome | biome: marine biome (ENVO:00000447); feature: surface water layer (ENVO:00002042); material: "saline water (ENVO:00002010), including plankton (ENVO:xxxxxxxx)" | depth 5 m | reverse complement strand
TCAGCAACAACCTCCTGTCTTCGTCTCATTTTCCGTATCCTTTTTTTTATCTGGCGGCCTAAATCAATATCAGCGATGTATACGACAGGAAAACATACATTCATGTCGATTATTTCAATGAGAAAGGAAACTCTTTTTCCCTCTAACAACAAACAAGCTAAGCACGTTCATCTCTCATGTCAACCCCTCCCCCCCACAGCCACCAACATCGATACACTTAAAGCCATCGCCACAAACAAGGTCTACAATACAACATTGAGGTTGGACACAAGGCCCAACCCTACGACCAAAAAACATTGAGGTTGGACACAAGGCTCGATAAAATGCAACATCATATCCATGCGCTTAATTCGCGAGAAGAGCATTCAGGCTACAGCCCCAAAAAACAGTCCCTCTACGATATAGAAAAATGGCGTCAAAACATGTTCCATTTCATCGACTCTATGTCTTCAGTCCACGCTCCCACATCGTCAATCGACCGCACTTTAAGAACCCCTGTGCCGCGACGATAGGTGCAGAGGTGTGTGTGATCGCGTACAGACCAACAGCCTCCAGTCCCAGTGACCTCGCGATATCGATACGCGCTGAGACCAACGCTGAGTATGCACCACGTCCACGAGCATGAGGAAGCGTCGCACCCGCCCACAAAAATCCAAACTTCAACGAAGGATACACATTCATCCCACCACTTGAGAGCGCCTCACCACTTTGTCTATCGTACACAACGACACGTATCACCCTCGCATCAGGCCCAGTGCATCTGACGAGATCTTCTCTCGCCTGTTCATCAGACAACCGCTCTCCCTGCCCAAACGCACGAATGGTCACGGACTCAAAATCCCGGAACCCCTCAAGTTCTTCCACCCTTTTCGCAGTAAAGAAGTCATTGTTTTTTGGACGATAGTCATCCACAGGCATGACATACCCATCGGCCATCTCTCCAGCTTTGTAGCCGTACTCACCAAGTATCCGTTCGAGTTCATCGCTTCTGTTGTTAGGCGAAAGACACCACCTCGAACGCACACCGTGATGCAAAGTCAACACCTCTCCGACAATCGCTGACAACTCCCTCTCTTGTGCCCGCACACGAACAACTGCGTTGAGATATGGGACATCACGGTTCGAATGTAACACCATCAGCTCAGGTCGTTCAACGATGTATGCATCATCAGGCAACCAAAATGGATCTTCTTGGGTCTGCTCAAGAACACGATCCCAGTAGGCTACATCTTGCATAGAATATACTCCTCTTACCCTTGCTCTTTGCGGAGGTCAAACAACGCGAAACAAAATCATCTTGACAAGTCGATACATCCCGAGCTACGAATGAATCAATAGAGAAGTCTGTCAGATTTGTGGCCACCCAAACGTGGCTGAAACTTCGCACGCTCTATAGAGGATACCTCTATGAAGCGACGGAAGAGAAAAAGCACATCACACAACCAAAAAGGAATGAGCCCATGCGCTTTGAAAACAGTATCGAAATCGAACGCCCTGTTGAAGACGTTTTTGCGTTTATCAGTGTTCAAGAAAATCACCCGGCATTTATCCCCCAAAACAAAAAAAGCACACAGCTCACAGACGGCCCAATGCGAGTCGGCGCGGTCGTACAAAACGAGGCGCAATTTATGGGGATGAACATGACGGAGACCTTCGAGATCACCGAATTTGTTCCCAACAAAGTCATCGCAAAGCGCTCACACGAAGGCAGCACTGTCGAGACAACAGACCGCTTTGAGCTCGAAGCGCTCTCCAACAACAAAACGAAGGTCACCATGATCGTCACAGGCAACCCCAAAGGGCTGCAAAAGTTGTTCTTCGCGTTGACCAAGCCATTCGTGAAACGCTCCTTCCCTGATATCCTCAACAGGCTCAAAAACGTCCTCGAAGACAAATAATCAAACACCACGCTCACTTGTTTCCCACATAAAGAACACCACAAACCGCGACGCCTCAACCTCTCTTCGGTAATCGTATCCCCGTCAAAAACAACGTATGTTTTCCGGACAGTATCGTACGAAAACGATGCTGTCGCAGGTACTTTTGGTGAAACATCACCTCTTTCAGCAACAACGACAGCTCCGAGCGCTGAAAGTTCTTCACCTGTGCACCATACCGCACCTCATGATCGAGGTAGCGACAGTTGGGGAATCCCAAGATCATATGTCCATCAGGCTTCAACCAATGCTGAAGCATCCACCGGAACAATTCACGCCCGCGTAGTGCCGGACTATGAAGTGTGCCGATGCTGACAATCAGATCAAAACTCCCCAGTGACAGAGCCTCAAAATCACAAAGATCTGCCTCCAAAAAGGTCACATTTTCATCAGGTAATTGTTCACGTGCATAGGCCAGCGCGGACGCCGAATGATCGATCCCCACACACTCCCACTGCGACCACTGCGCGTCGGGATACAACGCTTTCATCAACACAAACTCATCACCCTTGTTGACGCCAAGGTTGAGAATCCTCATCGGGCCATCCATCGGAAGTTGCCGTAAACTCTCCCTGTACTCAAACAAGAAGCTGGGCTCTTCTGGTTTGTGTAACCGAAAGAAACCGGACTCCACACCGTATTTCTCTTTTTCTCCAGAGCGCTTCGCTGCTGTATGCCATGAGTCGGATAGCGCGAGCTTCTGGTAACGAATCACGACAAAAGGAGCCTCAGCCTGAAGAGGCCGTAAGAAGCGACACCCAAGCTGTTCGGCAAGCTCCACCCACACTTTATAAGAGCGATACACCCCTTGTACGCCTTCGCACTCAACCCTCTCTCCTGCAAAGTGCGTCACAGAACACTCCGGATCGATGACTTCAAAGGACAACCACTCCCCAACGTCCATCGCAGTAAGTTGTTTTTCAAGAATTGACACGATCTCAAGCAGAGAATTGTCCAAAAACCGCTGCACCATACAACACTCCCAATAACCAAAAGGTAGAGTTAAGACCGTCGGATGAAAAAAGCGAAGACAAGAGGTAGTAGATGGAGTCTTTTTTCATCCGACGGCCTTAAGCGTTTGCATCTTTTTTTCGCATGATTCGAAAAAAGATGCAAACGCTATATGATGAGAGAAACATGGCATCTCAGCAGACTTGTTTGTCGTTACATTCGTGCTCTCAACAATGATCACAAATGTAAGATCACGACCGACACAAGACATCATTTACCGAAATAAATGGTGCATATCCTCTTGTCAAAGAGAGCACTGAACAGAAAAGTCACCCCAATGATTTTCCTTCAAAAGCGTATCATTATCTCTTACATAGAGGTTCCATCCGCGAAGTCCAATCAACATCCTCTCTGGAGCATTTTGACCTACTCTGCGTGAATAGGGCTTTCCTTCATCGATGTCATTTGATATGCTGGCAATGCTTCATAGGAGTGTATTTGGCCTCTTTCAAAATGTCACTTTCAAAAGCAACATTTTACGAGAGGTAGCCTAAGAGCAGGTTTGACATGATACCATGTCAAACCTCCTAAGCTTCCACGGACAGAAAAAGATATTCGCATGTGTTCCCGCCTTTTCTGCGTAAGGGCTGTGAACACTGGACTTCGACGTTGTAAGTTGGGATAGGATCAAGTGGAACCACACAAAATACAGCAGCTTCTCCACGAAGCTCTCGCGGCCTGGTCGATCAGAGAATTTCAACGAGCCAAAGCACTATGCATAGAGATTTTATCAGCTGTCCCAGACCACCCACAGGCGAGTGGTTTACTCGCTCAGATAAGCTCTCAGGAGCAAAGTGAAAGTGGCTCCTTTCGAGTCTATCCAGAGTCCGATCTGTCGCCCCACTCACTTGCGCCCGAGACCCCACCTCCTTTTACACACTCATGGGAGGCTGATGAATCAGAGCTCCCGCTGGAGTATGAAGAAGGTGGACATAACGAGCATGAACACCAGTCATCTCGTGCCTCGAACACGAAACTTGCAGAAAAACAGGCCTCCGAGCAGCAATTACGTTCTTTGCTTGCGCAGCTCCCAGAAGGAGAGTCGAACCTACTCCTGTTGGAGGCTCTTGAGATCGCCCTCCAACGCAAAAAAGGCTCACAAGACTCAAAACAAAGCCTCCCTTCGAACTATGTCCAACAAACACCAACCCCGCCGACCAAAAGAGCACCGACACACTCCTTTCAGGCATACAATTCGCCGACATCAGAGTCGCCATCACGTGAGTCACAGCAAGCAAAAGACGACAACAAGAAACGCTCTGGCCCATTTCGGATGTATGCCTCCCGAAAAAACAGACAATCATCGGACAAAAACGACTCGCAAACATCTCTCTCAGGCACACATAACGTCCACAGAGGCACAGGGAAACAAAGCACACTCTCGAAAAAAGGTAACATCGGTCGACTCGCACAAGCATTCGATAACGCGCTCGCAAAGGACAAAGACACCAAGACCAGCTCAAGTGAGTCAAACACGAGCAGACCGACGTCTGTAAGTAGCTCCTACCCGTCCCTCTCCAGACGCAGTCGCACAGGCTCACATACCCGCCTCACCCCCCAAAGAAGGCAAGCCACAGGACAACACGACGCACTCTCAGGCGGGAAACAAAATAAAAAGCACGAGAAGCTCCGGAGACTCGCCGAATCCATCGACAAAAAGCTCGCCGAAGAGATCAAAGAGACTGGTTCTCATCCCGCACATACAGCCGCCCAACCAGAGACACGTTCTACCGAATCTACCTCGGAAAACGCCTCTGCAATGAACTCCCAACAATCCCTCGAAGCCTCGATCCCTCCTCTTCCTCTCACCCTTGACAGTGACCAGCAGCTCAGCAGCTATCCACATGATGATGTAGATGCGATCGACGATATCGCATTCGATGAGCCGGTTTTTGTCGCACCAACAGGGTCTTCTGCGACACTTACGACACCCATCCCAGCAAAGGATACTCGCAACCAGATCACGACCGAGCGCAAGGAGGTCTCTTCTCCACTGCTCGATGCGGTGATGGGAGAGGTTGAAAACGACCCCATCGCCTTGGAAAACTTACTCGCTGATGCTTTCGATCAAATCAACAAAAAAATCCAGGGGAAAGATTCACTCACACCTTCCCAACCAGGTGCCGCTCTTCAGCAACCAGAGACCCCCTCCCTCTCCATAGAGGAGCAGGAAAAATTTGAAGAGCTTGTGCACCATGCCATCGGGGCCTACCTGAGAAGAGACTTCCCCCAAGCCTTGCGATTGTTTGAGGAATGTGCTCAGATCTCCCCCAACAACCCACAAATTACGTATAACATTGAAAGACTCAAGAAGAGGGTGGTGAAGTATTGAACACGATCGCAATCGCAAGCCACAAAGGAGGCGTGGGAAAAACCACCCTCGCTCTTAACATTGCATACACGTGGGCCAACCAAGGCAAGCGAGTCCTCCTCGTCGACACTGATCCATGTGGACAATTGAGCCTCGCCCTCAAAGGTGACGCACGTATGCGTCTTGGGTGGATGGACTTTGTCAAACACTCTCTCTCTCTCAACCAAATCGAAACAAGCACCAAGATCGACAAACTCGACATCTTGACTTGTGGTGGGATGAGCACCTTTGACGGCGCATTTCTCGATCAATTCCTCTCAGGTGGAAAAGTCCTCAGACGCTTCTACAAAGAAACACAAGTCTACGACGTCGTCCTCTTCGACACACCGAGTGGACTCCAACCGTTGACCATCCACCTGATGCAAAACGCCGACTACGTGCTTTCGCCTCTCCAACCCCAACCTTTGTGTGTCCGGACCATCTCTTCATTCCTCGACACCATCGCAAAGCTCCAAGAAGACAAAGGTCCACAGTTCCTCGGCTTTATCCTCTCTCTCTGGGACATCCAGCACCACACTCACAACGAGCTTGTCACTCAACTAAGAGCACAACTCCCTCCTCCCTTCTTGCTCAACAGCGCCGTCCTCAAAGACCCTCTGTTTACAGAAGCCATGTCACTCGGTACACCCCTCGCCCTGCTCAAACAACCGGCTCCTCCAACCTCCTTTGTCTTTGAGCAGATCGTCGCAGAGCTTGCGTCCAAAATCAACCCAACCAAACAGGAGTACAGCGATGAGCCGCGATTTATTGTGGGATGAGTCACACTCACTCAAGCAACTCCTCTCAAAGGTAAAGGCCACAGGATGGCAAGGATGGCCACAGGAGCCAGAGCCCGAAGCGGTCTCTATCTTTGCGCCCACAGCCAACTTCCCACAGCCTGAGACCAAACGCATTCGTCTCAACGACACTCCTCCTCCGCAGCCTTCGGTTTCTGTGGAGACACCTACCGCGCCTCCTCCAAGTGTCGTCGCGGAACAATCCCCGCCGCCCTCTCCCGTTGTACACCGCGCAAAAAGAATCGCTCCAAAAGGTAGGGCTTCGTCTATCAGCCCATACTCATCGGCGGCGAGGATCATGACAGACGCCCCCTTCCGTCACTATCCCCCGAAAGAGATCGCCCCCATAGGGTACACCAAGTGGTTCTCCGACGACACGACCACCCCCCATTGGGAACGTGTGTACGAAGATGTGACCCAGCGCATCCCTTTCCAGGCCCCAGAAGAAGGATGGTTTCAAGCCGGACTCCCATCCTTCCTGGAAGATGACTCGCTCCAACTGCTCATCCAAGATGTTGAGAACATGTACAGCACATTTTCTCAAGCCTCGGGTCCCATACAACCCGAAAGCATCGAGACATTTCCTCTCTTGGATGCCCAATGCGAGTGGGACTCTATCTCACAAAAAACCCAGCACATTTGGGAACACACCCACCTGACACAGCGCCTGCATATTTTCCTGGAGTGGCTTCTTCCTTGCTCTGGAGGCTATATGGCTTTCCTCGTCGATGAAGAAGGTAATCCAATGGCAGAGCTGTTCGCAGATGAACTCTTTATGTCGGTGACAGGCATGTTACCGGCACATGTATTGGTCCCGCTCAGGACATACTTGTTCGAAGAAGCCGTCCGACGACTTGCAGTGCAACAAATCGTGCTGGAGGTCGACGCTGAATATGTCTTTCAGGTCATCTGGATCGAGACACCGCTTGGTCGCCTAGCCTTGGGGCTTGTGTTACCGCTCGCGATAGGTGGCCACCAGCTCCAGTTGTATCAACGACTTTTACTCTCGATCCTTGCCATCCCGTGAAGGAGAAGCTCACATGAATCCTTTGAACCTCGCTGCAGCTGCTGAAGGTATTCCGTCACTGCGTGCAATCTTGATCACTGCTATGCCCGATTGTATGCTCTTTGATGCTTATCTACCCGGAGATAGCGAAGTCAATCAGGACGACATCGAAGACGCAGCCGCGTTCTTTGGCGACCTGATCCGCGCCAACAGAGAGACACTCAAACTCTTCGGCTCCTGGTCCTCCAATATCCAATTTACTGTCGAATCAGACGAACTCCTCTATTCAGTCTGGGGATTGCGGAGTGATTTTGTGATCGGCTTCGTCTTTGACGCCGGTGTCCCTTCAGGTATGATCCGCCACTTTACGAGGCGGATGTACCTCGATCTTCAGCAACAAATTGAACACATGGGCGGTAACATCGAAGCCCCCGAAGAACTTGTCCTCTTTGAGGAGCCTGAAGCTCCAGAAGAGCAACCACGGGGGGTTGAGCTGCTCGAATATCTCCGAATCTACGCACCTGACCCTCACGCCTCGATGTTCAGGATCTCTGTTAAAACGGGGATCCCTGTCGAAGAACTCGAAAACCCAAGCAACCTAAGTGGAGAAGATGTCACTCTGATCGAACAAGCTGTGTGCGACATCTTGGGTATTGACAATATTGACGACCTGTAATCAGAGACATTCGACAAGAGGATAAAAAGACATGAGCGATTTGCTTAGCTATCTTCCAGCACACGACCTTACTTTTTTTGCCGAGACACCGGTCGTCTTCCACTGTCATCACTATAACTTGTTCCTCGATCAATCGATCGACGACGCCATGGGTGCCGAAAAAGGTGTCGATTTACGTATGCGCGCTGCCAGAGAAGCCTTTCGTCAGCTCTTCTCAGAGCTGATCAAAAAGACAGGCGCCAGCACTCCAGAAGAGCGACTCGCCCTCGCGAGCCAGGTCTTTGCTGGCATGGGACACGGCACCCTTCAGATTGAAGGCAGCCGCTGGGGTGGACAGGCCACTGGTAACTTCCTCCACTACGGCTTCGCCTGGAAAGACAAATACAGCCAAAAACTCAAGCGACGCCATCCCGCAGACGCCGTCGCTGCAGGTGCTGCAGCCGCAGCACTCGAAGTCGCCTACGATCTCACCCCACTCTCCGTCGAGGGGAAAGAGACCGAATGTATCGCCCTTGGTGATAGCGCGTGTTCATTCCAACTGCGCTCCACCAAACCGGAACCCCTCAGAAAATCCGTCGGAAAAGAAGACGCAAAGAACGTCGTCAAGAGAGCCTTTACAGGCATCCATGAAGACGACATCGTCGATCGCGCCAACAAACTCCGCGCCTTCCTTGAGACCGTGAAATCAGATGAACGTGGACTGATCCAAGGCTTTGGTGTCTTCGTCACCATGCACCTCTCAGCTTACTACAACCGCATCTCCTACGACGCACTCTACGAATTGCAGAAACAACACCCACGCTCCTTTGGCGCCATGGAAGCTCTTTTGCGCGAAGCTGGACACGTCTGTGGTTTTAACACCTTTGGTGGGATTCTCATGTCACCAGAGTGGGAAGGTCTCTTTGGCCCACTCTCTGGCGATCCCCTCGAAGTCCTGATCGGTTGCTGCGCGATAGGTCGTGCTCTCGGCTTTGGACATTGGTGTATCGAGGACTTTGAGCCCGAAAAGTACTTCGTCCTGCGTACCCCAAGCTCCTACGAGAGCAATTACCACGCGACACGCTACCCACAGGCCGAGACTGGACGATGCTACCTCCTCCAAGGTGGTACACTCGCACAGATGCAGCTCGCGCACCGCGTCAAATGGAAAGAAAAACCGGATCTCACAGTCGAATACTACGGTGAACTGTTCCGAAAAGGTGTGCCCTGGAAAGTACAAGAGACCAAGTGCATCTCCAAAGGCGATGATTGTTGCGAGCTTGTCGTCGACCTCAAGTAGGACCGACGACAAGAAGATCTGAGCAGGGGAGTTGGGGAGGAGTGTTCAAGCGATGTAGATGGGCGGGCCTATCGTCTTCGTCGACCACGACGTGACCTCTTTCGCTTCTTTCGTCGTTTCTTTCGTCGTTTATACTTGCGGCGTTTCCGTCTGTACTTACGACGAGTACGTCTTCTATATCGTCTACGATAGCGCCTTCTGGACCGGCGGCGATAACGTCTTCTATATCGACGACGATAACGTCGGTAGTATCGCTTGCGGTAGTAGTATCGCCCCCTACGTCGACGATAAATCGCACCACGACGCCATCCCCAAGGACGATAACGACGGTAGTAGTTTCGACGATATCTTCGATAGTACAGAGGATATCGGTTGTAATAGGTGCGGTAACGGCGGTAAAAGAGTCCGCGGCTCCAGTATGAACGTCCCCACCAACCAAAATCCGATCGCCAGTAAGGTCGATACCAGATGTTTGGAAAGAGGAAAAATCCCGTGACATAGGGAGCGTCAGGACCAAATGTGTGGAGGGAGTTTGGTTCACGATAGTAGTACCCATCACCATCACGCAAGGAGTAATAAAGCTGCCGGGAGCTTGGATTGTACGCCTTGTTTTGTTCAAACACAAAGAGCAGCTCATCCTTGTCTTGTTGGTAGCCTTTTTGGTTGTTTTCGTCGATGTAACCATAAAGGCGAAGAAGCTGATTGACACGTTGGACATCGACACGTACGGGGTTGGGCATCAACGTCGCAGGATCGGCTTTTGGATTCGCCTGACGAAGTGTCGCAAAGTAAATCGCGTTGACTTCGTCCTCGAAACGCTTCATCCATCCTTCGAAATCTTGGGGATTGCTTCCTTTTGTTGACCACAGCGCTTGCTCGACGGCTTGCAGGTCAATACGAGGATTACCTATATTGACAGGCTGAAATTCTTTTGTTTGTTGGTGGACACAACCACTCAACCCAGACCACAAAAAGACACTACTTAAGAGCAAAAAGACGATTCGTCTCACAGAGGTACCTCCTTTGTCAGTAGACAAATGCATAGGACAGCGTGCGGGCCACCTTACCTTAGAAACATAAGGCACCCAAATAGTTTACACAACCCCAACCCTCTCCCCAAAAAAATCGCAAGCTCGCTCCAGACGACAACAACAACCACACATGATGAGACCTTCGAATCACGACCCTCCAAAAAATGAACGCTTGCTCATTTTTTACAATTGAGGTAGGGTGCGAGGCCAATTCGTGGAGGTTATCGACAACAACAGTCCGCCAAAAGGCACGCCTCCCAACACAAAGAAAGCCTTTGGCGCAAGAGGTTATCATGCACATCATAGGCACATTTGTATCGGCCTTGTATTTATTCCTATTCAACCTAATCTACCCCCTCACATGGTACACATCCCTCAACATCCTCAAAGCCCTGTACTGGCTGGTGGGCAAACAGGTCCCACGAAACTACACAGATTATTGGGCGACGTTTTGGGGCATTGGGCAAAAAATAGGAATCTTCTTCTTCAGCCGCACAAAGACAGACCTCAAACATGATCCAGCCCTAAAGGATTACGAT
>CEUG01025521.1_pt1 | contig 10731 bp, 19 predicted proteins | sample 531421 | NCBI WGS metagenome assembly CEUG01 (sample SAMEA2622901, study PRJEB7988) | marine metagenome | biome: marine biome (ENVO:00000447); feature: surface water layer (ENVO:00002042); material: "saline water (ENVO:00002010), including plankton (ENVO:xxxxxxxx)" | depth 5 m | reverse complement strand
AACTTTGATAATGGCTGGGATGATGTAAACAAAATACCTTTTCCGCCTACACCTGAGCAGCAAAAATCTATTGAAGATATACATAAACAAATTAAAGATTTGGGGATGGAACTATCAGTGCAGCTGCAAACTGATAATAAAATGAATATTGCCAGGACCAGGGCATTTTGTAACGAGCTTCGTTACGAAACTAAAGATGAATCTATTAGCGGATTTGATGATCTCTAAAAATTTATCTTGGCAATCTTTTGTTGCAGCTTTTGTTTTCTAGCTAAATCTTGCATCCAATGGCCATAGACGTTTTGAGTTATCTTAATATCGCTATGGCCCATAAGATTTGAAACTGTCCAAATGTCATCACCAAAATGCTCAAGCATCTTACTGGCATAGTAATGTCTGAGATCGTGCCACCTCAAAGTTTTATTACTAACTTTCTTTACTACCTTTTGCAGCTGCTCCAGCCAGTAGCTTCTTCCTATCATCGTATTGTACTTAGTACCAAACACAAAGTTTGTTTTGCCTGGTCTACCTTTTTTTATGTAAAGCTCTTTCAGCTCTTTTAAAATTTTACCAGGGATAGGCACTATTCTATTTGATGTGTTTGTTTTGACCAAGCCAACGCCATGCTTCTCGATTTCGTCATCAACAACAACCTTGAGCTTTGCGCTTCGTCTAACATTTACTTCAGACATTTTAAAATCAATATCATCCCAGGTCAAAGCTCGTTGCTCACCAGCTCTTAGGCCAGTGCTGCAAGCAAATCTGTAAGCTAGTCTAATTGATTCTGGTAAATGGCTATCAATCTCATGGATAAAATCTGTGGATAATTTTTCAATCTTAGGCTGCTGCTCAACGATAGGTCTTTTGAACTCAGCATCTAACATGGGATTTTGCGCCAGGCAGTTTCTGCTTTTGCAAAAAGATAAAAACTTATTGAAACAAGATCGCATCTCTTTGACAGTTTTAAAGCTTCGCTTACCTTTTTTACCGCTATTAAATAATGTGGGGAGGATGTAGGATTCACAATGTTCTACAGTGAGATCCCTTGGTTTGAGCTGGCCAACAGTGCAGCTGCCAACATTGATTGCCAGGATTGTATCAAAGATATTTTTGTATTTATCAAAATAATCTGGCAGCGGTTTGCCGCCTTTCATATTTTTGTATTCTCTAAAATAAAATGTTCTTAGAAAATAATTATTTTTTAGTCTTATATCCCAATCTTCCCTGGCATCTTGGCATGGGAACTCACCAAGCAATTCTTGTATTGTCCAGTTTTCTATTTGTTTTTTCATACGTTAACTCCTTATACTATATATATAAGAAGCATGACGTATAAAGTCAATCTAAGCTTTCTTTTTCTTTTTCTTGCCTAGTAAATCCGCATCTGCTTTTCTAGCGCCGCCCTTGCCAGTAACAAAGGATCGCACACGGCCCATCGCCCAAGCTGCCTGGCTTGTCTTTGGTCTACTCCCAGCCGAAAAGTACGCCGCCGCTCCTCGTTTATAGACCTTATCTAAGGTTGCTTTTGAAAATCTTGATGCGCCTGGTATGGATGAATATTTACCACCAGGCTTTTTCTTTTTTGTCGGTGCCATTAGGATCTACTCCTTTTTTTACTGATACGATTCATCATAGCTGGCGTAAGCTTGCCCTGGCGGTAGAGCTTTGCAGTTCGTAAGATCTCTTTTTCCCTGGCTTTGGGATTCTTTGCACCAGAAACATATTTTTTAGGTACGCCCTTTTTTGTTTTTGCTACTGGTGCAAATTTTCTTTTACCTGGCTTCTTCATTATTTCTTTTTCTTAGAACCCATGATCTTTTTTTGTAAAGACATCGGCAATGTTTTTTGCTTTTTAGTTAAACCTTTTTTCATAGGTTTCTTTGCCATTCTTTTTCCATATGCCATTTAAGTTCTCCTTTTCTTGTGTCGGTTAGCAAAATTTCTGGCAGCTTGAACGGATCCAAACCCCCACTGTTTCATTGCAAGAGCTTTCCTGGTTGGTCTACCCTTGCTATCTTTCATAGGACCTTTCATGCCAGCAAACCTTGCTGCAAAAGAAACTCGCCTGGGAGATGTACCAGTTTTGAGCGGTCTTTTTAAATTACTGCCCTCGGTCCTCTTGAAAAATTTTCTTCCAGCTGCATTTAATCCACCTTTTGGATTCTGGTATTTTTTAGCTACCATCTATCAAACCTTTTCTATATCCATTTAATCTATCAAAGGTAAGCAGCTCACCTCTTGGATCATCAGCTATACTACAATGCACCCAGCCAGTATTACCTCCAGTATAACATTCAAGTATGAGCTGATCGAACTCCAGGTTGTCTTTTATGTAATGACAAAGATCCCAGTTTGATATGCCAGGTACTTCAAAATCAGCTGCCTGGCCTTTGCAGTGCTGGCTTTTCTTTGAGCTTCCTATTTGAATTGAAAGTTCAACACAACGAAAACCACTGCTTACTGTAAATGGGATTCCGTAATGATCCCTTACTGGTTGTAAAATTTTCTCACATAAAATTTTCATGTAATGAATTTCATCTGCACCAGGATTGTTATTTATATCCTTGCGCTCAGCGGTCTGGCTTTTAATTAATTCTTTTATTGAAAAGTTTTTGGATAGCATCATGGCTATTTTCTCCTGGCGGTCCTTGCTGCCCTGGCAAATTGTGCTGCCGTTGGTGCGCCCTTGGCACCTTTTTTCCTCATTTTACCACCTCGTTTACGCTTTGCATGAATGTTGGCGTATAGTCCTTTTCTCATAAAACCTCCATTTTCCCAGGTCTAATCATACACGGCACTTTTGTTTTGGCGCTCCTGGCGCATCTGAGAGCCTTATTTTTTCTTGAATTTGTCTAAACCTTTTAATCCCAGGCCAGCAAGTATAGTTACATACAAAACATTCTGATACCACTGCGGCAGTTCATTTAATCTTTCAAAACCTTGTTTGACTATTTCTTCCATGCCAGGAATAAAACAAAGACACATTGGAATAAGAACGATTACTGTAATTATTTCATCACGCCAGGAATTTTGTGTACTCTGGGCCATGATAAGTTCCCACTTGCTATCATGTGTAGCAGCAGTTTTCATAACTTCGGCTTCTGCTTCAGCTTTTGCTTTTGCTACTGCGCCCTTTGCTTTTGTCTGCTCTATTTTTGATTCCATAAAGCTTGATGCTAGTGATGCTAGCGGTGTTAAAAATTGTATCATTTTCCTATCTTGCTCATTGTTTGCTTATGTGCCTGAGTAAATGTTAATGGATTTTTTGTCCTGGTCATTAACTTGGTCATCATAGTCATGTGTTTTTTTGTGTGATGTTTTGAATGTTTTTTCATTGTATCGGCTTGACGTTTTGTAAGTTTTTTCATTTGCCATTCCTATTCATAAATGCACTTGCTCCCATGTAAGCAGCAACAATGCCGCCACCAGTGATATAAAAAAGATTAGATATATCGGATAATGCTTTAACTCTTTCGAGATCGACAAAGAACATAGCACCAGTAAACAGACCCATAGCAACCAGGCTGGCAGTTGCCATACGCCTCTGCGCTCTTTGTTTTCGTAGATCATGTTCTAGTTTTTTTATTTCAGTAACATGACTTAGCTCCTCATCTGAAACTATGCCATCTCCATCTTCGTCATACTCAGCGTAAATAGATTCTTTCTGTAATTTTTTCTGCATCAATAAACCTTTACCTTTTTTGGATCTACCCTGGGAACTAATTTACAAATACATTCATAAACAATATCTTCATCATTTCGTTTGTATGATTGCTTGCTCAATATGCTCTTAAAATCCATGCAAGATACTGCGCTTCTAAAATATATTCCTTGCTTGTCCATAGCTCCATTAAGACTACAGATTAGAAGAAAGGCACTTACACTCATATGATACCTTTTTTCTTAGCTATTAATGCCAGGACAGTTACAACACCAGCACACAATGCAGTAATTAAAATACCTAAAAGAACTTTTAATATAATATCCTGGATATTCTCTTTTCTTTTTTGTGCAGCAATCGCAGCTTCTTTCCTTTTTTTCCTGGCTTCAGAACAAAACGCTAAATAATCAGAATATAAGTTTGCCCTACCATACAACTGCATAAATTCACGCAGCTGGTCTTGTTTCTTTTTAATTTGCTCTAGCGCCATAAATTCTTCTAGGTCAGTGTCTTGTTTGCCTAAAAAGTTAGTCCAAATACTGTTTTTCTTTTTGTGTAAATCTGCTCTTAATTGATCTTCTGCTGCTATAAATTTGCTGATCGAACTTGCAGCTTTAGTTATATCTCTCGAATTTTCTACTGTTTTTTTTATGACCGCAAAAGCAGCATTTGCCGCCGCAAGCATTTCCAACATGGCATGACAAACCTATTAATTAGTTTTTAAGTATTATTGATATGAGAAGCACGATCGTAGTACCAGCAGATCCTATAAGCACAGCTTCCAGGCGCTTAACACGATTAAGTAATTCTATAAATCTTTCCTGGCTAAGTGCTGCTAGTGTATCTAATTCAGCCTTGACAGATTGCACACTAGGTTTAGCCATCAATCAGCTTCCTCTATCTTGTTGCCATCTATCTTTGCCCACTCAAGCATTTCTAGATAACTCTCGTTGTTAGGGTCTATAAGAATATGTCTGTATCTATTATTTCCTAAATTAAGCTGAATGTGTGTTTTATTAACACCTTCCAAATCATATAAATATTTTGCACTATTAAATTTTATCATAATTCTTTCTCACAAGTAACATTATATATACGAACATTAGTATCATTATCAACATACAATTGTATCATACCATTAGTGCTATAATCAGTATTAAGTGACCCACTCGCCATAGTATAATCTATATTTGGTTGAGCTCTCATTTTTGGATAAAACACTCTTACAAATGAATGAATATTTACATAATCTGCATTGTAAAATCTGTTAGCAGTTACATCTCCATCTCCATAATTACCAAGTGCTTGAAAATACCTCTGACACAAAGTTAGTTCTTCTGCAAATGACCTATGCTCAAATGGTGTGGCTATAGAGCCTACTTCCATTTGTAAGCCAGTAATATCAAATGTTGCACCTGACGTTGTTGCCCAAGTTGATGTCATATCAGGAACACGAGATGCTCCATTCCAAGCATACCAAGTATCTGTTGCAGTGCTTGACGTAGTAAAATTAGTACCCCAAAATGGTACAATATTAAATTCAATACCAGCCGAATTGTCGTTATCAAAACTTAAATTTGAATTACCTGATATTGTTTTTGTAACTTTAGTCCAAGTATTTGCTGATAAAGTGCCAGTAGAAAAAACAAAATTGTAAGCATCAACACCTTGATTAATATGTGCATAAAATTCTTGTGATACACTAGACCTTACCCAAAATGAAACAGTAATAAAAGAGCTAGTTGATTCGTAATCCCAACCTGATACAGCTACATTTTGATCTTCAATATTCTGTCTAAAAACTCTATAATGAGATGCTGTATCAGTAACCACAGAGGTATTTGTTGCTCTGTAAAACTTGTGAAATCCTTGAGTATAAGGTGTACCTGATGATAAACTTTCTTGAGATTGTGTAACTGTACCACCACTATAGCTAAGTTTAGTTCTATCAACAGTACTCATGCCACCTGATGTACTTGATGTTCCCCTCTGTGCTACTTGCATTGCACCATTGATGATAATATTTCTTCGCCCACCAATCTGACTATTGGTTAGGACTTCACCCATCTTTGCTAATTCTGCCGCTTTGGTCATCTATTCACCTTTCAATGCTTTCACTTCTGCTTCAAGTGTATCTATTCTTGTAAGTGCTTCTTGTAATGTCTTTGTTAGAAGAGGTACTAAAAATCCGTGGTCAATACCTTGAGGGTCAATATCACCATTTTCATCTACTGCATCTTTTTTACCAGTGACAGCGTTTGGTACAATGCTTGAAACTTCATGTGCTAAAAATCCATCAACTATTTTATCTGTATCAATTTTAAAATTAAACCTACATGGTTTTAATTGTTTTAACCTTGTAGTTGCATCAAAGTCATAAGAAACATTTTCTTTTAATCTATAATCTGATGCAGTGTTAAAAACTGTATTAGTTGAGGTTGTGCTAATATAACCTACCTCTGATCCATTTGTTGTATGTTGAAAAGCAACTGCTCTACTACCAAGTCCTCCCTCACCTACTAAATTTAATGAACCATTTGTACCAGTACAATTATATGTAGTTATTCTATTACCATTAGTTATTCTTAGAACTTCTGTAGTGCCGATTAAAAATTGATGGGTATTACCACTATATTGAGCATTCATATAAGCTGTAGAAGTTTGGTCATAGTGTTGTATTAGATTTGTATCTGTAGCAACTTCAGCAAAAATTTGTATTGATGAATTAGCACCATCACATATTGCCAAATTTGCACCTCCAGTTGTACTATGACCAACAGCAACTCTTTCATTACTATCTATGGTAATAGCAGTAGCATTAGCATTATCGTCTATACCTTGAGATGTAAAAGCACCACTAACAGTAAGGTTGTTACTCATAGTAACTGCACTATCAAAGCTACCACCATTAGTCTTGCTTACTGTATCTGCGACAGAGAATACGTCATACACAACAATAACAATCAAGTCATCAGCACTAGCACCTTGTGCCAATACAACAGATGTGCCACTGGTACTTGTATAGTCTGCACTACCTAGCAATACACCATTCTGAAATACATCTATGTAGTTTGTATCTGCATAAGATAGAGTTACACCCTCGCTACTTGCACCAGTAAATATAGTTTGACTAGCAGTAGCTGTGTAGGTATGTACTCGTCTTACTGAATTACTTGGACTTGTTCCTATGTATGGCATATTTTAACCTTTCGGATTATCATCTTTAATTTTCTTAATACGTGCTTTCCAAGCATCAATGTCTTTATATATCTCATCTAGTTGGTCACCTATATCACCATAGGCTAATCGTCTAGTATTTCGTACAACATCATTAGCTTCTTCGGTATTGCTTGCTTTTTCATAAGTTTTTAATTGTTCATCTGTAGGTTTAGTTATCTTCAAATTCCATGATTCAATATAAGCACCTTCACCATCATCTCTTAATGTAACATCTTTAAGAAAATTTACTTCGGTAACACCATTTGCTTTTGCATATAATTTTACTTTTGTGTCTAAATCTGCCAAATTATGCTCCTATAAGTTTATAACCACCAAAAACAGCATATTGTGCTGAATCTTCTATTGCACCATTTCCTGTACCTTGATATGTATAGGCTTCAACATAATTACCTGAACCATTTAAGGTAAAAATATTAGAAAGAAATACTCCACCTCCTTGACTTCCATCAGCAACTCCAATGGTGTGATAATTACCATTAAGATGTAAGCTACCATAAATATGTGTATTTGGAGTGCTTGAATATACATTCAAATATATATAGTATTTACCAGCAACAGTTGGTGTAAATCTATAATTTGTTGAAGGGTCATAGCAATTATCTGTGTCTAGAATTTCATCATTAAACTGTATTTTTGTCCATGTATTAGCTGATATGGTTTGGTCACTAGATGTCCTTGATGCTATAAATGCAGGTGTGTTTGCTTCAGTACCAGTAACAGTACCACTAAAAGCAACATTACCACCATCAGATATTGTAAAAGCATTATCACCATCAGTAAATTCAACCAATGGTGTTTTAAGACTTGTTGATGCAGTAACAGTATCTAAGCTAACAGACGTAGGAAATACTGTTGTTATTTGATTGCCTATATATCCCATATCAACTCCTACTCACTAATCGTATCAACTACTGATACCCAAACATCTACCGAATTTGCTACAGTGCTTTGCACTTTTAAAATATCACCTGATTGCATTACAATTTTTGCACCACCATCTAACAAAGATAATGCCGATCCTTTTGGTATTGGTGCAGATTTAATTAGATAAAAGTCATTTGATCCATCATTTATAAATACATCTACATCTATTTGCGAGGTATGTGTATTTGCTATATTTACACCAACCAATGCATCATCAGAGTTTGCAGTTCTAATTGTAACAGCAGACGTTCCTACATTTCTCTGTTTATCTCTTTCAAAATCTTGTGCCATATTTTACTCCTATAAAGCTATAGCCATTGCTACTGCAAAACCTTTTGTTGTTGCACCTATATCACTAGCAACCTCACTAGCACTTCTACCCTCAATCGTTGTGCCATTTACTCTTAGAAAATCATCATCTGCTACACCTGATGTAAATGTAGCAACATTACCACTGGATATTCCTGATGTTGGTAATTGTGATGTAAGGGCAAGTGTTCCAGCAGTAGCTGGTAAAACTACAGTTATGTTACCTGAAAAATCAGAATGTGCTGGTGCAGTGAACTGAACATAGTGTGCATTACTAAATTCACAATATAAACGTATATATGATTGTGAACCACCATTCTTAATTGATATTGCACCCTGGGATATATCAACACCAGTTGATCCGTCTATTCTGACAACACCACTACCATTTGGTGTTAATGCAATGTTGCCATTACTTGTAGATACAATTTCATTACCATTTACATCTAAATCTCCACCTAGTTGTGGTGTGCTATCTCCTGATACTTCTGTCAAAGATGTCTGTGTTGTGATTTGCCAAGCTGAACCTGAATAAACTTTTAATGCATTTACTGACGTATCAAAAAATAAATCACCAGCATTAAGTGCATCACCATCATTATCTACTGATGGCTCACTAGACTTTGCACCTAAATACACATCATCAAAGTTATCTATTAAAGTTACTAACTGTGAAGCACTTGCTGCCGCTGCCGTTGCAGAACTAGCTGCATTTGTTGCTTGTGTTGATGCGGTGCTTGCGCTAGTGCTTGCATTTGATGCCTGGGTAGATGCAGTGCTTGCGCTACTTGCAGCTGCGGTTGCGCTGCTAGCAGCTGCCGTTGCAGAACTGGCAGCATTTGTTGCGCTTGTTGTAGCACTTGCTGCATCAACAATAAGTGAATATTTTGCACTGTTAGCGTTGGTTGTTAATGGCTGGGATCCGCTAGATGTATGTGCGCTTGTAACAATAAATATATTATTAGTGCTGGTATCTTTTACAATATCTCTTATTACATATGCAGTGCTTGCCGCCCAATCACCTTTGAATGTTCCAAGTTCTTGTGTAACAGATATCTCACCGCTGCTATCAAAAGCAAGAACTTTACTAGCTCTATCTGTAGCACCAACAGTAAATTCAGTTGAGGTCATTGTGTTGGTACGAGATAATTTTATTGATCTATCAAGTTCTTCTTGAAGCTCCTGGCTTATAAGTGTCAATCTATCCAGGGCATTTTCATGGCTTTCAGCTGGAAAAGGATCATTAGCTACATAATCAGTTGATTGTGTAATATCTAAACCACGCCTTAAAATTACAGTTTCGCCATTTTGCGGTCTTTTATCTGAGCTTGAAAAATGCGCATCACTGCTTGTGCCAGTATTAAATTTGAATAAAACATTACCGCCACTATCACTTCCAGCGTTTGTTACAATGTAATCAGTGTTTAAAGTTTTAACTGTTTCAGTGCCGGTAGAGCTTCTAACAATAACATCTAAATCGGCATCCGCAAAAATTTTGAATCCATAAGCAAAACTATGAGCAGTGCCATTACCGCTATGTGAATTTTTTATTGTTGTTGTTGATACTGTCATCTTGATTCCTCAAAAAGGTTGGATAAATCTACTGATCTATCTGGCGCTGCACTTCCAGGCCGCCACCAGTAAGATTGGTTGTATTCTTTTGCATATCTTCTTTCTATGTTTCTAAATTTTCTAGCAGCTTTTGGATCTGCCATTTGTTCTAATTGATTCAATATACCTCTTTCTAAAGCTAACCTTGAATACCAAAGGGAGCTGCCTGGAGTATATCTACCAGCAAACCTCACCATATCACTTGCAAAGTTTGTATCTTCACCCTCTATGGCTTGTTGAACATTACCCATTGTTAATTTTAAAACATCTTCAGCCAGGCCCACTACTGGGCCAGCTATTGTTTGTGCCAGGCCGCCACCGAATCTATTATGATCGGACATTAAAAAATCACCAAAAATACCAAGGCCACCACTTTGCATAAATGCAGCTCCCCAAAACTCAGCGCTTGTCATTGGTCTAGGATCACGACCTTTTGACATTTCTTTGAGCTGCAAGGCTAGCGCACCCATAATTGTTCCAGTAATTAAAAAATCAGCCAGGTATGTGCCTTTTCTAGCAGCGCCTTTTTGTGTTACTCCTCTTACTAAATGTGTATTTACTAGCGTTGTTCCAAAGTTTTTATACATTGCAAAAGACCTGGAAAGCTCACCAGCTATTGTTCCAGGATTTGTGTTACCTATCAAAGCAACCTTACCTCGCAAGCTTGATGATGGTACTGCAAAGTTTGTTTCAGTATTTATCATCTCTAATACTCTTAGAGATAAATCCCTGGCAGTATTACTATCTATATCTGTTCTTGCTGCTATGTTCTCGTGGCTTAAAAATTTTGCGCCGTCATATTCATACAAATCTGTAGATCTAATAATATCCCACTTATCGGATCCTATGCCATATCTTTGTAAGCTTGCTCTTATAGGCTCGTCTAATTGGTCAAATGTTTTTGGTATTTGATCTCCTAGATAACCCAGGAACTCCATTCCAAACGCCCATCTACCAGCTTGTGTAAGCGGAGATAAAAAGCTTGC
>CEUG01264051.1_pt1 | contig 10732 bp, 7 predicted proteins | sample 531421 | NCBI WGS metagenome assembly CEUG01 (sample SAMEA2622901, study PRJEB7988) | marine metagenome | biome: marine biome (ENVO:00000447); feature: surface water layer (ENVO:00002042); material: "saline water (ENVO:00002010), including plankton (ENVO:xxxxxxxx)" | depth 5 m | reverse complement strand
TTTGTGGGGGCAGGTGAGGCGTTTTCCAAGGGGCGTTTTTTTGGAGGCGAGATGGCTGGGGGAGAGCTTGCAGCCTTTCGAGAGGACAGAACCTCTTGTCGCGATGGTGACACCATGTTGTTTGAGGATGAGTGTTAGATTGAGTTTTTTGTCCTGACTTGGATAGAGATAACGGCGTTTGTTGAGTGTGCGTTGTTGGTTCCCTTTGCTCAGTACAAAGTGTGTTTTTTGAACATTCCAATGGAACGCAGTCTTATGTTGAAGGCGAGCACGCCAAAGAGCTTCGAAGGTTTTGACCTTGTGTTGATGTTTGGGAGACATTCGAAGGCATTGAAGTGGAGTTTGCAGCTCCTTCCATAAGGTGTGGAGCAGTTTGGTTGGATTGGTGGCTTTGGACAGGTCATTGAGCTTATATGTGAGCTGCTGGGCTTTGAGCAAGCACAGCGTGTCTCCTGTTGGAGGCCATGAAGAAGGTTGTGGCAGTGGTGGGACTTGAGGGATGTAGAGTGCAGGCTTTGTACCTGTACATGCCTTGGGGCAGAGTGTGAGTTTGTGGATGATACTGTCTTGTGTGAGCCAGCCTGTCATCTGCATCGATGTGAACGCGCTCGTGAATGGTTTGAGTGCGCGAAGATGTCTCTCATGTCTGTGTCCAATCACGCCGGCTTTGGAGAGGAGCTTGTGCAGTTCTTGGAGCTGTGTGTTGATGTGATACAGGCGCTTTGTGGGGCGCACGTTACAGCCACCAAAGACAGGCGTTGGCTTTGTGTTCAGGCCGACAAGAAGGCATGTTGTGTGTTTGCGCGCGACGAAGGTGTGTGTCAGCGTCCAATGTCTTTGGGCGGCGCGTTGTTTGAGCGCGAGTAGCATCGCGAGCGCGCCGCGTCTTTGTGAGTCTTCGAACTCTGCGGCGAGGACGATGTGGGGTTGTTTTTTCTTGGTCGTGGGCAAGACGATGAGTCGTGTTCTGCGGGGGAGTGAGGGGAGCCACGAGAGTTGGTGTCCTTTCAGGGACATCATCTGCGCTGTGTAGTATCCCGGTCCCATGACAAATTGAGCGATCGCACAAGAGGCACCACAGTGAAGCTGGGCCATCCTTAGATCTCTGGCGCTCGTTTTTCCCTGTACAGGAGTGTGTAACCAAGGAAGTGGTGAGACAAACGATTGGAGGAAGGAGAGCACATCAAATTGAAAGGACAGATCCAAGGAAGGGGTTGGGGCCTGGGGTTGGATTGCGAGCTCTTGTTTTGCGTGTTGTGCCCCGGCTTTGTAGGCGTTTCGTCCTGTGTCTGTGAGGCTCTGTACATATTGCAAAGACAGGGCTTTGTTCTTGTAAGTCAAAAAGACAGTGAGATCTTCGCCGTCAGCGACAGGAGAGGACATCAAGAGTTTCGGCAGGGCTGCGATTCTAAGAAAAGTACCAAACAAACGACGCTTCATCTTCTTTGGGACGTGTTGTAGGGCTTCGAGAGCTTGTCTTGTGCCCATGAGTGTGCCGGCTTCAAGGACGTTTTGACCATGAAAGTAGATCCCTGCGACAGAGGCTGTCTTGAGGAACGCCTGCTTGGCCTGTGTCATGCGTGCTTTGGTCTGTTTTGTCTTGAGGAAGTTGATGATATCGTTGAGTTGTGTGGTGGCCCACCTCGTGCTGCCTTGTTTGGGGAACAATTCATGTTGTGTGATGAACAGCTGGACGCCATTTTTACGAGGGATGAGAACGGCGACACGTGCGCCTCGTGAGATGCTTTGATCTCCCTTGAGGATGAGTGTTTTGTATGGGAGCCCTGTGGCCGTTGTCGACCAAGGTTTCATGCTGAAGTTGGACAGGTGGTCTTTGATCGCCTGCACGAGGGCATGTTGTTGTCCTGGTTTTGTCGTGAGCAGCCACATCGAGATATCGGTCTTGAGCAGTGAGGAGGGACGTTTGTAGATGTCCGGTGAGAGCGCTCCATATGTCCAGAGTGTTCTGATCATCTGAGAGGGGTTGTTGATGATGGGGACAAAGTAACTCTTTTTGTTGAGCGCGAGGGCTGCAGAGCAGGGAGCCATGAAACCTTGTGTGGAGGTTCTTCTACGCCAAATCATACGCAACGAGAAGGTGAAGAGACGACAAGGTTTGATGTTGGAGATATTGACGCGATGTGCGTGTTTTTTGGGGTGCGGGAAGCTGTGTTTCCATCTCTTAGGATGAATGGATATCCACGCTGGCGCCTGGTTTGGCAAATACTGTTGTAAGTGAGTATGAGAGGGGGTTGTTGTTGTGGTTTTATGAGCACGTTGCGCAGCCGTCTTTGTGGCTGGGTGGGTCGAAGGTTTTGTCGTCGAGGATGCGAAGAGTGGGGAGGAAAACGATAACAGCAGGGGGAGTATAAGGCTTGTGAGGAGCACATATCGACATGTGAATAGATTTGTTGGCATCGGTTTGGACCTTTGGCTTTGTGGAGGTGCAGTCCCACTCTGAGCTTGGTGTGGGGTCGCTCCTGGATCTCGTTCTCTGTGTGAGGCTCATCGTATGGGGCTTCCCTCCAAATTGCAAGCCCTGGAGGATTGGGAGATGATTGACTTATGTTGGGGGGCACTTTATCCTCTTTGTGAACATTTGTATCTGTTGAATTTGCACGATTTGTGGGGCGATATGGCGAAGAATAACCGAAAAGACAAGCTCTTCAATCCCGACGGGCTCAAGCACTTTCGAAAGCAACATTCATACAAGGAATTGTACTGGGGACTGCTTGTCCTCTGTGTTCTTGTAGGGATAGGTTCTTGGATTATCTGGAAGGGGCGTCACCCTGCGCCAGATCTACTCGATGATGGGACCAAGTGGCTCGCGAAGTCGAAGATCCGCGTCGTCGTCAGGCCTCCTCATCGCATCACCAGCTCGACAAAGGGGATCGCGCAGACGGCGCGTGGACCAAAGCGTAAGCCTGACGTCGTGATGCCCGCTGCGCTCTCTGCGCTTCGCAAACAGACTTTTCTCGGCGAGGGATGGAAGCGCAAGCCCTTTGTGCGCTTCTCGCCCAAAAATCTCTACGAAAAAATCAACGGTCGCGCCGGCTATTTTAAGTCCTTTGGCTTCAAGCAATTGTTTTACACATCGATGCTGAATAGAGCAGATGGAAAGTCCATCGACGTCGAGATCTACGATCAAGGCAAGCCCTCCAATGCCCTCGGGACATACGCTGGCGAGCTCTCCTCGAAGGTTCGTCCGACTGTCGACAAACAAGGACTCTCTCATATCTCTCGAAACGCGCTGTACGTCAGTCGTGGTCCCTATTATTTTCGGATCATCGGTTCGGATGAGACGGCTGCGATGAAGAAGCGCCTGCAAGAGTTGCGGGAGTATATCCAAAAGAATGTCCCTGGAGAGGCGTTGCCGTGGGCGTATGGCCTGTTTATCACGATGGGGATCAAGGCCTCTGTGATCTCCTACTATCGCGAAAATGCCTTCTCTTTTGGTTTCGCCAAGGATGTCTATGGGGCGCGTATCGCGAAGGACACGACGTTGTTTATCTGCGCCAAAGAGGACGCCAAAGAGGCACAACAGATGGCCAAACAATTTGCCTTGGGTTGGCTCTCCTACGGCACCAAAAAAGCGGGGAAGGCAGGCGTGACTTGGGTGGAGGATCGATACATTCATACCCATTCGACGGCGCTCGCTGTAGAGCGCTGGGTGATCGGTGTGCAAGGTGCGACGGCCCTGGCCCCTGCGGAGAAGGCGCTGATACAACTCAAGAAGGTCGTGAAGGCCATGCCCAAGGCGCTCCGTCTGCGCGCTGTCCCGGCGGAGAAACGACAACCACCACCACGTAAGAGACCTGTGGTGAGACCCACAACGCAAAAGCAACCCACAAGTAAACGCACAACACAACCCAAATACGAAGGTGGCGCTGATGAAAAATAAGAACACGAGCAACGACACCAAAGAAGACAAACAGACCCCCAACAAGGAAGAGGCGAAGTCATCGCCCTCCAACAAGCAAAAAGACACCTCCAAAGACAAACAAAAAGCCTCGAAGGCCGAAAAAGACGATGAGAAAGACACCGAAGCTGTCTCCGAGACGCTACCACAAGAGGTGGTGGATGCACGTCGTCGTCAATTTTTGAAGCAGGCGGCCGTTGTGACAGGGATTACGACAGTCTTTGGCTACGCATCATTTGCGCCTCCACGGTGGCCGATGTCCCTCAAAGATCCCGATGGGGAGCGAGGTAAACCCAAAATCGCGCTGAAGAAGCTTCCCGAAAATGGCTTTGCGTCGGAAAACAAAGGCAATGTCATGGGGATCGCACATGGCAAAGACCTCGAAGCGATGGTTCGTGGTGCGATCGACGCGATTGGGGGGATTCGTCGCTTTATCAAGAAGGGCGACATCGTCGTGATCAAGCCCAACGTCGCTTTTGAACGCCCTCCGGCGCTTGGCGCGACGACCAACCCCGAACTGCTCAAGATCCTGATCCGCGTCGTCAAAGAAGGTGGCGCGGCCGAAGTCCGCGTCGCGGATAACCCTATCGAAGCGCCCGAACAATGTTTCGCGAGGAGTGGGATTGACCGTGCGGTCGATGTCGCCAAAGGTCGGATCTACATTCCCTCTCACGATGACTTTCGGATCCTCAATGTGCCGGGTGCCAAGTTGATCGAAAAGTGGCCCTTCTTTTGGAAGCCATTTATCGGCGCGACAAAGGTCATCGGGGTCGCACCTGTCAAAGACCACAACTTGTGTGGCGCCTCGATGACGACGAAGAACTGGTACGGTCTGCTCGGTGGACGTCGCAATCAATTTCACCAGGATATCCACACGATCATCGCTGACCTCGCGTTGATGATGAAGCCGACCTTTGTGTTGCTCGATGGCAGCCGCGTGCTCTTTCAGAGTGGACCGACTGGTGGGAGTTTGGATGACGTACGTGATGGCAACACCATCGTGGCCTCGACGGACTCGTTGGCGGCTGACAGCTTTGGTTGGGATGAGCTGCTGCGTCGCAAGAGTCAACAGCGTCCAGGATACCTCGACAAGGGCGCGGCGATGAAGCTCGGTAACCCCAACTGGAAACAAGTCCCCCACAAAAGGATTCAACTCGGATGAGCAAAAAGAGACCCAAAGTCAAAGAAAGTGTTCTCGTCCGCTGGGGTCGTATCACGAACTGGCGGCGTTTGAGTCAGGCGTTTTTCTTCTTTCTCTTCACCTTTTTGTTGTGGGTGACGTGGTTTAGTCGTCTCAAGGGCTATCCTGCCTCTCTCTTCCTTGAACTCGATCCACTCGTGACCTTTGCGACCGCGCTCTCGACACACACAGTCTATCGCTGGTTATGGCGGAGTATGTGGATCTTGATCCCGACGTTGATGCTCGGACGTTTGTTCTGCGGCTGGATTTGCCCGTACGGGACGCTGCATAACTTCATCGGGTGGGTCTTTAACGTCCGTAAAAACAAAGAGAACATCGACGTCAACCGTTACAGGCCGATCTTTCAATTTAAGTACTACGTGTTGATGATCTTCCTTGTGCTCGCGGCGTTTGGCTCGTTGCAGATTGGTCTCCTCGACCCGATTTGTTTGCTCGCGCGTTCGTACGCCGTGGCGTTGTTCCCTGCCTGGGATTTTGCGTTGCCGTCGAGCTTTTCGATGCTGTCTTCTGCACCTGGCGCGACGGACCAGCGGCTCTTCGATGGGGCGTGGTTTGTGGGCATTATGTTGATGGGACTTGTGGGGATGAACCTCGTCATTCCGCGCTTTTTCTGTCGCGTTCTGTGTCCTCTTGGTGCTTTCCTTGGTGTGCTCTCTCAATTTTCACTGTGGCGTATCGAGCGCGATCTTACGAAGTGTACGGATTGTGATTTGTGCCTTCGTCACTGTGAGGGGGCGTCTTCGCCACAGTCAGCGCTGCGCAAGTCCGAGTGTTTTGTGTGTTTTAACTGTATCGATGATTGTCCAGAGGATGCGCTGTCATATAAGTTCGTCCCTGTGCCATTGAAAGACCAGATTGTCGGAAAGATCAAAGACAAGACCGCGACATTATTTGGTCGTAAGGTGATCTCGAAGGACGCGGAGACGGAGATCAAGGCACCTGAGGTACCAAGGCGTCGGTGGATTTTGGCGGGGATCGCGGGGGCGTTGGCGTTTCCATTTATCCGCTTCTCGAAGGCTGTGAACAAGCGAGGCTTCAACGAGAAGGCGATACGTCCACCAGGGAGTGTCGAAGAGACAGAGTTTATGGAGCGCTGTATCAAGTGCGCCCAGTGTATGAATGTCTGCCCGACCAACGTCTTGCAGCCTGCGACACTGAAGCAATCGGGTCTGGAAGGGCTTTGGACGCCTGTGATGGACTTCAGTGTGGGATTTTGTCAGCTCAACTGTACGTTGTGTAGTGAGGTGTGTCCGACAGGTGCGATTCAAAAGACACCATTGGCCAAAAAGCTCGGTCGTGGCGATTACGAAGAGCAAGGACCGATCCGCTTAGGGACGGCGTTCTTTAACAAGGGTCGTTGTTTGCCGTGGGCGATGGAGACGCCTTGTGTGGTCTGTGAAGAGGTCTGTCCTGTCAGTCCCAAGGCGATCGGGACCTATACAGAAGAGATCATCCGCTGGGATGGTAAGAAGGTCACACTGAACAAACCGTATATGCGGCCTGAGCTGTGTATTGGTTGTGGTATCTGTGAGCATGAATGTCCTGTTGTGGACGATGCGGCTGTCTACGTGACGGCTGTTGGGGAGACGCGCTCAAAGGATCGTTCGTTGCTGTTGAAGAGTCCCATCCCCGGCTCCCAGAAGAAGAAGTCTTGATGTTTGTGTGTCGCCCCTTGCGCTGATGGACAAAACATCCCAAAATGATCGCATACATAAACAACTGTGAACGGCCTTAAGCCCATTAAGGAGCGAATATGAGCGAGAAAGACAACGGAATTTCGAGACGCGACCTGCTTATCACTGGTTCGACGATTGTCGCAGGTTCGGCGATGGGTGTATCCCTTGCGGTGGACGACGCAGAGGCAGCCAAAGGCAAGAAGATCCCACAAGTCCCCAGACGCATCCTCGGCAAGACCAAGCAATCGATCCCCATTTTGTTGTTTGGCGCGGGATTCCGGCTCAACGGGACCTTTGATCCCAAGCTCGCAGAGGCTTTCCGCTACGGCGTCAACTACATCGACGCAGCAGACTGTTACGGTGGTGGGACGTGTGAGGCTGCGGTGGGAAGTTTCCACAAACGCCTCAACAACCGCAAGAAGCTCTGGATCACGAGCAAGAGCGACCAGCACGATCCGAAGGGATTTAGCTCGACTGTGGACGCCAGCTTGAAGGCGTTACAGACCAATTACATCGATTTGTATTATCTACACGCGCTGAAGGACAAAAAGTATCTCTCCAAGGAGTTGGAGAAGACCGTCGCGCAGCTCAAAAAAGACGGAAAGATTCGTTTCTTTGGGTTCTCCTGCCACAACGGGAACGTCGTCGAGCTGATGGAAGCCGCAGCCAAGTTGCCGTGGATTGATTCGATTATGTTCCGCTACAACTTCCGCCAATACGGGGACAAGAAGCTCAACGCCGCGATCGACAAGTGCCACAAGGCGGGCATCGGTTTGATCGCGATGAAGACGCAAGGTTCCGCGTCGTCCTTTGAGCCCAAGTGGAAGCAATTCCAGAAGAAGGGCAAGTGGAACAAACACCAAGCTGTATTAAAGGCGGTTTGGGCGGACCCACGGATTACAGCGGCGGTCTCTCATATGGACACCTTCCAAAAGTTGCGGGAGAACATCGCGGCGGCGATCGACCCACAAAAGCTGACGAAGGCAGAGGTCAAGGAGTTGACGAAGTACGCTGCTGCGACGCGCTCTATCGCGTGTGATGGTTGCGAGCATATCTGCAACGCCGCGATGAAGGAGAACGTCCAGATTGGGACGACGATGCGTTATCTGATGTATCACGATGTGTATGGACAAACTGAAGAGGCCAAGGAGTTGTTTGGTGCGTTGCCTCCAGAAGCTCGCGACCTTGAGAAGCTCGACTTTTCAGCGGCAACAGCGGCCTGTCCCCACAACATCGATCTTAACACCCACCTCAAACGTGCTGCCAAAATCCTCGTATAATCCTCTCCTTCCTGTGTTCGATATTCTCAAAGCAAGTCATCGCTCTATTTCTGGCATCCTATCCACTGTGCAAGCTACGAAGGCACAGTCGATATGTGGATGTTCGGTGCAAATGGTTCTAGAAGAAAAAGAAGTTGAGTTTGAGAAAGGCGAGTGGGGTCCAGATCTGTGCTGATGTGTCGAGATGGTTGGGTTGACTGTACATGGGGAGGTGCAGGGCAAGCTCCAACGTCATGTGGGTGCGGTGAAAGAAAAAGAAAGCCAGACCAGCGTGGAGGCTGAAAGAAAAGAAGTGATCGACTGTTGCGGAGATATCTGAGGGGAGGGTTTTATTGCCTAGAATGACGTCGTAGTCTCTTGTCATGTGCGCAATGTTGAAGCCTGCCCCTGCGTAAGGAACGACGCGTCCTTTGCGAAAGAGATAGAAGGCGCGAACAGAGGCCCAGTTTTGAAATTCAAAGCGTTCTCCCAAGGAGAGCGATGCTTCGAAATCGATGCGGATCATGGCTTCGATCTCCATATACACACGTAGAGAGCCGCCATAGACTGGTCCTGCCTGGTATCCGCTCTGGTTTGGTCGTGAGTCAAGTCCAATGCCCACCCCACTGAGTATGCCGATGCCAAAGCCCCAGTATACGGTTCTGGTGCGACGCCTTTTGGTCATCCTGAGGAGTTTTTTGACCAGGATCTTTGACGCTTCTGGCGTATCGTTGATATGGATCAGTCTGATCCTCGCGACGCCGTGGCTTTTTTGGGTTTGCCCGTCCCACTCTTCCAATACAAGACGGAGATGTTTATTGACTCGTAAAAGACGTATTTCAAAAAGAAAGTCAGGTTTTTTTGTGCGGAATGTCTGAAGGATCTCTTGAGGAGATGTCGCGAAGAGTTTGTTGGAGGGTAAGAGTGTGTATTTGCGTTGGAGTGCTTCTTCGACGAGACGTTTGAGTGTGGGGGCAGATTCCTGGTATCCTTCGGGGAGCAAACCGATGTATACAACGGCGGTCTTGGCCCACAGGACCGCCGGAGAGATAAGCATCATTTGGATTGTGAACATAGTAAAGAAGAGTTGTTTCATGCTTTTTCCAGAAAATATGTTCAAGAGATCACCACATAAGGACTGTCTTGACCATGAGTCAAGAGACCCACGATTTGTTGCCTGTGACATTTCCTTTGCTTTCTTTGGTGAGGTGTTCGAGGAAGGGGACACAGTATTGGGCTTCGAAGAAGAACTGTTCTTATTGTAAGAGGAAAGAAGAGGGGGGGATCAGGCATCGACCATGTTCATGCTACCGATAAAGGGGATCTTGCCGAGTTTGACGCCATTGCTGCGGAGAATCGCGTAGGCCGATGTGATATGAAAGTAGAGGTTGGGTGTTCCAAATTCGATCATATAGTCAAGTCCTGCGACTTTTTTTCCCTTCATGAAGGGGAGCTCGATCCACCTTGTCTCAGCATCTTCGAATTGTGCCTCTTCGAGAGTGTCGAGGTAGTCGATGACCGATTGGATACGCGTGAGCAGCTCATCCCAGGTCGTCTCTGTATCAGGGTGGGAGGGGGCTTCTACACCTGCGAGGCGTGCTGCTGTGAGCTTTGCCGTATCACATGTCGTTTGGATTTGGCGTAGCAAGTTAAATTGATCAGGGGCGAGCCGGATCTGCAAGAAATTATCGCGCTCAAAAGATTTACTCTCTGCGACCTCTGCGGCCTCGTTGAGGAAGTTTTTCAGGTTGTTGAGCATCTTCTTGGGTTGTGTCACAGCTTGCTGATAGATCATCGACATTTCACGTCTCCTTTGTCGGGTATAGCGGGAACAAAAAGAACCATCAATTTGAATGGATGCTGCCAATCTGTGTATCCTCATGGATATTGGCAACCCCCTATCATGTGTGCTGGTGTTTCTGCGACTTTGGGGATGTGATGAGGTCGATGATGTGGGGGCGTTGATAGGAAAGATACGTTATAGGAAGGTCCGAGAGGTTATTGGAGGGCTGAGATGACGTCGTGGCGTGTGACGATGTGCATCTTGTCGTTGCTGAGTTTGACGAGGACAGCAGGCGTATCTTTATCGATGATGCGCGCGAGCTCTTTGATCTCTGTGCTTGCAGCGACGAGCGGAAGGGGCGCTTGCATCACCTCTTCGATGGTTTTGTTGATCAGGTCGTTGTCTTCACACATCAGCTTGAACAGGTGTGACTCATCGATTGTTCCGACATTCTCGCCTTCGTCGAGGACGGGGATTTGCGAGATGGAGAATTGTTTCATTTTGGCGACCGCGTGAGAGACCAGCTCGCGACGACCGAGTGTGACGAGGGGCTTGCTCTCGTGTCCTGCGGCGAGGTCACCGGCTGTTTTGTGTTCATCAGTGAGGAAGCCACGTTCACGCATCCAGTCGTCGTTGAAGATTTTTCCGACGTAGCGGCTGCCGTGGTCGTGGAACAAGACGACCACGATGTCATCGGGGCCGAAGTGTTCTTTGAGTTGAACGAGACCTTGCATCGCGGAGCCTGCGCTGTTACCGACGAAGATACCTTCTTCACGGGCGAGGCGGCGGGTCATGATGGCGGCTTCTTTGTCTGTGACTTTTTCAAACATGTCGATGACTTCGAAGTCGACGTTCTTGGGAAGGATGTCTTCGCCGATCCCTTCGGTGATGTAG
>CEUG01036512.1_pt1 | contig 10773 bp, 8 predicted proteins | sample 531421 | NCBI WGS metagenome assembly CEUG01 (sample SAMEA2622901, study PRJEB7988) | marine metagenome | biome: marine biome (ENVO:00000447); feature: surface water layer (ENVO:00002042); material: "saline water (ENVO:00002010), including plankton (ENVO:xxxxxxxx)" | depth 5 m | reverse complement strand
TTAATTTCAGCATTATCATGAGCGATCAGTTCAACAACTGCTGCATGAAGCTGGTTTTCATCTCTCATTGGCGCGGTGCAACCTTCTAAATAACTTACATGACTATCATCATCAGCGATAATAAGCGTGCGTTCGAATTGACCTGTTTTGGCAGCGTTAATCCTAAAGTAAGTTGAAAGTTCCATAGGGCACCGGACACCCTTTGGTATATAAACAAAACTACCATCGCTGAAGACAGCTGAATTTAAAGCACCAAAATAGTTGTCAGAGACTGGGATAACACTCCCCAAATATTTTTTAACAAGATCCGGATGATCCTTAACTGCTTCTGAGAACGAACAAAATATCACACCGTGCTTTTCAAGCTCTTCTTTAAAAGTCGTTGTAACAGAAACGCTGTCAAAAACAGCATCTACCGCTACGTTAGAAAGTTTTTTCTGTTCCTCAAGTGGGATACCTAATTTATCGTAAGTTTTGAGTAGCTCCGGATCAACTTCATCCAAACTTTTAAGTTTTTTTTGTTTTTTTGGTGCAGAATAGTAAGAAATTTTTTGAAAATCCATCTTTGAATAACTAAGCTTTGACCAATCAGGTTCTTCCATTTTTAGCCACCTGCGATATGCTTTTAATCTCCAATCAAGAAGCCAGTCCGGCTCATTTTTCTTTGCTGATATAAACCTAATGACGTCTTCATTTAGGCCAGGTGGAATAGTATCTTGCTCTATGTCAGTTGTAAAGCCGTACTCGTATTCTTTACCTATAGCTGAATCAATTATTTGTTGGTCTTTACTCATAAGTATTAGGCTGAAAAAGAGGTTCCACAGCCACAGGTCCTTTCTGCATTAGGGTTCACAATTTTAAAACCACCGTTTAAAATATCGTTAGAAAAATCAATTTTTATCCCTTTTAGATATAGATAACTTTTTAAATCACAAAAAATCTGCATGCCATGACTTTCAAATACCTTATCAAACTCTTTTTGTTTTTTTTCAAAAGACATATTGTAATTCAACCCAGAACAACCTCCAGTTGTCACTTCCATTCTAAGGCCATAGCCTTTTTTACCGTCAGCCTCCATAACTGCACTTAATCTTTCAGCCGCTTTTTTCGTCATTTCAATACCTGCATCAAAAATCTCTTTTGTTGTTGTATTATCCATTACTCCCACCCCTCGTTTATCTTAATGTGATCATGGTTTTCTGGTTTTACTATTCCTAGACCTAATTTTTTCTTTGCTTCTTCTGTTATCATTTCTGGATTCCAAGGTGGATCAAAAGTAACCTCAACGAAGGCTTGATTTACTTTGTCAAGAGCCTCGAGTTTGTTGCGTACATCTTGTGAAATTTGATCGCCCATAGTGCATCCTGGTGTCGTAAGAGACATTATAATGTTTATATCCGATTTTGTTTCATCATAAGCCTCTTGAATTTGGATATCATAAATGAGACCTAGGTTCCAAAGGTCAACAGGAAGCTCTGGATCAAAGCATTGTTTTAAAATTTCAACTACTTCGTCCTTGTGTATTAATTTCTTCATTGGGTTATCTCCATGAGAGTCGTTTTTGAAAACATATCCCTCATATTTTGATTAATTCTTTGAATGGGTGTGAGAATGTTGCATGATTTCATTTGTGAGCAATCAGTATTGAAATAGCAATCCATCAAGCCAAGTGGGCCTTCAAGTTTTTCAAAAAAATCTTTTAACGAAATCTGCTCTAGATCAGCTTTGATCTTATAACCACCCGCAGGTCCTTTGATAGCTTGAATTAGGTTCTCCCTGGCCATTTCTTGAAGAATTTTAGCAAGCAAATGTTGAGGTATTCCGTATTTTGAAGCAATCTCATTTGAACTTGAAACACAGCTCTTTGGGGTTTGCTGCATGTGGCGCAATGCAATGAGCGCATATTCAACTTTTCGTGTAATCTTTAACATAAAAAACGCTTTCGAAGCATGCAAATTTAACGAACTAAAAAATGGACTACAAGTAATATATACGACAAAATTTATCGTATATAATTAAGTTATAATATTTTGATTAAGTTAGAAGAGGGGTTTGTTATTCTTCCAATGATAGTACTTTTGATTTCTGAAATGGAATTTATATTCTTTACATAGTCTTCAGCTTGGTCGGAGGGAATGGATATTAATAGCCCTCCTGAAGTCTGGGCATCAGATAACATCATTTTCTGATTCATTGACAATGTTTTAGAAAAATTACAAAACTTGGATATATATTCGTAGTTTCGTTTTGATCCGGAAGGAATGAAACCGTTTTTAGCTAGCTCCTCAGTGCCTGCGAGAAATGAAACATTGCTAAATTCTATTTCAGCGGACACCCCGCTAGATTTACATAGCTCAACTAAGTGGCCAAGAAGGCCATAGCCTGTTACATCGGTTGCTGCATTTACTTCGTATTGATTCATGATTTTTGCAGCATCCTTGTTTAAGGTTTTCATTGATTCTATAGCAATTTCCTCAAATTCATTCCGAACTTGACCTTTTTTAATAGCGGTAGTTATTATACCTGTTCCGAGAGGCTTTGTTAAAATCAAGCTATCACCAGCATGTGAACCCGAGTTACGAATGAGTTTATCTTCAAATACTTCCCCGTTTACTACCAGACCATACTTTGGTTCTTTGTCGTCGATTGAATGACCGCCAAGAATGGGTATTCCTGCCTCATTTGTTTTATCAGAGCCGCCTTTAAGTATTTCTATCGCAATGTCTTTGGATAGCTCATTGATAGGAAAACCAAATATATTTAACGCGAACGTAGGTGTTGCACCCATTGCATATATGTCTGATAAAGCATTTGCCGCAGCGATTTGTCCAAATATATATGGGTCATCAACAACTGGTGTAAAAAAATCAACGGTTTGAACCAAAAGTTTACCATTAGAAATTTTTACAACTGCAGCATCATCGCTCTCATTAAAACTAACGACAGTGTTTTTATAATCTTTATTTTTTACGCCACTCAAAACTTGAGCGAGGTCCTCAGGACCAATTTTACATGCTCATCCAGCACCATGGGAATAATGCGTAAGCTTTATTTTTTCTTTTTTTTCCATAATAAAATTTAATGAAAAGATTACGCTTTTCAGAGCAGCTTAAAAATAAAAAAAAATTCACAATAGATTGTTTTAAGATTTAATAGATATTTAAATTAAATGCTATAATTTTTGATTAATTTTATACACACATCATTCAAAGAAAGATAAATGAGTAAGAATACACAAGAACTTCAAGAAGCAGTCATTCGTTTTGCAGGAGATTCAGGCGATGGGATGCAGTTAACTGGTGGACGGTTTACTGCAACCACTGGAGTGTTTGGCAATGACCTAAGTACATTTCCAGATTTTCCTGCTGAAATTAGAGCACCCGCCGGTTCTTTGGCAGGTGTCAGTGCCTTTCAAATTAAATTTAGCTCGAAGGATATTCACACTCCAGGTGATTCTCCAAATGTTTTGGTTGCAATGAATCCAGCGGCGTTGAAAATGCATCAATCAGATGTAGCACCTGGTGGAATAATTATTTGTAATGAAAACGCATTTAATCCTAAAAATTTAAAATTAGCCGGTTATGAAACCAACCCTCTTGAAGATAAAACTCTTGAAGATTATTATACGGTGTATAGCATTGAAATGGGTAAAATGGTATCGCTTGCATGTGAAGACCTCAACCTTCCTTCGAAAACTGTTGAGAGGACAAAAAACTTTTTTGCCTTGGGTCTGCTGTTTTGGATTTACGATCGTCCAACGCAACCAACTATAGACTGGCTAGGTGTTAAGTTTGCAAAAAAACCAGAACTTATAGAAGCTAACGTTCGCGCGATGAATGCTGGATACAATTTTGGTGAAACAACGGAGATTTTTACCACTCGGTACACAGTCAACAAAGCAAAGCTTCCTAAAGGAAAGTATAGAAATGTGGTTGGTAACTATGCACTATCATTGGGATTGGCTGCAGCAGCTGAAAGATCTAAACTTGAAATTTTTTTGGGCAGCTATCCAATTACTCCTGCTAGTGATATTTTACATACCTTATCTGCATGGAAACATCTAGGTATTAAAACATTCCAAGCGGAAGACGAAATCGCAGGAATAACTTCATCTTTAGGTGCAGCATTTTCTGGAGACTTGGCAATTACCACAACATCTGGTCCTGGTATAGCATTGAAAGGCGAAGCTTTGGGTCTTGCTGTTATAGCAGAATTACCGCTCGTTATAATTAATGTTCAGCGTGGAGGTCCAAGCACAGGGCTACCAACTAAAACAGAACAATCCGATTTGTTGCAAGCTTTGTATGGTAGAAATGGCGAGGCTCCTATGCCTGTCATTGCTTCATCAACTCCAGGCGATTGTTTTTATGTAGCGTACGAAGCATGTAGAATTGCTATAAAATATATGACTCCTGTAATGTTACTTACTGACGGATATCTTGCTAATGGATCTGAGCCATGGCAGGTTCCAAATGTTAAAGACTTACCGGAGATAGATGTGAAATTTGCTAACAAAAATGTTAAAGTTGATAATCAATATATGCCTTATTTAAGAGAAAAATCTACTCTTGCGAGACCTTGGGCAATTCCTGGTACGCCAGGCTTAGAGCATCGTATTGGAGGTTTGGAAAAAGAAGATGTAACAGGAAATGTTAGTTATGACCCAGAAAATCATCATCATATGGTCCTAACACGAGCTAAAAAAGTTTCAAAAATTTCCCAGGAAATTGAAAAAACCGAAGTATTCGGTGAGAAAAGTGGAGATCTTTTAATTCTTGCTTGGGGTGGTACCATGGGTGCTTGCCGTTCAGCTGCAGAATCTTTAATCAGTGATGGATTTAAGATCGGCCATGTTCATTTAAGATGGATAAATCCTCTGCCTGATGATTTAGGCGAAATATGCATAAAATTTAAAAAAGTTTTAATTCCTGAAATTAATTCAGGTCAATTGATTAAATTAATTAGATCGGAGTATCTTATTGATGCGAAAGGTCTTAATCAGGTTTACGGTAAGCCAATAAGCGCTTCAGATATTTATGAAACAGTCAAAGAGATGATAGGTTAAATACAATGGCAGATTCAAAAACAAAATCAACTCAAGAGCAAAGTCCTGAGGAAATACTAGCAACAGTAGTTAATCATGCGTTGGATGGCAATGATGGACCGTTAAATGCTTTAGATAATAAAGTTATCAAAGCTAAGGCCAAGGCATTAATAGTTAAAATAAATAAAGGAGCTGCTGATAGACCCGATATGCCCGCAGAGGGCATTCAAACTGAAGCAGTCAAATCAAAACCGGCTGCTTACACCCGAAAAGACTTTACGTCTGATCAATCAGTTAGATGGTGTCCAGGGTGCGGTGATTATGCTATTCTTGCTCAAACACAAAAAGTTTTTCCTGATTTAGGGAGAAAAAAAGAGGAATTCGTGTTCATATCAGGAATTGGTTGCTCTAGTAGATTTCCTTACTACATGGACACCTATGGATTTCATACTATCCATGGAAGAGCCGCAGCAATTGCTAGCGGAGTCAAAATTTCTAAGCCAGAATTATCTGTATGGGTGGTAACAGGGGATGGTGATGGTCTCTCTATTGGTGGCAATCATACGATTCATATGTTAAGAAGAAATTTAGATTTGAACGTAATGTTGTTCAATAATAGAATTTATGGTTTAACAAAAGGACAATACTCTCCCACTTCTGAAGTAGGTAAGGTTACTAAGTCTACACCGATGGGTTCTTTAGACATTCCCTTTAACCCTTTATCTCTTGCGTTAGGTGCCGGATCAACTTTTGTTGCGAGAACGATTGACAAAGAAACTAAACATCTTCAGTCAATGATTAAAGAATCTTATGATCACAAAGGCACCTCTTTTTTAGAGATATATCAGAATTGTAATATTTTTAATGATGGTGCATTCTCTCCATTGACTGATCGAGATACCAAGCTAGATAATGTGCTCCTACTTGAAAATGGTAAGCCCTTAGTTTTTGGACAAGAACAATCTCGGGGAATTCGTCTCGATGGCAATAAACCTGTAATTGTTGAACTTGGCAAGGATTGGAGTGAAAGCGATTTACTTGTGCATGACTCTTCTGATTATGTGATAGCGTCGCTACTTGCAAATATGACATACTTACCAGATTTTCCAGACCCACTTGGTGTATTTTATAAAATTGATACACCAACATATGAAGATATGGTCGTAGATCAGATTGAGGGTGCTGTTAAATTGAAACCCAAAGCCAGTGTACAAAGCATTTTAGACTCTGGCGACACTTGGGAAGTGAAATAAGAACAAACTTTGAGTAGTCGAACTGAAAAAGATAGTATGGGTAGCCTTGAAGTGCCTAACGATAGGTACTATGGAGCTCAAACTCAACGATCTTTGCAAAACTTCAAAATTGGAAATGAACATTTTCAGCGAGAACTGATCAGAGCATACGGTATACTGAAGAAAGCTGCAGCTACAACGAATGAATTCGCAGGTAGGTTGGATGTGAAAATTTCAAAAGCAATAATTGATTCAGCGAATGAGGTAATAGAAGGTAAGTTGGATGATCATTTTCCTTTGGTTGTTTGGCAGACAGGTTCTGGCACTCAATCAAATATGAATTTCAATGAGGTAATTGCTAACCGTGCGATTGAGATTTTAGGGGGTCAGATCGGAAGCAAGGACCCCGTTCATCCCAATGATCATGTAAACATGTGTCAATCAACCAATGACACATTTCCCACTGCAATCAATATTGCTGCATCTGAAATGGTCACTAATGAGCTATTACCCGAACTTCGAAAACTTCATACATCTTTTCAAAATAAAGCCAATGAATTTGATTCAATTATCAAGCTTGGTAGGACCCATTTACAGGACGCAACACCTCTGAGCTTAGGTCAAGAATTTTCGGGTTATGCATCTGCAATAAAAAATAACATGAGCCGCATCGAATCCTCCTTAGGTCTATGTTTAGAACTACCCATGGGAGGAACTGCAGTGGGAACTGGGATTAATTCCTTTGAAGGTTTTGCAGAGACTGTAGCAGGAGAGATCGCCAAAATAACTGGTCTCCCGTTCAAAACTGCTTCAAATAAGTTTGAAGTGTTAGCTGCTCAAGATTGCATTGTTGAGTTGTCTGGATCTCTCAAAACACTTTCAGTTTCTTTGTTTAAAATTGCAAATGACATTAGATGGCTTGCTAGTGGCCCACGATCAGGTATTGGTGAACTTATAATTCCCTCAAACGAACCAGGCTCGTCAATAATGCCGGGAAAAGTTAATCCAACTCAATGTGAAGCAATGACAATGGTATGTACGCAAGTCATGGGTAATGATTTGACAATATCGTTTGCAGGGTCAGGAGGAAATTTTGAACTAAATGTTTACAGGCCAGTTATTGCCTATAACATCATCCAATCGATTCGTCTTTTAAATGATGCATGTAGTTCTTTTCGAAAGCACTGTGTAGATGGAATCGCAGCAAATGAACAAAATATTAAATCAAATTTATACAATTCGCTTATGCTCGTCACTGCTTTAAATCCACATATCGGATACGACAAAGCTGCTAAAGTTGCAAAAAAAGCACATGATGATAATACATCGCTTAAGGATGCAATAATAGAATTAGGCTATATGTCGGGCGAAGATTTTGATAAATTAGTAGATCCAAAAAAAATGATTAACCCTTCCAAGAAATAGTTTTTGATTAGAGACAGTCATCGATCACATTATATTTTTTGTTTCAACTTTTTTAAACCATATCAATAACTAAAATATGATCTCTCTTGAGCTTATCCTCAAATATTTAAAAGCAGCGATGGTTGTTTCTATATTGGGAGCAATCAGCGTTATCGCTTTTGTTTTTTACTTAGCGCAAAATCTTCCATCACTTGATCAATTAGAAAATTATGACCCAGATCTAATCACTAGAATCTATTCTGCTGATGGAGAGATCCTAGATGAATTATTTTTTGAAAAAAGAATCTTTGTTAGCCTAGATCAGATACCAAATAATATGAAAAATGCCGTAATAGCGTCAGAAGACAGAAGGTTTTATAATCATTGGGGAATTGATTCAAAAAGTATATTAAGGGCAATAGTTATAAATATTATAAATCTTGGCTATGAACAAGGGTTCAGCTCCTTAACCCAACAAGTCGCCCGAACACTTTATGATACTATTGGCTTTAAAAAAACCATTACTCGAAAAATTAAAGAAATCATTACTGCCATTCAAATTGAAAGAACATATACTAAAGACGAAATTCTTGAAATGTATCTTAACAATGTTCACTTTGGACATGGTACTTATGGAGTTCAGGTTGCTGCAAAAAGATATTTTAAAAAAGATGTTTCATTGTTAACACTGGGCGAAAGTGCGATGTTGGTTGGTATTCTACCAGCTCCTGCTAGATTTTCACCAATCACACATCCAGAGCGAGCGCATTACAAAAGAAACGTTGTATTGCGAGTGATGCGTGATGAAAAATTTATCAATAAAGACATGTTTTTAGAAGCAAGGGCTATCGAGAGAGAGAACGTAACCATCAATCAAGCTAAAGGTGTTGCGCCTTATTTTACGGAATATGTTAGAAGAACAATGGAGAAAGAGGATGATAGGCTTGGAGTGAATATTTATAGAGATGGACTTAAGATATACACAACATTGGATTCACGACTACAGCATGTAGCAGAAGAATCTTTAATAAAGGTAATTCAGCAAAACCAAAGCAAATTGAATAAAAGACTTTTTAGCGATGAAGAGGAATTTTCACGGTTAGCCTACCTTGGAATTTTCCCAGAGGATACTGTAAAAATGATGATGGAGGGAGATTCTGCTCTTTATAAAGATTTAAGAAATAAACTTCTTGTTCAAGGTGCAATGGTAGCCCTTGATCCAAATTCTGGAGCAATATTAGCAATGGTTGGAGGAAGACCCGATTATCATGATCAGTATAATAGAGCTGTGCAAGCACAAAGGCAGCCAGGTTCAGTATTCAAGCCAATCGTTTACACCACAGCTATAGATAATGGCTATCCTGTTACAAAGCAACTTTTAAATCAACCTTTAGTTCTAAGAGTATTGAATGCTGAAGGTGACTGGGAAAAGTGGATGCCTCGAAACTATGATGGTTCTACTAGTGGGCTAACATCTTTACGTGAGGGTATACGAAAATCGGTTAACCTGATTGCTGTCAGGGTTGTCAAAGAGCTCGTTCCGGCCTCCGAGATAAAATCTACAGCAAAAAGAATGGGTATTACCACAGATATAAGAGCAGTTGACGCTATAGCACTTGGAACATCTGAGGTGTATCTATTAGATATGGTCAATGCATATTCAGCTTTTTCAAATAGAGGCCTTTTGAATCAACCCTTCGGAATAACTCGAGTTGAAGATCGATATGGAAATGTTATAAAAGAATATTTTCCAATACGGGAAGAGGTATTGAGAGAAGAGTCAGCATACGTCATGACATCAATGCTGCAAACAGTGCTTGATAAAGGAACCGGCGGTAGTGCGCGTTGGAAATACAACTTTTATCATCCAGCAGGAGGAAAAACTGGAACAACTCAAAATTGGACAGATGCTTGGTTTGTAGGTTTTTCAAAACAGATTGCAGCAGGTGTGTGGATGGGAGTTGATGATCCTAGTGTAAGTCTCGGAGAAGGTCAAGATGGATCGAGAGCAGCTTTGCCAGCATGGGCAAGTTTCATGGCAGCGGCTCATGATACATTAGGTCTGAACCGCCAAAATTTTCAAAGACCTGATGGGGTGGTGAATGTAACAATTTGCACAGTTACAAAAGATAAGCCTACAAATTTATGCTCCATTGAGACAGAAATATTTATTAAAGGGACCGAGCCTTCGCAGATCTGCAAAGTACATCGAATGAACTAATCTTTAAAAATGGTGTTAATGGGATTGAATTTTTCTTGAGATATTTTAAAGGTCTTTGTCAGTTGAGAATGTACTTTAAGAATATTGCCTTCCTTTGAGTTGAAACATCGCATCACTGGCTCTCCTTTTCTTACAAAATCACCAACCTTAGCATTAAACTCTATGCCAGCGCTATTATCTAAAATATCATCCTTACTCTTTCTGCCGCATCCTAGATCAACAGCAGCCCAGCCTATCGCTGTGGTATCGAAAGATTTCAAAAAACCATTTTTTTTGCTAATTATTTCTTTTGAAAATCGAGGTTTATTTATGTCATCAATATTTTTGATTTGACCATCTTGGCCATAAATCATTTCTTCAAATTTTTCGAATGCCTCCCCACTTAAAATACATTGTTGCTGCATTTTGATAGCATCAGTGTGTGTGCTTGCCAGGCCAGCATCCATAATCAATTTGCTTCCAAGCTCAAAAACAACTTCCATTAGATCTTCAGCACCTTGACCTTGAAGAGCCTCTATAGATTCATATATTTCACACCACATCCCGGCGGTTCTTCCAAGAGGTTGATTCATGCTTGAATACACTAATTTTGTAGAGACTCCAAAATGCTCTCCTACATATTTTAAAAGCGATCCTAATTTTTTTCCTTCCGCTAGTGTTGGCATAAATGCTCCATTACCAATTTTTATATCTAGGACTAATCCATTAATACCTTCAGATATTTTTTTACTCATTATAGATCCACAGATCAAGGGCAAAGAGTCGATCGTTCCAGTTACATCTCTAAGTGCATATATTTTTTTATCCGCAGGACAAATTGTGTTGGTTTGTGACATGATTGAAATACCTATTGTTTCAACATTTTTCTTGAA
>CEUG01003514.1_pt1 | contig 10830 bp, 7 predicted proteins | sample 531421 | NCBI WGS metagenome assembly CEUG01 (sample SAMEA2622901, study PRJEB7988) | marine metagenome | biome: marine biome (ENVO:00000447); feature: surface water layer (ENVO:00002042); material: "saline water (ENVO:00002010), including plankton (ENVO:xxxxxxxx)" | depth 5 m | reverse complement strand
AAACCTGTCAAGTCTGTTAGCACATCATCGACAAACCACTCTACTTCTGTATCGATTATTGGGTCATTGTCCAAGTCTTGAGCAACATAGCTTACTTGCAATTCGTCAACGGTAGTTGGTGCATCAGGCGAAATTCCAATACTAGTCACCTCAGGCGCAGTATTTACTTGAATAATTCCTCCAACAGCAATAACTTGTGAGGATAAGCTCGTAATGTCATCCCCATCGCTTACAGTAACTTCAACACGCCATTCATCACCGTCACGGGTGGCAATTGAGGGAATGATATTGTCGTCATTGAATTCGGCAACTAACACGCCATCTAAATACCACCTAATTTCGGTGCTGAGGGTGTCTTGATCATCATCGTTGGCAGAATAGATAACTGTCAAATCATCGGTTTCATCTGGTTCTGAAGGTGTTATTGTGGGGCTGGTTAGGGTCGGCGGTGAGTTGATAATAGTAACTGTATTACTGTATTCGATATTGCCGTAGTCAGTACCATCTGAAGGCCTAACTGTCGCATACCAATCTTCACCTTTAGCGGTCTGACCTGAGGGAACTGTTAGCCCCGTTATGGTGCCCTGAGGCAATGCTTGGCTGTTGCGATACCAAGTTATTTCACTATCAGACTCGGCATCATTGTCTGGATCGGTAAATGAATAAGAGAGGGTTAGTGAGTTGGTAGTGGTGGCTAAAGTTGGGTCGAGTGACACGCTGGTCGCTGATGGCGGGTTATTAGGTGCGACACTTTCCGACACCTGAATAACGGTCGTCGCCCATCGGTCACCGCTTGTTCCGCCGTTGCCATTCGTCGTCATACCAGCGACCTCAAAAGTTACAGAACCGGCGCCAACCGTTGGAGCAGTCCAATCAACAGTCCATGAACGGTAACCATTGCCGGTTGAAGTATGAGTGGCACTTTTTCCTTGGTTGTTTACCTTGACTAGTGTCCCAGCTGTCCCGGTATTGAGTGTGCCCTTGTTAACCTCCAACGAAAAGCCTCCGCCAGAACCTGAAACGCCTCCGCTTACTGCCACTGTGAGTTGGTATTGATTGTTAGCGTCATATGATGATGGTAAGCCAGAGATGGTTACACTTGCTGCATTTGAGCCGGCCTGAGAATGACAGTTACAACCAGAGGCCCGATTGTAGATGCCGCCTGACGAGCCTTGAATCACAGGGACCATCAACAACATTACCAAAATGCTGACGGCAACCACTGCCCTACGATGAACCACAGTGTTTGCTTCGGTTTGCACTATTGAATATTATCCAAGAAATGCGCTTATAAACGCATGTTAGAAGTCAAGTAGGGACTTTTGCGAGTCTATTTCCTGACTCACAGGGGTCGATTCGGACAGTAATTCAACGGAATCTTGGTTTGCTAAGGCGTGGTTGAGTTCGTCCTCATTCCAGATTGTGATCCCAAGTTTCTCAGCCTTGCTTAATTTTGATCCAGCAGACTCCCCGGCGATTAAGACATCTAGTTTGGTAGAAATAGTACCTACTACCTTGCCACCTGCTGCCTTGACCATCAATTGAATTGCTTTACGTGGTTGGCTAAGCGTACCGGTAATGCAGAAAGTCATTCCTTCAAATTTACCTGTCGAAGTCAATACTGGTTCCACGTCGAGAATGAGGTGATTAGCTAATTCGTTGATTAGGTTGCGCCTTAGTTGTAAGCCGTCCCTGACTTGAATGGCTACCTTCTCACCAATTCCATCATATTGGCACAGTTCGCGCAGCGCTTGGTTTGTCTTGTGGGGCTTACTGCTGGAGTCAACTAGAGGCCCGTAATCAGCGTCACCAGGAGCAGCATGCGCAGCGGTCAGCCACTGCAACATACCTTCAAGAGATTTTACATGACTAGCAAATAATGATGCTAACTCTGGACCAATTCCAGACAATCCAAGTGCATGAATGAATTTCCCCAAGGTCATTTTTTTGGTTCTTGACAATTCTGAAAGGACATTTTCAGCTGATTTGTCGCCCATCCTTTCTAGGCTCGTTATCTGCGCTGGCGTCAGATTGTACAGCCCTGCAATCGAGGTTATTAACCCCGCATCGAGCAATTGTTCAACCAGTTTTTCGCCTATACCATCCATTTCTAGGGCCCGACACCAATAGAGAATTGATCGGTTTGTTCGCGCATCACACAGCATGTTGTAACATTTCAAAAACGCCCCCTCAATACTTAACTCACCATCACAAGAAGGGCAAATGTTGGGAATCTTAATTGCGGTATGGTTTGGAAGTTCCATAACAAATGGTGTGCCGTCAGCATGTCGACGATTTTCTAAATCTCGTTGCTCGGCGCGTCCTAAGCTCTGTTCAATTTTTGGTATTACATCACCACGACGAACGATAAGAATCCTGTCGCCAATTTTGACGCCCAACCGAGTAACTTCGCCCGGGTTGTGAAGCGTAGTATTTTCGACAGTAACGCCACCTACACTCTGAGGAGCGATTCTTGCAACTGGGGTTACATTACCTGTTCGCCCTGTTTGCCAATCGACACTCAGCAACACCGATGTGGCTTCTTCTGGAGGAAATTTCCATGCTAAGGCCCAACGTGGATGATGTGCAGTCATGCCGAGATTTGCCCTTTGTCGCAAATTATCAAGCTTGAAAACGATGCCATCTATTTCAAATTCGTATGCAGCCCGTTTTTTCACCCACTCTTGAGTGTGCTCAATCATTGCTAAATGCGGTTGTTCAGATTCAAACACTTCCCATGGTGCGGGTTCTATTCCAGCCTGTTGAAGCCAAGTAAGGAGTTCACTATCATTTTCAACGGCCGGCGGCTGATTGACGAATTTCACATCATAAGCCCAGAAAACCAAATCAGCGGCTTCTGCTTTACCGTCTCCGTGCTTTTGACGTAGCGCACCGGAGCACAGGTTACGTGGATTTGGCGAAACATCTCGATATTTCGCCTCAAAAACGGCTAGCGGCATGATTACCTCACCGCGAACATGACAATCAGCCGGGATATTCAGCCGCTGTGGAATATTCTTGACTTGTTTAGCATTAAGCGTAACATCCTCGCCGCGCTCACCACTACCACGCGTGGCGGCACGATACAGATTACCTGCTACATACTCCAAAGACAGCGCTGAACCATCCAGTTTTGGTTGAGCCAGATATCGTTTAGCACCAAAGGTCGATTGAACAACAAAGTGAGTAATGTCTTCACTAGTGGTGCCTTTGTCTAAAGAGCGCATGGGAAATATGTGATCGACCTTTACAGTCCCCGGCAAAGGTTCGGGGCCAACCTCATGCAGTACCGGGTTGTCGGGGTCGAGGTTTAGTAATTCATCCCAAAGCCTGTCAAATTCAGCATCTGAAATCTCAGGGGCTGAGTGGTTGTAATACAATTGTCGATGGTATCGAATCGCAGATGAAAGTTCTTCGATTCGTCCCTTATCAGCCATGGTTAGTCACCCTAGTCATAGGCTTTGAATGTCACGAAAATTGTAATCCCAATAGTTGCACATCAGCAAGCGGACAACGAGTCATTATTGCTTGGGACATGAGTCGCAGGTGAATCTCAGCAACCACTGCGACTGTTGATGAGAACATGTGTCCTGCATGCACATTGTTGTCATCATCCGACCAGCAACAGTGAATATGGGTGAAAGCTTTGTTATCTTGGGTTCTAGCAATATTACCAGATAGACTGACAAGTTCAGAAGGAGTTGTTAGTTCCCTTTTGATGTAAATTCCGTCATTATTCATGTAGCCATATACATTATTCCTTGTCCGGCCAATCCCGCTGGTTATCGCTGCAGCATCGAATCCCACTTCGTCTGCAAGCCGCTGTAGTGTTGCATGTATTTCCTCACCGGGATCAATTCTGACGAGTAAATCTTCGCCGCTCATCGTCCATTCCATGATTATTGCACCAGCATGCGCTTATTGGTAATAGCGGTCATTCTGAGGTGTCATCTAACTGATAAAACCGAGCAATTGCGTGTTTTGCTTGCTCTAAATCATGATAGCTACCGCCTAGCGGTAATGGGCCGAAAACGCCCCAACCTTTGCGTAACAACATGATTCTGCGCTTGGGTTGTTTTTTGGCTAGTCTAAGCCTTGACCATTCGTATCGTTGCCCGTCAGCAAACAGATGGGTTGAAGTTACTGCGTAGCGCTTTGGAAGCAGGAGGTAAATTATGTGCAGGCCAAGTAAACAATCCCAAATAATACCATAAATAATTGGAGTCTTGGATAACGAGATTAATGCCCATGGTAAACTCATCATTGCAGCCATAGAGAATAAGTTACCCCACTGACGAATGACCTCATGAGGCCCTTCACTCGCCCAAGCAAAGCCACCGCCTTGGAGTTCTCCGAAATCCGGAACGTCACGCTTTTGTTTGGTAAGCCAAAATGCATCCCATAACACAATCGCCGCCAATACAACAATGATAAAAATGGCAAACGATTCTGTTGAAGGTAAATCAACCGCTGCCACCAAAATCACTCCTGTAGGGTTCGTTTTGTTCGCGTCAAGAAGACTACAAGCATAATTATGCCAATTACTAACAGCACAATGGTGAATAAATTAAATGGCCCGTTGGAATCACTGGCAGTGCCCTCAAGAGAGTCTGGTATCCCATCCCCATCATCATCCTGATCAGCAAACAGGACTGTTGTCTCTCCTTCAGGGCAGTCTACGTTGTCAGGCTGCCCATCAGAATCAGTGTCTTGCCAAGCGCACGGGTCAGTTGGCCACATGTCTCGTGAATCAATGATGCCATCGTTGTCGTCATCATCGTCGTAAACATCAGGCCCGCAAGCACGGCTGGCGGCTAAATCAAACCAAGTGTTATCATCGCAAGTTGTGATATAATCATGGTCTGAATCAAGTAAAGCCACCTCAATAGGTACTATCATTTCGCTTTGGGCAAGATTGGTATCTAATACAGTTACACGCATTAGATAACTTCCCGGCAAGGACATGGTAATCTCATGAGCCGAGTTATGTGAGCTGTGTGAATATACCTCGCTTCCTGTTTCATCAATTATGCTCCACAGATAGAATAACTCGTTGGAAGCGTCGTTATCATCCGATGCATTTATGATGGAACTGAATGGTATTGTTTGCATTATTGGAGTCGTTTCCCCAGGCATGACAGAATTAATTTCGGGTGGCTTATTTTCACTCAAACCAAAAGCTAATTTCCAGTCAGAGTCAGATAGTTCAATGAGATTGAATGATGCTTTTACACTCGGATGTCCTAGAGAATTAGCGGTAATATCAATGGACACCAAATCGACTGCAATCTGAGGCTGTGCAGCAAGAGTCTGGAACTTGACTCTGGCCTGTGCATAACTGCCGCTGACCTCCACTACCTCCAGTGAATTATCAGAATATTGCGCTGTGATGACATAAGTTGTGGGCTTAACAAAATCACGATAAGAGGATTGTAACTCAATTGTCCGATAGAAAATCAACACTGTGTCATCATAAATAACCGGTTGTTGATCAATTTCAACATCGACAAGCACAATCGATATTGCGCCACTAGCCTCTATCACTCCAGCCAGTGATGCATTGCTAAAGACTACTGGATAATTTTCAATTGATAGTGAGGTTGATGCTGAAATAATGGCATCGGTTATTTCCAACGCAGCTGTTGTCTCAGGCCCGTCAGCATGGAGGTCGAAACCCACGGCATAATCGTAAACCTCGACATCAGTTAGTTTCAGGGAGTCTGAATATCGACCGTGATGACTAGTAAATGCGGTCCCAAAACCTTGTCCTATCAAAGTAATATTGGTAAGAGATCCAGCAGAACTATCAAAATCTATGCCTGGTGCACCGCGTATGGTAATTGATTCAAGATCTAGCGCCCGGTTATTTGCTCCATTGATTCCTGCAGCCCCACCAACTCTCCCGTCAAGATTCCTAACCGACAATGCCTCATTGATATAATCTAACTTGACAATCGAGCCGGCGCCATTGAACTCTGTTGCATCGATATTTTCGATTTCTCCTTTGACATCAGTCAGCATCAACCCATTCGACGACCCGGCATTGATGAGTAATTCTGTTGCGTTAATGCGAGCGTTCTCTGCACGTAACGCGGGGCCATTGCAGCGTGACAAGGAGATATTCTCCAGATGGATTTCAATCGTTGACGAAATTATATCCACACACGCGCTACTAGCATCACTTAGTTGAGCATTCGTGATGCTGAAAGCCCCTCCAATTTGTTCATTTATCTCAATCAGCGCTCTTGAAGACGCTGCGCGAGCAATGACCACTTCCTCGGCAGTTAGAATACCACCAGAATACGAAATTACGGGGGATGCTTCGAGTAGTGTCGCTCCTGATAGAGCAACATTAGCATATTGTGATTCAGTTACGATACCGGCCCATCGTGCACCAAAGCCTGTTGAGGAAACAGTTGCTGAATCAATGTTTAAACTACCTAACACACTAATCTTAACTCCATCAGAAACTCTAACAGAGACGCCGTCAAGTATCGACATAGTTCGTCCTAATGGGATTATTAAATCCTCATCAAGATAATACGGACTCCATGTTGGTTCTAACACGATGTCGCCAGAGAGAATCTCATCTACTGCTAAATCTGAAACGACAAATTGGTGAGACTTTGCTGTTGTGGTATTCCAAGTAATCAGTTCGTTAAGCTCGTTCATTTGAAGTAGAACATTCTCGTTACTTCCGGTAAAATCACTTTGAGCATCGACGAGTCTAGCTATTGCGTCTATTACAACTGTGCCTGAAGTATCAGTATAGTAATTAGAGTTTTGAAAATTGATTACAGCGTTACTTACAGGGACTCCTCGGTTTACGACGGTTATGGTCAATGAAGAGATAATTTGGAATGAGGCAGCACCGGTAACCACTAGACCTCCTGTGACAAAGCCATTTTGTATTACAAGATCACAGTCTGTCCCAACTAATAGTGAACCATTTAATCGCAAATTTGCGACTGCCCTGGGTCCGATACAATTCCATTCAACATTTGAAGCAACTGTTAATTCTGCGTCACCAATAGAACCAGAAATAGTGCCTGAATCGTTTACATACACTAAATCTGCGATTATCGATGAATTAGCGCCGACTAATTGAGCATTATTGCTTAGTGTAACTACTTTATCCGGGCCTAGTTCAAGAGACATATCTATTAGTTGTAGAATCGCATTGTCTTGAAGAACCAAGTTGCCGGTAAATAACTGAGTTGAGTCAAGTGATTCTAGAGTTATAATCTGATTACCGGATATAACCCAGTCCCCGGTTGGTATTATTGGAATCTCGACTTCCTGGTCAAGCACCCCACCAAACAGTTGCTGAGTAATTCCAGTTCCGGCTAAACTAGCCTGCACATCCGACCCTTCAGGAAACAGTGGGATTGATGCCATGCCGTTTTCATCGCTTGTAAATTGAAAGGTATTTGTATTAATTGCCGCTTGTATCGGATTTCCGCTTGTATCAATAAATTTAACTGGAGTTAGCTCAAAATAATTGCTAATAGCGGAATCTATGGCAAGATTTGCCGCATAACCGTAGTATACCGCGCCATCCCCTGTCGCATCGCTATACGCTGGATTAGTGTTTAGGGAATTGAATTGGAGAACATTCGCCGTGGTATCGAGGCCGACATACAACGGTTGGTCGTGTAATTGAGCGTCGTATTGATAGACGCTCAGTGCTGCGTTATCTGCCAAAATGATTCCGCTGTCCTGATATTTAGTAGATAGTGTAGTGACTGTAACCATACTTTCAATGATCTCTGTCCCGATTAACTTACCACCAATATTGGCTATCGTATCTGCAGTAAGTTGAGCATTTCGCATTGTCACACCAATTGAGAAATTGTTGGTTATCAAATGATCTAATATTACCTGTGCATACCAAATTTGGCAACCAACTGATGATGTATCGGTATTGTCGAACTGTTTAGAAATCTCTAGTTGGCCTAAATCATGGCTACCGCCCAATATATCGATGCCAACACTGTTAGACGTCGTCGTTATCACTCGATTAAGGCCAGAAAATTTAGTGGTTGTATCACGGATTACTATCCCGTTTGATTCAACATTAACGGTTGTATTATCTAACAGAAGAACCCCTTCATTACTAGACCTTATCCCATATTCCGTTGCAACGATTGTTGAGTTGCGAACATGGAACTGTCCATCACCATCGAACAATATACCCTTACCTGCATTGGTAATTGTCACATTGTCTACCAAACATAGCCCCACACAACTTTGTCTGAGTACAGGGTTTGGGTTTGTGTGGGTGACCTCAAATGAGATGTTATACAATTCTGTCTTTACCACTGACTTTGAGGTTGCAAGTAACCCGCCTGATACGCTTACAGAAGATAATACGAAATTATCAGAATCGCCCATATCGGCAAATAGCGTTATATTGCTGCCAGTAACATTGCTCACATCTGCGCTGACACCACTAACAGAAGTTAGAGCCACTGACACATTTTGCATATCGACTTCCCTCACAACAATCGCTCCTGATGTGAGGCTGATTGCTGAGCCAAGTTGGGTAAAGTTACAATCCTCAATCGACACAGTACCGCTGGACATCACGCCGGTTGACGCATTGTTAATTGTTGAGGAATGCAAGGACAAAGTCCCTCTGTTTAGTATTGCCTCATAGTCTATCGAATCGGTGGTTAGTCCTGTAACATCTGCGACTCCACTGTTGTATATTCCAAGATAAGAGTTTGCAATAGTCACTCTGTCAATCAGCAAATCGCCTTCAGATTTTACCCCAATATTGGAGTTATCAATTACTACATCATCCAAGGAAACACTGCCCGTGGGATTGACAATAATTCCCTGCCACAACCCCTGTCCGTGAGAGGATTGTGTGGCAGGGGTTGCAGTGGACAAAAAATGCACAGATTCGGCTTGTAGGCTGCCCGCTACTTCAATGGTAAAGCCCTCTCCGCCGTCAACTACTGTTCCGGGCTCTATGGTCAACGTCGACCCGGCGGCGATAATGATATCCTCGTCTAATACTACATTTCCAGACCAGACGGTATCGGTGGTTATCGACGAAGAATTAGCGGCAGTCAGCGGCACGAATAGTGTAAGCACCAGCAAAGCCACTATCGAGTTTGCTGGCAACACACCACGGCGCATGAATTCCTCTTTCACGCCGTTGCATATCAAACCAAAGGCTTCCAGCATACTCAATTTATTTATTTTCAAATCAACAAATCTCGATTATTTACTCGTTAATTTAGCAATCCCCCATTACCTTAATTTGTAATTGAGGTAACATTGCCGATTGACCACAGAGTGGTGGGCCCGCCCAGATTTGAACTGGGGTCTGACGGCCCCCAGCCGCCAAGTATAGGCCAAGCTAACCCACGAGCCCAGGAATAAAACTACTCACTCGGTGCACTGAATGGTGCAACCTCTTGAATAAGGTCCAAGTGTCCGATATACATTCTTCGGCAACAGTATCTGTCAAAGCCAACCTGATCAAGCGCATCGGATACCTCGGTTCCCGAAGCGACTTTTTCGTTGAATTCTTCCCACTTGTGTGCGATTACTACGCCACAGCTGAAACACCTTACTGGAATTATCATATTTCACACCTCATCGATAGGACTTTTGTTTCTTTCGGCGAGCACCACGTCCAAGTTGATGCTTTGGTTCTTTTCTTCTTGGGTCATTAACTAGTAAGCTTCTGTCGAATCTAAGATACTCATCTCTAAGATCTTCATCTTGGCCCGCAGCGCCGCCGTTGTAGAGGACAAGTCCTCTGGCAATCGCCGTGCGTATGGCATCGGTTTGACCCATGATACCGCCTCCGGTAGTAGTGATATTGATGTCTACCTTGGCTAGTCTATTCATTGCATCAGCAATAACTAGTGGTTCCATGGCTTTGCGTCTTGCCAACGAGGGCTGGAGGATTTCGATTGGTTCGCTGTTGACTCTGACTCTACCTTTGCCTGCCTTTACAGTGGCTCTTGCGATAGCTGTCTTGCGTTTTCCTGATGATTCTACTGCCTTACTCTTCTTCTTAGCCATCATTGGTCACCTCCGTTCCACCTGTGGCTTGGTGCGCCTAGATTGTGACTGATGTCGCCAAGTGATACAAATCTTTCAGGAACGCCTCGGCGAATTTTGCTGTCATCCCCGCGCTCATGGCCATCGGGTAAGTCACCATCTAAGTGACTTGGGCAACCAATCTCCACACGCAAGTTACGCAGTGCTCTTCGACCACTGCTCTTTGATTGATATGGCAACATACCTCTTACTGCTCGCTTCAGTATCATGTCAGGCATTCTGGGAAAGAATGGTCCCTTTCTTGCATGATTTAACTTATACTTCTCTTGATAGTTGTTGAATACCGAGGTTTTACTACCAGAAACTATTGCTTTTTCGGCATTGACGATAATTACCTTGTCATCTCTATCTTCGCGCGCCGCTTTTAGCAGTATGTCGGCAGTTGCCGATGCTAATCGGCCAAGAATCATGCCGTCCGCATTAAACACAAAGGTCTTCTCAGCCAAGGATAACAACCCCCTTGCCTGATGGGTTTTCGTTCATAAGCTCACCATAGGTCATTATTCGACCTCCGGCGGCTTCTATCTTCTCACGAGCACCATTGCTAACACTGTAGGCGGCGACCGTGTGGTTACTGGAGACTTCCCCACTACCGAGTAATTTGCCAGGCACGAGGATTGTTGCACCCTCTGGAGCATGGCGGCTTACTCTGCTAAGGTTAGGCTGGGCCCAGTTCTTGCGACTTTTGGAGAGTCGCATTGCCACATCTCGCCAAACAGCGGAACCGGTCTCGCGAGACTGGGCTTT
>CEUG01011396.1_pt1 | contig 10836 bp, 11 predicted proteins | sample 531421 | NCBI WGS metagenome assembly CEUG01 (sample SAMEA2622901, study PRJEB7988) | marine metagenome | biome: marine biome (ENVO:00000447); feature: surface water layer (ENVO:00002042); material: "saline water (ENVO:00002010), including plankton (ENVO:xxxxxxxx)" | depth 5 m | reverse complement strand
ACAACATGACCTCTTTCTTTTGCTTTTCTTAAATCATATTTTGTTCTTTTAGTGATTATATCCTTTCTGTGCTTTACAAAAGCTTGAAGCATTTCTTTGAGGTTTACTTCTTTTGGCTGACCCTCAGACAGAACAGTAAAGTTAATTCCGAATGACTGTTCTAATTGTGTTTGTGCAAACAAATTATTTTCTAATACCTCGACTGAGTCTCCTTTTCTTACTTCAATAACTACTCGCAATCCGTCCTTGTCAGACTCATCTCTAATTTCAGTGATGCCCTCAATCTTTTTTTCTTTTACAAGTTCAGCAATTTTTTCTAACATTCTTGCTTTATTAACCATAAAAGGAATTTCATTAATTATTAAAGATTGTTTACCAGACTTATCTTCTTCAATTGATGTATTTGAACGAATATGAATTATTCCTCTTCCAGTTTTATAAGCTTCATATATTCCTGCTTTTCCATCGATAGTTCCTCCAGTAGGAAAATCAGGCCCAGAAATATCTTTTATTAATTCATCAATTGAAACCTTTGGGTTGTTAATTAAATTTATACATCCATTTAAAACTTCTGTAATGTTATGGGGAGGAATATTTGTAGCCATTCCAACAGCGATTCCAGATGATCCATTTACTAATAAGTTTGGTATTTTTGTTGGTAATACGTCTGGAATATTTTCACTTCCATCATAATTTGGTGAATATGAGACAGTTTCCTTCTCAATATCATTAAGCATTTGGTCTGTAATTTTTGCCATACGTACTTCTGTATATCGCATTGCAGCTGGAGGATCGCCGTCAATTGATCCAAAATTACCTTGGCCTTCAACTATTGGATATCTCATAGAGAAATCTTGAGCCATTCTTACCATTGCATCATAAACTGCGGAATCACCATGAGGATGATATTTTCCTATTACGTCGCCAACAACTCTTGCAGATTTTTTATAAGGTCTATTGTAATAATTTTTGAGATCATACATGGCATAAAGAATTCTTCTATGAACGGGTTTTAAACCATCTCTTATGTCAGGTAGTGCCCTTCCATGAATAACGCTTAAAGCATAACTTAGATATGATTGCTTAAGCTCATCTTCAATATTTACGGATATAATTTCTTTTGCAAAATCACTCATTTTTTTGCTGTTTTGAACCCTATTTTTTGTACGAAATTTTTAGCTAAAATAAGGTATTATTTTAACATATTTATGAGAGAAATTATTCTTTAAATTCTGAGACTAAACCGCCAATCGACTCCTTTGCATCGCCAAATAACATTCTTGTATTTTCTTTGAAAAAAAGTGGATTTTGCACACCCGCAAACCCTGAGGACATAGACCTTTTTAATACAAAAACAGTCCTCGCATTATGGACTTCAATTATAGGCATTCCATATATTGGACTTCCCGGTTCTTCAGTAGCTGATGGATTAACCACATCATTGGCACCTATAACAACTGCAACATCAACGCTATCCATAGTTGGATTTACATCATCAGGTTCAACTAATACATCGTATGGAACATTTGCTTCTGCAAGTAAAACATTCATATGTCCTGGCATTCTGCCAGCAACTGGATGTATGCCGTATTTGACTTCTGTACCGTTTGCCTCCAAAAGCTCTCCAAGCTCTCTAACAACATGTTGAGCCTGCGCAACAGCCATTCCATAACCTGGAACAATCAATACAGAACTAGCATTTTCAAGAATTAAAAAAGAGTCTGAAACATTAATTGGTTTAACCTCACCAGTTTCTCCAGTTTTAGATCCTGATGATGAAGATGCATAACCAACAAATAAAATATTTCCGATAGATCTGTTCATAGCTTTTGCCATAATAATGGTTAAGATAAGACCACTCGCGCCAACTAATGACCCAGCAACTATAAGAACATTGTTTGACAACATTAATCCTGCAAAAGCTGCAGCAATACCTGAAAAAGAATTTAACAATGAAATAACTACAGGCATATCACCACCACCAATTGGCAGCACAAATCCAATTCCACCAAGCAAGGTAAGTATTATTAAAATTAAATAAAAATCAAAATTAGGTTCAAAAATACCAGTAAAGAAAGTTGAATAAATTAAATAAATTAAGGAAATATAAAATATTGTTGTAAATAGTTTTGTTATTAGCGATGTCTTCTTAATTTGAAGTCTTTCAGACAATTTTCCATATGCAACAATACTTCCAGTAAATGTAACCCCGCCAATAAAAGTAGTAAGCATTATAAGAATGTATTGGAAATAATTTTCTGGAGTAGTACTAAACTCTGACCATGCAATAAAAAAAGTAGCTAGTCCTCCAAAACCATTAAATAGTGCGACCATTTCTGGTATTGAAGTCATTTTGACTTTTAGGGCTATCACTGACCCTATAATTGCACCAACTGATATGCCGATGATTATTATTAGAGGATTTACAACATTTACAAACGTGATGCTAACTGCAATAAACATTGCAAGTGCTGATAAAAAATTACCTCTTACTGCCGTATCTTCTTTACCAAGCATTTTTATACCTGTAATAAATAACATTGAAGATATTATGTAAATAATATTTTGAAATGTAGATAAATTTTCAATCAAAACTATCATTATTTCTTTTTAAACATTTTTAACATTCTATTAGTGACTAAATAGCCTCCAAATACATTAATTGACGCAAAAGTCACTGCAAGGAATGCGAGAACTTCTTGAAGTTGACCAAACTGATCACTAGTAGCTAGCATTAATGCTCCGACCAATGCAATACCTGAAATAGCATTTGCTCCTGACATTAATGGCGTATGTAAAGTACTTGGAACCTTAGATATTAGCTCTAGTCCTAGATAGATTGATAAAACAAGGACAAATCCAAGTAATATATATATTTCCATTATTGAAACCTCTCGTTTTTAATATCCCCATCAAAGACCAATACACTACTTTTAATAATCTCGTCCTCAAAATCAAAATTTATTTTTAAATTTTCAGAATCAAAAAAATCTTTTATCCAATTGTTAAAATTATTAGATAAAGCTAATGATGCATGTCCAGCAACTTGAGATGCCAAATTTGAGATACCTATTATCTTTACTCCATTTCTATAAACTACTTCGTCAGGCTTTGAACCTTCAACATTTCCACCAGATTCTACTGCCATATCAAATATAACACTGCCAGGCTTCATCTTATCAATAGTTTTATTGTCTATGAGCAATGGTGCGGGTCTGCCAAACAATTGAGCAGTGGTGATAACAATATCTGATCTTTCACAAACTTTTGACTGGAGCTCTTTTTGCTTATTTATTTGTTCTTCTGTCAATTCTTTTGCATATCCCTGATCTGTTTCGCCTGTCTCTCCTAAATCAATCTTTACAAACTTGGCGCCTAACGAATTTACCTGCTCCTCTACAACATCTCTGGTATCAAAAGCCTCTACTCTGGCTCCCAATCTCTTAGCAGTAGCTATCGCTTGCAAACCAGCTACTCCAACACCAATTACAAATACCTTAGCTGGTTTTAGCGTTCCAGCTGCTGTCATCATCATAGGCAAGCCAGTTGATAAATTTCTAGCTGATTCAATTACTGCAACGTATCCAGCTAAATTTGCTTGAGAGCTTAAGACATCCATTTTTTGCGCCCTGGTTATCCTTGGGATGAACTCCATACTTACAAGATTAATTTTCAACTCAGCACATAAGCTTATAAGCTTTTTATTATTAAAAGGGTTTACCATACCCAAAACGGTAGAATTTGGTTTTATAAGATTTAGTTCATCGCTACCAAGAGCTTGTATCGTTAAAATTAAATCTCCATTTTGTAAACAATTCTCTCTTGAATGTTTTTTTAAGCCAGCTTGAATAAATTCTTCATTACTTACATTAATACCTTGACCTAAGTCTTCTTCAAACCAAATCTCTGCTCCTAGATCAATTAAAGTTTTAACCGTTTCCATATGAAGCGGTGACCTATTATCAAGTTCATTGTTAGATTTAAGCGCTGATATAATCACAATTAAAATAAGTATTTTTTTTCTGTAGTGAAGTAAATAATAACAGCTCTGATAAGTCAATTAAATTAAAAAACCCCATACAGATGTTTTTTATGGCATATCTTGCTGTAGTCTGGCTACAAAATATAGTAATTTAATTTATTCTTAATTAAATTTATAAGAGTTAGAATATCCATATGACAAATGTAGATAAACAAGAAATTAATAAATTTTCTGATATTGCGGATGAATGGTGGAATAAAGATGGAGACTTTAAACCATTACATGTAATTAATCCTTTACGAGCAAAGTACATAAAAGATAAAACTGATCTTCAAGATAAAAAAGTTTTAGATGTTGGTTGTGGTGGTGGTTTACTTGCAGAAGCACTTCATGATTTTGGTGCAATAGTAACTGGGATCGATGCGGCAGGCCCAGGAATTGAAGTTGCTAAGCTTCATGCATCAAAGAATAAAAAAGATATTAAGTATTTTGAAAAAACAGCTGAGGATTTAAATCAAGAATATCAAGAATATTATGATATCGTAACCTGTTTGGAAGTACTTGAACATGTTCCGGATCCATGCTCTTTAGTAGCTACATGCATTAAGTTGTTGAAACCAAATGGACATTTATTTTTATCTACCATTAACAAAAACCCAAGGTCATGGGTGACTGCAATTGTTGGTGCAGAATATATTTTTAATATTTTGCCTAAAGGTACTCACGAATTTGAAAAATTTATCAAGCCTTCAACTTTGGCAAAATATGTTAGAGATGCAAAAGCAAATGTAATTGAAACAAAAGGCATGTTCTATAACCCAATTACACATAAAGCTAATTTAAACAATGATCTTGGAGTAAATTATCTAATCTATGCAAGAAAATCATAAAACAAAATTAGTTTTATTTGATCTTGATGGAACCTTGATAGATACAGCTCCAGATTTTCTTGTTTCACTAAACAATGTTTTAAGAAATCATGGTAAAGATCATGTAAGTATGGATGAGGTAAGACCTCATATTTCTGAAGGTACTTCAAAATTAATTAAGTTATTTTTTAAAATAGATGAAAATGATAAGAATTTTAATCTTTATAAGAATGAATTCCTTTCTGAGTATGAATTAAATCTGAAGAGTAATTCTTGTTTGTTTGAAGGCATGTGTGATTTTATTAAATTTTTAGATAAAAAATCTATTAAGTATGGCGTCGTAACCAACAAGTATTATAAATATGCTCAACCAATAATAGATTCTTTTGTAGAATTGGAAAATATTCAAGTTCTGATTTGTCCTGATCATGTAAAGATTTCAAAACCCGATCCTGAAGGAATACTACTAGCATGTAAGAAACTAAATATAAAACCAGAAAATACTATTTATCTAGGCGATCATATAAATGATGTCAAAGCTGGTATAGGTGCAGGTACGAAGACAATTGCATGCCTATATGGCTATTCAATTGATAAAAATGAAATAAATTCTATAAAGTGTCATCATGTAAAAAAAGTCGATGAAATAAGATCCTTCTTAGTCCGATGATTAAAAAGAAAATTAAAACAAACCAATTTAAGGATAAAAATATTTTAATTACTGGATGTTCAAAAGGCATTGGTAAATCTTTGACAATTAAGTTAAGTCAACTTGGTTCAAATGTAATCATGCTTGGTAGAAATGAAAGAAAATTGGACGAACTATATGACTCAATAAAGGAAAAATATGGAACTGAGCCATGTATTTTGAAATGTGATTTAAACAGTCTTAATGAGGAAAAGGCTCAAGAAATAGCAAATATTATTCCCGAACACTACAAATGTCTTGATGGTGTTATTTTTAATGCGGCGATTTTAGAGAAAATGTCTAATATCGATGGTTTTGATTTGAAAACATGGCAAAAAGTTCTAAATGTAAATTTAACAAGCTCTTTTCTCCTTTTTAAATATCTAATTCCATTATTAAAAAATTCTGTATCGCCAAGGATTATTTTTACCACTTCAAGTGTTGGCAAAAAAGCGGAGGCCTTTTGGGGTCCCTACGCAATTTCTAAGGCAGGAACTAATGCACTTGCAGATATACTTACAAGTGAATTAGAGCCTGTTTCAAATATAAAAATTTTTAATTTTAATCCTAAAGCAACTCAGACAGATATGCGTTCATTAGCTTATCCGGCAGAAAATCCATCTAAAGTAAAAAAGCCAGAAAGTTTAATGGATTACTATTTATGGATGTTATCAATTGAAAGCGCTTCGTTTGATGGTAATTATATTGAATATCAGAGTTAAGAACATTAAATAGTAACATTCTCGTCTTCAAGAACGCGCCAAAGATACAGACACATATAACTTCTATATGGTGAAAATCTTTTATAAAAAGATTCAGTATAAGATTCGATATCAAATATCTTAAGGTGAGCATTTTTGAGGCCTAAATCAAGAATTGAAAAAACGTCAGGATCACCAATGTAAAATATTCTTGACATCTCAATTGACCATGGGCCAATGCCTTTTATGTCTATCAATAAATTAAAATAATCTTCTGCATTCATTTTTTTTAATTTACTTTTAGTAAAAGTATTAATATTTTTATTAAATATAATTCCATTTAAATATTCTATTTTTTGTCTTGATAATCCAGCTTTTCGCATTTGCTGATCAAGATTTTTATTTGGTTTTTTATATTTATTTGCTCTTAAGATTTTTTTGGTCCTATCCCATATTGCTCTTGCAGCTGCAACTGAAACTTGTTGACCAACAATTATTTTTGAAAGATGGGTAACAAAATTTTTATTTGAAACTTGTAACTTTAATGGTCCAACATGCTTAATGTGATTTGCAAGTTCAATGAAGCCTTCAACTTTACATACGTTATATAAAAAATCATGAGCTTTTTTATGTTCCATAGTTTTTTAAAGAATCAATTTCGCTCTCAGATAACAAAGCATAACTTCCTGGTTTCAATGAAGATGGCAAAAATAATGGTCCAAATCTAGTTCGTTTTAGTCTGCTTATCTCAAGCCCAACTGAATTAAATATTTTTCGAACTTCTCTGTTTTTTCCACTCATTAAACAAACTGAAAACCATTGGTTAGTAGAACTTTTTTCGCCTTCTACAACATCAGTCAATTTAAAAATTTCTCCATCAATTTCTATTCCAGATAACATCTTTTCTTTTTTCCTAGGTGTAAAATCACCTCTAGCTCTTACTAAATATTCTCTATCTATGGAAGATGAAGGATGCATACAAAAGTTTGCAAACTTTCCACTATCAGTAAAAAGCATTAATCCAGAAGAGTTAATATCTAAGCGACCAATTGCAATCCATCTAAAACTTGAATCTGCTTCAGGTAAATAATCAAAAACTATAGGTATTTTATTGTGTTTTTTATTAGAAGAAAGAACTCCTTCGGGTTTGTTTAGCATTAAAAGATTAATCTTACTTTTTTCTGGAATGTATCGAAATTCTTTATCGATATATTTAATAACGTCCCCTTCACTTACTGAAACTCCAATCGTTGCAACTTTACCATTTACGAAAATTTCATTTGATTTAATTAAATTCTCGCAAAATCTTCTCGAGCCAACTCCAGATCTAGCAAGAAATTTTTGCAATCGTTCAGACATTAATTAAACAACTTTGGAAAGAATATCCTCTTCTTCAGTTTCTAGCTCAGGAAGCTCAGGTAAATCTGATAAACTTTTTAAATTCAAATCATCTAAGAAATCTTTTGTTGTTACATACAAAGCTGGTCTACCTGGAACTTCTTTATATCCAGATATTTTTATCCAGTTTTTTTCTAACAAAGTTCTTATGCTCCTTGTATTAACTGAAACCCCCCTTATATCTTCAATATCACCTCTCGTAACAGGTTGTTTATATGCAATTATAGATATGGTTTCCATTAGGGCTTTTGACATCCTGGGCGTTTTCTCATTCCATAAAACACTTAAGCTTGAACTATGTTCTTGTTTGATTTGTAGCCGATAACCAGATGCCACTTCCTGAACTTCAATTGAGGTATCTTTATATCTTTCCTCCAAGTTATTAATTGCTTGTTTGATTTCGCTTAATTCAGTCTTAAAACCTGAGTTTTCTAAAATATTTTTTATTTCAGACAGTCTTATAGGTCTGCCAGATCCAAATAAAAGAGCTTCTACAGAATTAACAATTAAGTTATTCAATTGATTTTCTCCCTCGAGATTTAATAAAAAGCTCTTCTGTATTATTTTGAACGAGTTCTACAAGCCCATCCTTTGCAAGCTCCAAAGAAGCCAACAGTGTTACTACAGCTCCTTTCTTGCCTTCAGATTGATTCAAAGTTTTTGAAAAACTAATTATATTTGTTTTCTTAAGAAGCGATAATAATATTTGAATTCTTTCTTTAGTTGAAAGTTCTTCGTAGTCAATCAGATGATCATTTTTATAATTAGGCCTATTTAATGCGCATTTTATTGCATCAAGAAGCTCTTCTTTTGTAAAAATTTTTTCTAAAACTTTTTTTTCTTCAATTTTTGGAGCCTTTGCAGATGCAGTAAAAAAGTCTCTATCTACCCTTGGCAATATAGCAATCTTCTCTGATACACTTTTATACCTTTGATATTCTTGCAATCTTCTTATTAAGGAAGCTCTTGGATCATCCTCCTCATTCTCAAAAGATTCCTTAGGCAACATTAATCTTGATTTGATTTCAGCAAGTGTTGCTGCCATTACAAGATAATCAGCAGCAAGGTCAAATTTTAAAGCATCCATGAGTTCAATATATTCAAGATATTGGTCTGTAATATTTGAAATATCCAAATCTAATATATTTATATTTTCTTTTTTGATTAAATATAATAAAAGATCTAATGGTCCTGAAAATGACTCTAGGCAAACCTCTAATGCATTTGGAGGGATAAAAAGATCGTCTGGCAGAGCTTCGACATGATTATGCACCGGTATTGGAAATTCAGTTTGAATATAATTATTATTCATATATTAAACACTACATAGTGTTATGTTTTAATCATTTTAATACAATATCTAGTGTATTACCTCAAAAAAATGCATATTTGTTGATGCTTTAATAATAAATATATCTATTAAGTTGTTTCTATTATTATGCTTTCATTTAATAATAAGCTCCCTTTTACTAAATTTGAGATATAAAATAAAAGAATATGAATTATTCAACTGACAACACGAGAATTATTGATAGGAGAAAAGTGCCCGCTCCGTATGAACTTGTGAATAAATATCCGATAAATGATCAAATTTCAAAACTAGTATATGGGACTAGAAATGAAATTAGTCAGATTCTCCATGATAAAGATGACAGATTATTTGTGGTAGTAGGTCCTTGTTCAATTCATGATCCTGAAAGTGCTTTAGAATATGCACAAAGGCTTGTTAAGGAAAATAAAAGGTTAAGTAAGAATATTCTTGTGATTATGAGAGTCTATTTTGAAAAACCTAGAACTACTGTTGGATGGAAAGGTTTAATTAATGATCCTGATCTCAACGAAACCTTTAATATTGGTAAAGGCGTTGAAATGGCAAGAAAATTATTAATCAACATTGCAGAATTAGGGTTGCCAGCTGGAACCGAGTTCTTAGACCCCATTTCACCTCAATACGTTACAGATATTATTTCTTGGGGAGCTATAGGTGCCAGAACGGCTGAAAGTCAAATTCATAGAGAGCTTGCATCAGGACTATCATGTCCAATTGGTATAAAAAATGGTACTGATGGAGGTTTAAAAGCCGCCATCGACGGAATTCAAGCAGCAAATCATTCTCATGTTTTTTTAGGTGCTACGAAAGAGGCAGATATAGCTATGCTAAAAACTGCTGGAAATAATGACACTCATATCATTCTTCGTGGAGGAAAAGAACCAAATTATGATTCAGGATCTGTTGAAGGTACTTTAGTAGCTTTGAGGGAAGCGGAAGTTAATGAGTCAATTATGATAGATGCAAGTCATGGAAACAGTCAAAAAAAATTCAAACAACAGATTCCAGTTATCGAATCAATTTGTGATCAAATACTTAATGGTAATAATAATATTAGAGGTGTAATGATTGAAAGTCATTTAAACGAGGGAAACCAAAAAATTTCTGAAAGTTTGAAATATGGTCAAAGCATAACTGATGCGTGTATGGGCTGGGAGGATACAGTCAAATGTCTTGAATTGCTTAGTGATGCAATTGAAAAGAAAAGAGGTTAACAAAATCAACTTGAATAGTAATGAACTTAGTTTTTCAAAAGAGATTGCTGAAACTCTCGGCATTGAGTCGGCTATTATATTAAATCTTTATAAAGAAAATAAACTAGATGATGTTTCATCTACACAAGGAATTTTTGAATCAGTTAGAAAAAATATTTCTTTTATTGACGATCAAACCATTAATTCATGCATAACAAAGCTCATAAAATTTAACCTTTTGAAAATAGAAAGCACTAAAATTAATAATAATTATAATCTTGTGAATCCATCCAAAAATCATTCTTCAAAAAGATTGGATAGTAATTGGCATCCTGCAAAAGAAACTTTTGAAATACTTAAAATGACAGATATTCCAGATAATTTTTGTGAACTTAAGCTAAAAGAGTTCAAAATATATTGGATTGAGAGAGGGCAAAAGAAAAATAATTGGAATAGTACTTTTATTGATTTTTTAAGAAGAGAATGGACTAAAGAGATTAATTCAGAAAAAAAATTACCCCATACAATTGATGAAAATTGGTATCCGGATGAAGATGTATTTGATATTCTTAATTTATCAGAGATCGATAAAGAGTCTGCACTAAAATATCTCCGAGAATTTATACTATATTGGAAAGATAAAGGCGAAGCTTTAACAACTTGGAACTCAAAATT
>CEUG01027241.1_pt1 | contig 10993 bp, 10 predicted proteins | sample 531421 | NCBI WGS metagenome assembly CEUG01 (sample SAMEA2622901, study PRJEB7988) | marine metagenome | biome: marine biome (ENVO:00000447); feature: surface water layer (ENVO:00002042); material: "saline water (ENVO:00002010), including plankton (ENVO:xxxxxxxx)" | depth 5 m | reverse complement strand
AAGGACCGAACCAGCTTCCATTTCTGCATATGCTATTTCATTTGGTTCAGGGAGACGATCTTTATCCCATGTATGAGATCCAGGCACAATCAGCGTAGCGCCATTTTCTTTTGTAAATTCTGATGCAGCCCATATTGTACTGAACAATGGTTCAACTTTTCTTGGAACATACCCTCCCCAAATGCCTCTATCTCTGTGAGGAATTTGAGAGGACTCTCCCGGGCCAATGCTAACTGCCGAAGTGAAATGCAACTGAAGTCCATCGCAATAAGGCTGAAGAAAACTTTTTGCGGATTTGTAAATGAGTGAATTTAAAGCAAGTTCCCTGCATTTTTCCGATCGAGCAATCAAAGCACCGATTCTTTTTGTCTTAAATCCAGTAAATTCATCACGGCCAAAGTTGTCGTGGGATAAAAAAGGATCAAGTTCATTATTCAAAGCTTCTAAGAAATTCGAATCAACAACATTATCAATAATCACACCAGCATCTTCATGCAAGACTTCGGTAATGTTGTCCACTGAAGTGTTCGACGATAAATGCTTTAACTCTGCCATCCTAAATGAGATTCTACCCGATAATGTCTAAATAAAAAAAGGGAGGCTTACGCCTCCCTTTTTCAACCTAAAGACAGGTTATGAAACCCATTTTGACCCACGGTAAATACCGTTAGTCGCTTTGGGTGACTTTTCTATAGTTTTTTCAGTGTATTTAGTACCTCTGTAATTTCCAGCGAAAGGCTTAGCCTCACCAGAATTATTTGAAGTAACTTTGACACCTCTGTACTGAATAGTCATATCATTCCTCCAGTTTTCGTTTCAAACGTACGTATATCAATTGATATACACCCTTCTCAACGCGTTCCTTCGGTAGATATTCGGTCTCGTTCCCTTTCGGTACTTGCTAACCTTTCTTTAAGAACAAAGAAAGAGGTTTTCCTATCTCCCTACTTCCGTCCTGAAAATTTATGAAATTTAAAGGATGAACGTGAACTCATTATAACATTTTTTATAAAATCAAAAAAAAAGCAGGCGAGAAAATATCGCCTGCTTTACGGGAGAAAAAAACTTAATTTTTGAACTCTGGATAAGCCTCAACACCTACTTCTGTAGAGTCAAGTCCTGCCATTTGTTCTTCGTCTGTAGCTCGGATAGCAATGAAAGAATTAATCACATTAATCGCTATTAAGCTTGCAATGTAAGTAAAGCCAGCGATAGCAACTACCCCATATAATTGCCATAAAAACGAAGCTTCAGATGTAAATGGAACTACCATTACTCCATAAATACCGACTACACCATGAGCAGAGATTGCACCGACCGGATCATCAATTTTGAGTCTTTTTTCAAAGAATAGGATAGAAAAGTACACGAAGATTCCACCTATGGCACCGATTATCACTGCTTCTCCGCCTGATGGTGCGCTAGGACCCGCCGTTATTGCAACAAGACCTGCAATGGCACCATTGATAGCCATAGTTACATCCATCTTTCCTGTAGCAAAAAGACTTGTCAGTAATGCTGCGACAACACCACCTGCAGCTGCCATATTTGTATTTAAGAATACCTGACTAACAGCTATTGCACTTGCTTCTGAGCTAACAACTAACTCTGAACCACCATTAAACCCGAACCATCCAAGCCATAGTATCCAAGCACCAAGAGCTGCAATTGGAATGTTTGAACCGGGCATTGCATTTACACTGCCATCGGAATTATATTTGCCTCTTCTAGGACCTAGTACTGTAACAATAGCTAGAGCAGCGGCAGCTCCACATAAGTGAACTGTTCCAGAACCAGCATAATCAGAATATCCGCCTGAGCTAAGAAATCCTCCACCCCAGTTCCAATAACCTTGAATAGGATAAATAAATCCAGTTAGTATTACTGCAAAAAGAAAGAATGGAATTAGCTTCATTCTTCCAGCGACCGCTCCAGAAACAATAGACATAGCTGTTGCTACGAATACAACTTGGAAAAAGAAATCTGCTTGATGAGAATAATCCATTCCGTATTCCATTCCAATTTCTTCAATTGGAAGAGCTGTGGATAGCCCCCAAGAAGAACCAATACTTGGCAAGATGCCCTCTATAACTGCAGATCCTGGGTACATTAAAATAAATCCGCATGCTAAATACATAATGCAAGCAATTGAATATAAACCTAAATTTTTTGTTACGATTTCAGATACGTCTTTCTTTTGGACTAATCCTGCTTCAAGCATAGTAAATCCTGCTGCCATCCACATGACTAAAGCACCAGCCATGATTGCGTAGAAGGTATCCATCGCAAATTTTATTTCATCCATTTAATACTCCTAAAATTAAATAGCTTTTGAGCCTGTCTCACCTGTTCTAATCCTTACTACATCTGTTAATTCAGTAATAAAAATTTTCCCGTCGCCTATCTTTCCTGTGCCTGCTGCTTTTTTAACAGCTTCGATGATTGAAGAAGTATCGTCATCATCACATGCAACTTGAAACATTACTTTGGGATTGGTATCGATACGATATTCAGTTCCTCTGTAAGTTTCAGATTGACCCTTTTGTGACCCATAACCTGAAGCGTCAATAATTGTAGCTCCACCAATACCGGACGCATCTAATGCTTCCTTGACCAATTCAGTCTTTGACGGTTTGACAATTAAAGTAAGTAACTTCATAGAGCTCAACAACTAAGTTTTTACAATGTTAAGGATTTACACAGATCAAATTGAACTAATTTAGTGCAAAAAAAGACTAGGTTTTTTTTGGGTTTTTAAGATGCTTCAACATAAAAAAAAGACATGCATCAAAATTGAGCATGTCTCTTAGTGGCGTCCCCTAGGGGATTCGAACCCCTGTTGCCGAGATGAAAACCCGGTGTCCTAACCACTAGACGAAGGGGACATTTCAGGAAAAGCGATTTTAGCATGCCCAGTTCATTTGTTAAGACGTTGTTCTAAATTAGATAAGATGCCTCTTAATATTCCTATTTCAAGTTTATCTAACTGCATTCTCTTGATTAATCTTCTCAATCTTGCAGGGACTTGTTTAGGGTTTTGATGATCATAGAAATCTAATAACTCCAGAACTAATTCAATGTGTTCAATTAATTTTTCTTTTTGCTGACTTGAAGCTAATTCAACTTCTCTGACTTGAGTAGAAAGATCTGATAATGACGATCCTTTATAAATTTCATGAGCGACTATTTGAACTGCATGAGATAAATTCAATGATTTATCTTCTGAGGTGGGAATCTGGAGATGAAAATCACACTTTCCTAAATCTTCATTATCTAAACCGACAGCTTCATTGCCAAAAACTATCGAAACTTTTTCTTTTCTGGCCATAGATTCATTGATGACTTTTCCCAATTCATTTATCTCCATCATTGGCCATGGCATGGAACGTGATCGTGCGCTTGTTCCGATGACTAAGTTGGATGCATCTATTGCCTCATTAATGTTTTCATGAATTTTCGCTTTATCTAAAACCGTCTTGCCTGATTTAGCTCTTGCCTCAGATTCTTTACTTGGAAAATCCTTAGGATTTACTAAACATAAATTATGGATTCCCATCGAGTTCATAGCTCTAGCGCATGCTCCAATGTTTCCAGGATGAGAAGTTTCCACAAGAACAAAATTTAGATTTTCAAAAATTTTCATAATAAATCTATCAATCTAATTATGATTGATCATCGTCTGTTAAACTAGCATCCCTTATGGAGCCAAAAGTAAACATCGCAATCAAGGCTGCTCGTCTTGCTGCAAAGGAAATACATTACTTTTATAAAAGAAGAGAAAAGCTAACTATATCAGAGAAGGCTCCTGTTGATTTTGTAACTCAAGTTGATAAAAAAGTTGAAACAATCCTTGTAGAAACAATAAGGGAATCATTTCCTGATCATTGTTTTCAAGGAGAAGAATTAGGTCTCATTGGAAATCCCAAGGCGGAGTGTAAATGGATAATTGATCCTCTTGATGGAACAACAAACTTCATTCATGGATTTCCTTATTTTTCTATTTCTATTGCGTGTTATGTCAACGGCGAGCCTGAGCATGCAATCATTGTTGATGTTTCCAGAAATGATGAGTACACAGCAAGTAAAGGTAAAGGAGCCTATCTCAACCAAACTAGAATAAGAGTTAGTAAAATCAGGGGTTTAAGAGGTTCCCTTCTATCTTCATCGTCACATTTAGATGAAGATAATGAACCTAAATTGGATCAATTGATGGCTATGAGAAATTTATATTCTAATGGCTTAACTATCAGGAGAACTGGTTCTACTGCGCTTGATCTCGCTTACGTTGCAGCTGGATATCTCGACGGTTTTTGGGGTTATGGTCTGAAGCAATGGGATGTTGCTGCCGGCATATTATTGGTAAAGGAAGCAGGAGGACTTGTTAGCGATCTTTTAGGAAATCCCGATCCTTATGACAGTCATCACTTAATTGCTTGTAGTCCTAAATGTATGTCACAAATGATCAAGGCCTTTAAAGGTGCAATTTCCTAAGGCATCCCATCATCAAAACTCTCTTTAGTTCTTTCAGCAAGATCATCTGCGCTGATTTTCATCGAAAGTAAAACATTTGTTAAAACATAGATAGACGAATAAGTTCCAACAACCACTCCTATCGATAAAGCAATTGCAAAATTTCTAATAATCTCGCCACCTAGGAATAACAATGAAAAAAGAACTAATAATGTTGTTAGTGAGGTTATTAAAGTTCTACCTAAAGTATTATTAAGAGATCTGTTGATGACTTGTTCGCTGTTTAACTTCCTCTTCGCTCTAAAATTTTCTCTGATCCTATCCGACACAACAATCGTATCGTTTAATGAGTATCCAATGACCGCCATCAGTGCTGCTAAGACAGAAAGATCAAATTCCAATCTAAATATTGAGAATATACCCAAGACAATTAACACATCATGAAAAAGAGCAACGACGGCTCCAATTGCAAATTTATACTGAAACCTAAACATAATGTATATCATCATGACTAGCAATGCTGCCAAGAGACCCAGTCCTCCTTGATCTCTCAGCTCGCCTCCAACTTGGGGGCCAACAAAGCCTGATCTTCTCAATTGAAATGAATATTGCTCTTTTAAAGAATCAATAACAATATTCGCATTCTCAATATTTTCTGAACTTGGGATTTTGATAAGCAAGTCTTTATCTGAACCAAACGCTTGCACTAGTGCATCTATCTGATTACCTTCAAGATAAGTTCTAATCTCTTCTGGATCTACAGTTTCAGTGAATCCTACTTCTACGAGCGTTCCACCGGTAAAATCTAATCCTAGCTGTAGTTGTTGAATAGAAATCGTAGCAAAAGAAACTAAAATAAAAGAAACAGACACAACCAGTGCAATAAATCTGAATCTTAAAAAATCTAGGTTAAAGTTCATTAAATCCAAAGTCTCCTTACATTATTTTTTCTATAAATTAATGAAACCATAGCCCTTGTTCCCAGAATTGAAGTAAACATCGAGGTGACTATTCCAATGCTTAACGTAATAGCAAAGCCTTTTATAGGACCAGTGCCAATAGCATAGAGAATAACTGCAACAATTAAAGTAGTGATGTTTGCATCAAGAATGGTAACGAAAGCTCTATCATAGCCTGCAATAATGGCGTCAGTAGCCCTTGAGTTATTTTTAAGCTCTTCCCGAATCCTTGAAAAAATTAATACATTGGCATCGACAGCCATACCAACGGTCAAAACAATTCCTGCAATGCCCGGCAAGGTTAGAGTGGCAGATAAAATTGACATGATTGCCGTGATAAGTATTAAGTTAAAAATTACTGCAATATTGGCGAATAATCCAAAGATTTTGTAGTAAATGATCATGAATATCAGGACTAAAAAGAGTCCCAATATTAAAGACTGAATACCCAAACGAATATTTTCAGCCCCAAGACTTGGACCAACTGTGCTTTCCTCAACAAACTCCATCGGAGCTGCCAAAGCACCTGCACGCAGTAATAGTGCCAATTCAGAAGCCTCATTAGGTGAATCAAGTCCAGTAATCCTAAATCTGTTTGGCAGTGCTGATTGAATTGTTGCCAGGCTTATGACTCTTTTTGTAATTACTGGCTCGATGATTAAATCTAAAGTTCCGTTAGGGAGAATAATTTCTTTAGCTGCTGACTTTCTTTCTATGAAAAGAACAGCCATTTTTCTGCCAACATTATTTCTTGTTGACCTGTGCATTTTGGCTCCCCCCTCTCCATCGAGAGTAATGTTTACTTGCGGGAATCCGCTCTCATCATAACCAACATTTGCGTCAGCGACCTTATCTCCAGAAATGATAATATTTTTTTCAAGGTCAACGCTTACTCCTCTGAAGTCGAAAGGTTCTTTTCTTGACCTCAGAGTACGATTATTTGCTTCAAGTCTGAATTCTAAGTTAGCAGTTTTACCAATTATTTTTTTTGCCTCAGCAGTATCTTGTATTCCTGGCAGTTGAACAGAAATTCTTTTCGCCCCTTCCCTCTGAACTACGGGTTCAGATACACCTAACTCATTAACTCTATTTCTGAGAGTAGTTAAATTTTGCTGAACTGCATAATCTTGAATTGATGTAATGCCTTCTCTAGAAAATTTTATTTTGAATGATTCAGATTCTTCGATAATCTCAAAATCTGTTAAGAAGCCCCTCAGAAAAGATAAAGAATCTGATTTATCTTCTTCAGTTGCAAAAAGGAAAGTAACTGATTCTTTGTCGCTTTCTATGGATCTAAAGCTTAAAGATTCTTCTCGGAGTCTTCTTTTAAAATCTTCTGCATTAGCCTCAAGCCTTGTTTCGATAAGCGAGTCAGTATCTACCTCCAATAAAAAGTAGATCCCTCCTCTTAAGTCTAAACCAAGTTTTAGCGGTGAGGCGTTTAGATTTTGAAGCCAGGTGGGTGTTGAGTAAGCTAAATTTAAAGCAACAACGTAATCTGGTCCTAATTCACGTCGCAACTCATCCTTTAATTTAATTTGTTCCTCGTATGAATTTGTTCTGATAAGTAATGATTTTTGATTTACCTCGATATTTTCGTCTGGGATGCCCTCTTTTCTGACTATATTTCTTACAGACTGGACAAGCCTACTATCAAAAGAATCGCTCGCACTTTGGAGAGAAACTTGAACAGCTGGATCTGGAGGACTTAAATTAGGTAAGGCATAAATAATTCCAAATACGAATACACCCAAAACAAGGATGTATTTCCATAAAGAGAAATTATTCAATTTTATTCAAATAATGATTTTACAGTTCCCTTTGGAAGGACGCTGTTAATTTGCTGACGTTGTATAACTATTTCTTGATTATTGCCAGTTCTGGCAGTCACATATGAATCTGTGAGTTTAACCAGAGTGCATACAATGCCTCCAGAAGTAATAACTTCATCTCCAATTTCTAAGTTATTTACTAACTCTTGATGAGCCTTGAGTCTTTTGTTTTGTGGTCTTATAAGCAAAAAATAGAGCAACAATATAAACCCAAAAATCATTATGAGTTGCGTTCCAAAAAAACCTGATGTTTGGGCAGTTAATATTTCTACTTCTTTCATAATTCCTCACTTTTTGGTGCCGGAGGAGAGACTCGAACTCTCACGCCTTTTGGGCACTCGATTTTGAGTCGAGCGCGTCTACCAATTCCGCCACTCCGGCAAATCATGTAAAATTCGATTGAAATCTGAAATTTACTTAGCGGATTCTATCTAATGGCGAATATTAACATCTTTAACGGATTTCTTAAGGCATTCATTCGCGCTGAAGCTGAATTTGAAAATGACAATATCCCTGAATTACTTAAGGGCGAATTTATTTTTGCTCTATCTAACGATTCTTCTACGAATCTTGCGGCAGTAGATAAGATCTGCAAAAAAATGGGCTTTATAAGGCCCAGTAATAGAAGAGCAATTTCTCCAATCAAAAGAAACTATTTTCAATTGAGGGAACCTAAACAACTTCTTCCCTGGGCCAGATCAAAAAGAAAACACTCTGATGATCTATATGAAATAAGCAGATATCCAGATATTTCTAAAAAATTAAAAATAATTCCGGTAGATGTTTACTGGGGAAAAGGTGCAGAAAGCCAAGATAACCTTATGAAAAAATTATTTTCTGAATCTTGGGAAGGAACATCAATTATTAAAAGATACCTTCGATTGCTTATCAACGGTAGACAAGTAAAAGTTAGATTTTTAAATGCATTAGAGATGGAAGATATTTTCGAAGATAGAGAATCTCCAGAAAAAATTCTTCTTAAGACAGAAAGGTTGTTACGAGGTCGTTTCAGAAAAAATAAACAAGCTATTCTCGGGTTGGATGTTTCTCATAGAAGAAATTGGATTAAAACTTTAGTGAATTCAAAAGAAATTAATAAATACATTGAATCTGAAGCTGGAAGCAATAAGAGAAAAGCCATGCTTCTCAATAGAAGAGCAATAAAATATGCAGAAGAGATTTGCTCAGACGTGTCCTATACAGTGGTAGGTTCATTATACGATGCAGCTTTATCCTGGTTTTGGAACAACAGATATGAGGAACTTAAGTTTATAGGGCTAGAAAAAGTAAAAAATCTTGCTGTCGATAACTCATTAATTTTTACTCCCTGCCATAGAAGTCATGTTGATTATCTAGCACTTTCTTACATCCTTTATAAAAATGACTTAATGCTGCCTCAGATAGCGGCTGGTATAAATTTAAATTTACCTATTCTCGGCCGAATTCTCAGAAACGGCGGTGCTTTTTTCATGAGAAGATCTTTTAGTGAAAATAGACTTTATTCAATCGTATTTTTTGAACACCTAAAAAAACTTTTAATAAGAGGTAATTCAATCGAGTTTTTTCCTGAAGGTGCTAGAAGCAGATCAGGCAAGCTGCTTCCACCAAGACCTGGCCTTCTTTCCATGTTGATAAGATCATTTAAGAGTAGAACAGAAAAACCTGTGAAATTTATACCGGTAAGTATTAATTATGAGAAAGTTCTTGAGGGAAATTCATATTTATCTGAACTCATGGGTGGGAAAAAACGAAAAGAGAGAATTTCAGATATCTTCAGAGTCGCCAGTGATTTTAGAGGTTTTCTAGGTAATGCCTATTTGCAATTTGGCGATCCAATTGATTTAAAAGATTTCCTTGATTCCCAAAATCCGGGTTGGGAAAACAATGATTCTCAAACTGATGGGTCATCTTCTGACGATAATGCTTGGCTATTTAATGCAACGCCAAAATTAGGTGAGAAAATCATGATGAACATAAACGAGAGTACTGTAGTAACCTCTTCAAGTCTGGTTGCAGCAGCTCTTTTAAATTCAAATAATCATAGTCTTCCAAAAGATAAACTTGAGAGTCGAATAGATCTTTATATTTCTCTGATGAATTCATCACGATATTCCAATAAAACAATCCTCCCGAATCAATCAAGCAAAAAATTACTTGAACAAGTTAATGCGTTAAAACTAATTCCGAAGCTTGAGGATAGCGAAAAGTCTCTTGTTAAATTAGATAAAGCACAAGGGGCAATGATGAGTTTCTACAGAAATACCATTCTCCATTTGCTGGCATTAGAATCTTTTATTTGCGGCATTTTTCAGGCTAGAGAAGAAGTTTCAAAGAATGAAATCATAGAGATCATAGAAATGCTCTATCCTTATTTGAAGGGAGAGCTATTTTTAAAATGGAATAACGAGGAGCTAAAACTTGAAATTGATAAGCGGTTAGATGCTTTAGTAGCTCTAAAATTACTGTCTAATGATAGAGATTTATACAAAAGACCTTCTTTTGATTCGCCTCATTATTTGGAAACAAAATCTCTTGGAAGAATGATCCAACCAACAATAGATAGGTTTTATATTCTTATGTTGCAGCTATGGAAAAATCAAAGCGAGCACATTTCCAAAAATCAATTGGAAATATCTTGTAAAGAAATAGCAATGAATCTTCAAGCTAAGTATGACTGGATGGCGCCAGAATTTTCAGATAGATGGACTTTCATGCAATTCTTATCAAAACTGATAGAACAACGCTTTGTTAAAGAAGATGAGCACGGACTAATTTACGCATCAAGAATTACAAAAAAAATGCAAGTTGCTGCTTCTAAATTCATAATGCCTGATTGGCGCGAGGAGTTGAATCAAACTTCCTATAACTCTTGAATTTTCTTATTTAATCCCTATATAAATATTGAGATAGATTGCTTTATGGATCTATCCATTGGAGGCGCGCTCATTAGAGGTGCCATTTGAAATTAACTTGCTTTATTAAGGAGTAAAATTATGACTAATAGAAGTTTATTGGATCTTTCTGATCCTTTCTTTTCTTCAAGATGGTTGGGTTTTGAAAACCTTTTCGATTCACTTAGAACTTTCAGCGAATTACCTGAGACAAGGTCTTCTAGTTATCCTCCCTATAATTTAAGAAGGGACGGTAATGAGTACACGATTGAAGTAGCTGTTGCTGGTCTTGGTGATAAAGATATTGAAGTAGAAACTAAAGATAATGTTTTATCCATCAAGCACGACAATCAGAAAAACGATAAAAGTAATGTTGTGCATAGAGGAATAGCAGCAAGATCTTTCCTGCTTCAATTTACCTTATCTCCTGAGATTCTTGTGAAAGGGGCTGATTTAAATAATGGTCTTCTATCCATTAACATGGAAAGAATTGTCCCTGAATCAGAAAAACCTAAGAAGATTGAGATAAATTCTGGGAAAGTTATAAACGGCGAAACAGCTTAATATTATTTTCCCTAAAGAGGCTGCTGTTGCAGCCTCTTTTATTTTTGATACACGTCAAAGGCAACAGACTTTCCTGTAACAGAAAAAGTAATAAATTTTTGAAAAGTTGATTTTTGTTTTTTGTGTCGTTTATAGATTAATCTCTCTGAACAACAGTCTAAAAGTTGTTCAATGCAGTCTTGAGGATTTATATCTGATGCTATTGATCTCAGAAGTTCCATGGGCTGTTTAGCAGTTGCTTTTCTTTTGACATCAAAGACCGGATCAAAATAAATAA
>CEUG01026507.1_pt1 | contig 11055 bp, 8 predicted proteins | sample 531421 | NCBI WGS metagenome assembly CEUG01 (sample SAMEA2622901, study PRJEB7988) | marine metagenome | biome: marine biome (ENVO:00000447); feature: surface water layer (ENVO:00002042); material: "saline water (ENVO:00002010), including plankton (ENVO:xxxxxxxx)" | depth 5 m | reverse complement strand
AGAGCAATTCATACCACCGGTGAACAAATCATCCTAGGATCAAATGCTGGTACATGGATTGTATCCGGCGATTATTCAAATGTTTACGAAATAGATAATCAAGAAATCATACCTGGTTATATCTCAGAAATTATCACCATAGGTGAATCGAGCAATATGACTATATTTGGTGCAGCAGAACCTGGTCAATTTTCCAATCTAGAATTAATCAATCCAAAATCAAACGATTCAGATAGTGATGGAATTCCGGATGGTTGGGAATTGGGTAATGGCTTAGATCCAACAGACCCGTGGGATGCACGATTAGATTTTGATTTCGACGGTCTAGATTTAGATCAATCAAATGACGGAATCTATGAACGATTGTGGACTAACCTTGATGAATTTAGATATGTACAAAGAACAGCGGATGGATATAATTCAACAAATCCAAATGTCGGAGACACCGATGGCGACGGATTGGGCGATGGAGCGGAATATTTTGGCTTTTTTTACGAGGAAACCACCTTGTGGTGTTACTATAATGTCCAACTAGAGTACATTTGTGATAGCCAAATTGGCGCCGCCGCAAACAATACCTACCTCACTTCATCGATATCAGATACAGGAACTGACCCGACAAATTTTGATAGCGATGGTGATGGCATGCCCGATGGTTGGGAAATTCAACATCGCCGCTGGGTGGGCTCAACGTTTACTGGTGGCAATAATTGGTCGCTAGACCCTAACCGAGCGGAAGATGCCAACTGGGACGCAGATGGAGATGGTCTGCCAAATCTTTGCGAGTATCAATGGAGTCAACTAAAGTATCAAGCAATGGAAGGCTTACTTCTAGAATCTCATGGGGAAAACACAACTTTCGCAGAAAATTGGACAGAATCTGATCCAAACAATATCGATTCGGATGGAGACACACTACCTGATGGGTGGGAATCCTCATATTCTTGCAGTTGGAATCCTAGTAGGGTAGGAATAAATCCACTCAACGGCTCAGATGCCCTAAACAATCCTGATAACGATGGCTATGACATTGACAGAGATGGAGTCCTGCAGTCCAATGAAGCGTTCGTAAACTACCTTGAATATCACTTACGAGACAATCTATTTGATGATGAAAACCCGGTAGACTTCGATAATCTGCCGTTTGGCTTTTCAACGGATTTGTTTGACAACGTTAACGCAAATGGGCAACCAGAAGCATCCTATTCTGAGCGGGCTGCGGGCTCATATTTAGCAACTCAAAACCCGCTTGACACGGGGACTGCCGATCCATTGAATGCGGATTCGGACAATGACGGCATGCCAGATGGTTGGGAAATTTGGTTCTCTAGGTGGGATGTACTACAAGATGAATGGACGCTTAATCCACTGCAACCGGCCGATAGGTGGCAGGATGCCGATGACGATGGCATGACCAACTGGGAGGAATACAACGCAGTCGACCCGCTAAAAACCGAAACAGATCCTGAACGCACCTCCCCGAAATGGTTCGTTACAACGATCGGGAGTGCCTATACTTTCCAAGCTTGGGCAGGAATTCAGACGGACTTGTCCTTCGGGTCATTTGTTAACTCTACTCAGAGGAATCTTACCGGAATTACTGGTGACCCTAACAATGTAGATACGGATGGCGATGGGATTCTTGATGGGGTGGAATTACTGTTCACAACCTGGAATTCTTCTGCACAAACATGGACTCTAAATCCTCTGGTGCCGGGTGACGGATTGTTTGATTCAGATGAAGATGGTTTAGTAGACCTACAAGAATTTGCTCTTGTGACATCAAATCCAGACAACGGTATTGACCATCCATCAGACGCTCCGCTATTACACATAGACGGCGATTTACTACAACCGACGGAGAAAACCCAACGGATGTTCAATATTTTGATATCTAAAGAAACCCGTGGCAAAAGGTTACTCAATGATTTCAATGATTGGCAAAACGGTGAACCAGCCAATGCGTTTATTTCGATACTAATGGGTATAACCGACCCCACAAACCCTGACACTGACGGCGATGGAATGTATGATGGGTTTGAATACTGGTTCGCAGAATGGGATTTGGAAAACAATTTGTGGAGTATCAACCCATTAATTGACGGTGATGTTCTGCTAGACAGCGATGGTGATAGTTTTGACTGTGATGGCGACGGCAATATCTCGCTCGATGAGAGGTTTTCTAACTTAAGAGAGTGGGAATCAAGAACTTGGGGTAAATACTCTGAGCGCAATACCGTTCCTCAAGAGGTTGGGATTCTGAGTTTTGGTGATGATGCAATAAACGCCTACATTGAAGAATTAGGCTACACCTATTTCCAAGCAACCAGTGCATTGTACAATGATTTTACCTCTAAAGGCCAAGATAGTGCGGATCGGATGAGCAAAATTAACTCGTATGATTACAATAATTTCAATCGAACATTAATTGGTGTTGCAGATCCAACTAGTGTGGACTCAGATGGTGACTCGATTCCAGATGGTTGGGAATATTGTTATGCAATTTACGGTATGCCAGATGTTACTACACAAAATCACTGGGCTGCTAATCCAATTAATCCACACGATGTGAACTATGATGGCGACAGTGATGGTTGGTATGATCGAAAATCTGTTGATGTTCCTGCCCAACAGGGAAGCTGGGACGACCGTAGTTTTGTTGCCAGTGGAGCTACTATTCAACCAGGTCCTGGATCACTACCATTCACTAATCTGATGGAATGGAATAATAACACTAGACCTGATTTGAATGACACAGATGGTGATTCTATTACTTACATAACACAAGTTAGCAACGGTGCAGTAATCTCGCACCAGATTGATTACAACTTAAGTGATGGTCGTGAGGTATTCAAATATGGCATCAACCCTACTGACAACGACACAGATGGCGATATGTTGCCTGATTGGTATGAATACAAAATGGCTTGGAATGAATCAAATGATAATTTTTCATCCTATTTACAAATTAAAGTTGTATGGATAGATTCTTTGACAGGTGGTGAGTGTGATACTAACACGATATCCTGCTTGCCTTTGTCTTCTGATTCAGGAATCCTGTCTAGGCCAGAACTAGAGTTTACTTGGTTTACGTTGAATCCAGCCGACCCAGTTGATGCTAACTACGACCCAGATAATGATGGAAATTATGATTGTTCAGGGGCCGGATGTAGTTATGAACCATATACAAATTTCCAAGAATTCTACATGCTCACCGATGAGGATCTTACCTCTCCAAACGCAGTTAGGTTAGCGCCATTGTTGTATCAGGGCAGTCCAGTAGAAGAATGGTGGCAATTTAGAGGGTATACCTTAGGCATTGGTACTGCAGAAGAATCTTCAACTAATTACATGAAAATGGACAAACAATCATCAACTGATTTTAGATATGTGCTGATAATTAATGACAATGACAATGATTTCCTGACCTTAGATTCGACAGATGATGAACTATTGGTTTCAGGGTCACAAACCGATCAGTGGGATATATACTACACAAATTCGCCACAAACTGCGCCTGTCAGGGCGGTTGGGGAACACGAACTTGGTTGGTATATGATTGATTTTGACGACGATCATTTGGCAGAAGGGAGTAGTCCGATAAACTGGGATAGTGACGGAGATTGGATTGTCGATTGGTTCGAAGTAAATGATGACGAAGAGGATGGATTGAGAGGAGATTCATCTCCAATAAGATACGATTCGCGGCAAACAGGTTGACGGGGTGTAATCTTGTCAGAGGCAGCAATAAACGGACTTGTAACCTTGCAGGAACGCATGGTGAACCTAATCAATCAACTTAATATGCCTATTATTGAGGTAAGTATGGTCATCCAAAATATGTTGAGTCCGATGTTAGAATCGTTGAAGATACACGTTGCTGAAACCGGTATGGAGGTGCCAGATAAAATCATTAATCAGTGGCCAATTGATGTACCAAACCATCACTATGATGAATCAACATTGGACATCGATAAACTTCTGTCGGTTGTTGATCGAGATAGAATGGACATACTCGAGGCCTTGGTGCGCGTCACCATGGTAGAAACTGAAATGATACTACTAGACGGAATATCTGCTTTGAGGATGTGGGAGCATTTGGTTAGAAGTAAATTGGTGACTGTTACCTCGCCAGGACAATTATTTTCCCCATTGGAAATACCCGAAGAATGGTGACAATATTTTGAATGACCAAGGAGTGGAGTAGACATGGCCAAGAATAGATTCATCCCAGTAATGCTCGGATTGCTGATGGCTTGCTCAACAATGTCCGGTTGTCTCGGTGATGATATATTCGAATCTCCAGATAAAAAGGGCATTCCTGGTGGGTTAACATTAGCATGTTTAAGCTCTGCAAAGTATACCTCAATGGTTATTGAGATAGATTACGAGCCAAATTACATGCCAGAACAAAGTTCTGTTAATTTACTAAAAACCCGACTAGAAGAAGTTTGTGACAAGCCAGATGGTATTCAGGTTGATTTGACTGAGACTAGCTTTGGTCATTCTGGGACATGGACTGCTAATGATGTCCGCGAAAAAGCATGGGAACACAAATCCAACGAACCTCAGACGGGTTCAACCTTGTATTGGCAAGCATTATTCCCCGCATCTGAGTACAGTAATGAGGATGTTCTTGGAGTTGCCGTCGACGCATCTACAGTCGCCATATTCAAGGATACTGTTGAAGATGCCGAAGGGCCAATATTCAGTCGACCGTCGGCTGAAGAGATAGAAAATAGCGTACTAGTTCATGAATTTGGCCATCTGCTTGGTCTCGTCAATCTAGTATACAAATCTCCGGTAGACCATGAGGATAAAGATCATCCAGGGCATTCTAATAATGAAGACTCAGTAATGTATTGGGCCATTGAATCAGCTAATCTGGGCAACATCATAACTGGAGAGTTGCCTGATGAGTTTGACAATGATGACCTAAACGACTTATCAGGTATGCTAAGTGGTGATATACCCGTAACCGACCAAATTTGGCTGCCTTAGGTATTCTTTGTGGCGACAAACCTTGTTGCATCTCTCCAAGCGTCAAATATTGAATATGCCCATAGCACAAACCACAATACTACAGTAAGTGCTAGTGGAATTTGTAATAATGCATAATCAAATCCTTTCTGGTGCTTTCTGTTGAAATGTTGTCCTAAAAATAAAAACGGTATCGCTGCGATAAGCGCCGTAATTATTGGACGAAGTGCTCCCCAAAAACCAACACCCAAGGTCATTTCCTTCCATATTTGCTTAAACACTTTGAAACTTGTAACCACTCTATTTGGCTCAGATTTTTCCTCGACAAAATTAGACTGGGTCATTATCGCTCATCCATTGGTACAGAGTTCTGCATGTCAATATAACGCATAATTGTATACAAACAGGTCAAAAGTCTGCGCTTGTTAGGATAATCATGCCGAGAATCTTACTGACAGGATTCGAACCCTTCGGCAATAACACCACGAATGTTTCACGCTCGATTCTAAAACAAATTGAGCCAGCAATTACGCTTGAGGATCCATGGTATAATTCACGGCCAGGTCACAGAGTAATGAAAAACATCGATATAATGGTTGAAAAACAACTCTTGACAGTCGATGAGGTCGGTTCTAATGCAGTAGCTAAACGAATAGAAAATGGTGAGTCTTGGGACTTGATAATACAAATGGGGTTGTGCGAGGTATGTGATAGAATTAGGTTTGAATTAACCGCACAAAATAAACTAGATATGAGAATTCCAGATAATTCTGGGCGAAAAGTAACTAATCAAGTGATTGGTCAAACCAATCTTTACGCTAACAATTCACTCGTAAAATCCTTAAGTCATCCACCATTAGAAAATGTAATTGTTTCAAATGATGCGGGAACTTATGTTTGTAACGAGACCTATTACAGAACATTAGCAGCGCTATCGAACAGAGTAATTAATGACTCAGTCAACGCTTACTTCATTCATTTCCCAAGCAGCAACAAATTATCTGTTCAAGAGTCAATTGAAAAGTTAAAGCAAATATTAGCTAGAATTTTTTACAAACCAGTAATTGACGTAGTTGGTGCTTTGGTGATTGATGATAATAAGATTATGTTAGCAAGGCGAAATGCCACCTCAGAAATGCCCGGGGTTTGGGAATTTCCCGGCGGAAAAATAGAGAATGGTGAATCAGACTTCGAGGCTATTATTCGAGAAATGGATGAAGAACTAGGCTGGACGGTATCTCCAATTAGAACCGTATCAAGTATCTATCACGAATATCCTGATTTTGCAATAAATCTCAAGCTTGTCGAGGTTGCAATCGATAACAGTGAGTGTATGGTGCCAAATTCAAAATGGACTTCACATGACGAAATAGCATGGTTTACGGATATTGAAGGCGTTGATGTGGCCCAAGCAGATTTCGGTTTAGCTACGTCAATTCTCAAGGTAATTAATGCCAAGTAGATGCTTCTCCATCACTATCCATCGTCCGCTCATCGTTGATCCTCCTTGGGACGGTGTCTCGACCTTTATGCCAAGTCGCCGCTTCAATCCAAGATTCTAGGTTGTCACCCGATAACTCAACTTCGATAACCCCACCAAGCGGATTTTTTTCCGTTAAGTTAAATGCGATTTTTCCTGCAATTGCCGCTTGTCTTAGAATCTGAAAAGTTGTGTGATTGTCTTTCAAATTTACACTCAAGACATCCAATGCAGTATCTAATATGGCTTGTTTTCTAATCAGCGTTAAGAAATTATTCAGCGGGATATTTTCCTGTGAAAATATATAATTTGATGGCTTACCGAACTCTGGTTCTTCTACATAGATATCACAATTAAATTCGGGGAATATATTTTGGATGCTTGATAGTACTAGTTTGGGAGATTCTGGGCCAATTACTTTTGAGGAGATGATGGTTTTGATACCCTCATCAACTCCATTCAATAGCGTTCTACTTTCAGTCACGCCTCGGCCAAGTTTGCTTTACTCTTCAAACTGTTTATTTGTGGCCGTAGACTAGTAAGTATGAAAACGAAAAGGACGATGGTCGGGCATGGCAGAACAGAATAAACCGATGGTTGTGTCTGTCTTACCGGTTTTGAATGAGGAGGCTAGTATTATTGAATGTCTATCTTCTCTCTGTCAACAAACATATCCAGATGCTTTTCACAAGATTTACGTTCTAGACGGAGGTTCAACCGACTCAACTAGAACTTTAGTCGAGAAATTCATCAACAATAGAGCATCAAACTCGCCCTTAATAACCATATTTGATAATCCGAAAAAGCATGTTGCAGAGGCTAGGAATTTGGCACTTGAACTGGCTCCTGAATCAACTGAATATTTGTTGGAAGTGATTGGTCATTGCACAGTAAATGAAAATCATATTGAGAAAATGGTTGAGATGATTACTGAACTGCAGGAATCGCATTCGCAGCCAATTGGAGCTCTTGGTGCAAAAGTTGTCGCGCATGGGGGTAACTTGGGTCTCGCAGAATCTTGGATTGAATCCAGCCTAGCGTCACCACTAGCCAGTGGGAGCGGCCAATTTCAGAACTTTTCTGGTACTGAAATAACGAATGTGCCTGCTTTTTGTCTACATTCAAAGAAGGCATTAGATGCAGTTGGTGGTTGGGATACATATTTTATCACCAGTCAGGATAGTGACCTATCAATGCGGTTGCTTAACGCAGGATATCTGTTGTTTAGAACCGATGCAGTAACAGTAAAAATGGCTAAGAGGAAGTCATTTCGAAGTTGGGCAAAAATGGGATTTCGCTACGGCTTTTGGCGGACTAAATTACTAAAAAAGCACCCTAGCAGAGTAAGTCTGCGAGAATTTTTACCTTGGTTTGGTTTGCTACTTACAATTACTTTGTACTGCGCTAATCAAGGTCTTTGGTATGTACCATCATTGCTCTATCTTATTGTTTTAGGGATTGAAGGGGCTCGATTTTCGATTCAAAAAAGAAATTTAGTAATGGTAATTGGTGTACCAATTGCTATCGTTCTAATGCACACTTTCTTCTCGATTGGTCTTGCCTATGGCATTTTTGGGCGAAGACGTTCATTCAATGATCGACAAGCAAACATAGGTAATGTAAATTAATACATTAAGTAATCAGGGATTGAGCAATATGGGAGATAAGTCGTTAAGTTCTAGCAGCGTCTCGTTAATGCCCATCTTGCTGCTTGTCTTTATCCATGTTATCGTCACACCCTTGCGGGATGTATTTGCCCTTGAACCAATGCTAATGATACCATACTATTTGTTTGGCTTGCTTATTGGTGTGGTAATCTACCGTAGGTCAAATGTAGTCAAAGATTACGAGTATCGCAGATCAAGAGTGATGAAGCAGATGAAAAATGTTTACGCAGCAGAGGAGAGGGGGGTTTGGCAGACAAATGCTGAGATTCCCAGCGAAATTAGCACACAAACGAACCTATCAGCAGAAGTTTCTCAAATTTCTTTGGAAGCTCCAGAAATTGAATTGTCTGATGATAACAAGGTAGAAGTCTCAATGCTGAACGAGTCTAAGAGTGTTATCGAAGCAACCCGCAGGGTTTCCGGAGAATCAAATTTTGACGAACAAGAAATAAAGTCAACAATCGGGGCAATTCGTAGTGATAGTCCAATGGATAAATTGTTGGATTACATCGCTAATCTATTCGGTAAATCATCATCAAGAGATTTGCGAGAAGCCAAGCGAAAATCTGCTCTCGAGGCAGCATCTCAAGCAGCCCCAATTAGAGCAGAGAAACCTCAAGCACCAATACAATATGAACGGAATGTTGTTGAAATTGGCCCAGAGTCAACTTACGTTGATGATTTTGCAGAAGAGACGCCTCAAACATCAGCTGTGCACGAACAAAAACCGACACACCAAGGAAAAAATTATTCTGCTTTTGCACCACCAAACACCAATACACTGAATGGACAAACCTTGGAATCCATGGCTATGCTACCATCAAACAATCCGTCTAGTTTTGTCCAGCCAACTCAACAACAAGGTCGACGATGTAGAGGTTGCGGATATCCAGTAAAATCGGGAGACCGATTTTGTGATAATTGCGGTCTAGATGTGTAATAATTTCCGTGATATTGAAAGATGTTATTTGCACAGGATGTAACTAAGGGGGGAGTTTAAATGGCGGAAAAGCGGGATTATTACGAGGTCCTTGGAGTCGACAAATCGGCCGGGGAAAAAGATTTGAAAAACGCGTTTAGGAGTCTCGCTAGAAAATATCACCCCGATCGTAGCACGGATGATGATGCCGAGGAGAAATTCAAAGAAATTCAAGAAGCATACGCAATTCTATCAGACCCTGAGAAGCGTCAGATGTATGACCGTTATGGCCACAATGGCCCGAGTGGTTCGCCATTTGGAGGGTTTGGCGGTGGTTCGTTTAACATAAATCTTGAAGATATATTAGGAGGCGATTTCTTTTCTAGCTTTTTTGGTGGCGGCTCTAGAAGGTCAAGAAACCGGGGAAATGACATAATCTTCAGATATAGTGTGAACTTAGAATCAATTGTCGAGGGTACTAGTGAGGAGTTAGAATTAGAGTTACCAACTACATGTGATGAATGTAACGGCACAGGCGCTGAAAAAGGTGACATCATATCCTGCAGTAATTGTGGTGGTCAAGGAAAAATAAGGGCCAGGCAGCAAGTCGGACCGTTTGTCCAAGACGTGATAAGAGATTGTCCGAATTGTTCTGGAATGGGTCAAATTATCAAAACCAAATGCAAGTCTTGTCGAGGCACTGGGCAGGAAATTAAAGATACAAAAATACGATTTAATGTTCCAAAAGGTGCTGAAGATGGCACCAGACTAAGAATGCGCGGCAAAGGTGAACCTGCCCAGAGAGGTAGGGGCGAAAATGGCGATTTATTCATTGAAATCGAGGTTGAACAGCACGACTGGTTTGAACGTTCAGGGGCGGATTTAATTATGTCTCTACCACTACCATATTCCGATTTAGTGCTTGGTAAAACTATTACGTTACCCCATATTGATGGCAAGGAACTGAAAATTATCATACCAAAAATGACCAATTCCGGTGAGACTATTGAAATTAGAGGTAAAGGCCTTCCACGTCTAAGAGGTTCAGGTCGCGGTGACGTGGTTGTTTTAGTTAAGTTGCAAATGCCTAGTAAGGTTAGTAAGTCGGATTTGAAACAATTAGAATCGACCAGAGAAATCTACAGCGATGATGAACTACAGGACATGATTAGGCAAGACGCAATTAAACGCCGGAAATAATCATTCTTCCTCATCTCGACGAAGAGATTTTGACGCCCTGCAGGCTTGCGGCTTACCATCCATACGTCCATTTAACTCAATGTCAACCGAATCTGCAGAACCTAATAATTCCAGAGAGAGGAATGTTTTGTTACCCTCTGTCATAGTATCGAGAAACACTTCATACCCACTGTGGAGAAACCGTGGTGTTACAGATTGTATTTCCCATGGTTCACCTTCGGGGGAATCTAATTTTAATGCCGCAATTTCCCAGTTACCTTTAATGATGTAAACTCCAATAATGATTGGCCATGAATTAGATACCTCGGCGATTCTTGGATCAAGTTTCCAAGAAGCGATCGCAACATCTTCTGTCCGATACAGTACATCTGGCTCACCCCATGTTTGACATGCTTCTTTCCAATCTAATGTTGCAACAGCGTCTAAAGATTTAGCTAATTCACGACGATTTTGCTTTGGGCTTATACCTTCATCGAGTCTAGATTTTAACCATTGCAAGCGTTGTTTTTTACTCAGCATTTCTCTTGCGTAATTCTTCTTTCTGACTTGAAGCATCCCCAAGTATAGAGCCGGCAATAAGAACAGGATGCCCATGAACCAGCGTGCAATATTACCCCATTTTTGGGCATTGTCATCGGGTGGGAACCAAGGTTCATCTCCTTCGTCAACCAATTCATATGTCGTGATTATAGTATACTTTGTTGGTTCGATATACTCGCCCCAAACATTACTTGTTGAACTATTAAGTAATGAAATTCTAAAGAAGTGCGTGCCTCTTGATATTTCCAGTGCGACACTCAATTTTCCAA
>CEUG01048796.1_pt1 | contig 11122 bp, 11 predicted proteins | sample 531421 | NCBI WGS metagenome assembly CEUG01 (sample SAMEA2622901, study PRJEB7988) | marine metagenome | biome: marine biome (ENVO:00000447); feature: surface water layer (ENVO:00002042); material: "saline water (ENVO:00002010), including plankton (ENVO:xxxxxxxx)" | depth 5 m | reverse complement strand
GTAATCATCTTCGACAATATGTCCACGGGGCGCAATCAAATCTCAGGGGCAACTTTGGTTTCGGGTGACATTCGAAACCTAGAGGAGATTATCGATGCCATGCAAGGCTGTACCCATGTTGCACACCTTGCCGCCCTCTCCTCTGTTCCAGCATCGGTAGCGAATCCAAACTTATCTGCAGCCATCAATCTGCAAGGTACCCTCAATGTTCTACATGCCGCTGAGAAAGTCGGAATACAACGTATTGTTTTCTCAAGTACTGCAGCCATTTACGGGGATGCAAGTCAGATGCCAGTGACTGAAGATACCGTCGCGAATTGCCAATCGCCCTATGCTGAGGATAAATTGGCCGCTGAAGTCGCGATTCTCAATTCAGAAATAGAGGCCATCTCATTGCGCTATTTCAATGTCCATGGTCCACGACAAGATCCCAACGGTGCCTATGCCGGAGTCATCCCTGTATTCATTCACAAACTGATGCATTCTGAATCTCCCATCATTTACGGCAGTGGTGAAGCCACTCGAGACTTTGTGACTGTTGATGATGTAGCGATTGCAAACGTTTTGGCATTGACCACTCAATCTGGTTCCGCAGTGAATCAAGTTTACAATGTGGCCTCTGGCACATCGATTTCAATTTCAAACCTGTTCAATACTCTGCGTGATTTACTGGCTGAAAAGAATCCTGAGATTGCGTTGATTGAACCCACGCTACAACCTGTAAGGGAAGGTGACGTATTACACTCTTCAACTTCAATCGAAAAGGCTCGGAACCTGCTGGGTTTCAATCCTGAGAATGACCCTCATCTCGCGTTGGCAGCGACGGTGGAGGCGTATTGGGCGCAGCGCGACTAGGTGCTTCAGGGAAATTCCCCCCCTCGCCACTGTCTGAGTAATGACCCTTTGCCACCAAGTCACCGAGTTTCTCAACACCCGCCTCAATCAACTCTGGGTCTTGTGATTCGGCAATTTGCCAAGCCTCTTGCGCCCGCTCATCTCTAGCGATATTCGCTTCAGCCATCAGTTTCTCTCCTTCAGTCAATTCGCCTTCAATTCCTTCGAACTCAGGTCGAGCAGACATTGCATCAATCCGAGGCATTCTTGAGTCAATCGTATCTGCTCCAGATCCTTCTGCAGGACCCTTTGGATCACGCCCACGAGTCTTGTAGACAACCCGCCCCCATTCGTCCTGTTCCTTGGATAGCGCACCACCTTCTTCTGGGCGCATCAATACATCGAGAATATCCGCTCCTCCCGGCACTCCCAATACCCGAGCGGCAATGCCTCGACTTTCTTGCTGAAGTAATGGTGTGACATTCATGCCTGAAATAAGCCCATTTCGAATCAGTCGATACCGATGGTTTCCTGATTTTCGTGCAAATACCAATGCCGCCAAAAAGGAGATTGAAACGGTGGCCATTGACTCGGGAGCAGAGAGTTTCAGTCCAGAGATGAGGAGCATCGAAAGCGAAAGAATCAGTCCCGTCGGGACCCACAGGACCGTTCGTTGAAGGATGAGGTCACGACGCAGACGCCCCATCTCTTCGGGGCTGAGCGGCGCGGAGCCAACCCAAATCAAATCGTCACTCGACACAACCGTCCCTAGGCTGCACCGACATTGAATGCTTCTACCCAATCGTCATCATTTTCCGCGTTTATGGGCCTAGGCTGTAGCACCATATCTGGAATATTCGGAATTTTTCTTGCTGATTTTTTCGACGGCCGATCGGCAATGATTGGTATCCGAACACTCGCAGGGGGGTCATCACTTCCACTGACAACAACGGAATCGGTAACCGAGACGTTTGAAGTTCGAGGCTCCAATGCCAGCCGATGCAACAGATCACTCATCGTGCGTTGCATCTCACGACTCTGTTCTGCAAATGCTTCGGTAAGACGCCCACTCTCATCGGCCAATTTCTGTTGAGCTTGATGAGCTTCGTTGGATTGAGAACCCAATACGATCTGCATGGTATGAATCATCTCATCCCATCGTCGATTTACATCTTCAGTTCTCTCCTCAAACTGTGCCAGCATCAATTCTTGTGACTCGATTAATCTCTGCGCTTCTTCCATTGCTCTTGCCTGAGCCTGTAAAGTTGCACGCTGACTTTCAATCAACCGTCTGGCCTCAGGTGCACCCACTGCATCTCGTCGTTCCAACTCTGAAACCGCTGAGGTCAACTCCTGGTTCCGCAATCGTAGATGTTGGTCTAGAGTTCCGATTCTTGAAGCAGCATCTTTCAATCGTAAGTATTGGCCGTTAATCACGTGACGAAGTCTCCGCTTTTCCGCACCGTTCCGAGGCAATTCAAACAGCAACACCACGTACGTACCAATGATGATTCCAACCGTTGGTTCTTGCAAAATTATCGTCAACCAAATTCCTGCCGCTAGGCCCGCGAGGAGTGATACAAGTCTAGACATCCCAATCAGTTTTTTCTGACACTGGCCCCATATAGTGAGAAATGTGGGGGGGCCCGGGAACCCCGTCAAGCCAGGGTGAACAGATTTTCATCGATTTCGATTAAAGAACCCTGGTCGAGTAACCATTCCAAGGCCTCGACCAATTCATCAGATTCAATACCTCGTGGGACTAAGGCCAACCCCAAACCCTCTAGGGTTTCAGGCAATTGATCATCTTCTGCCATCATTTCAAAGTGCAGAAGAATGGCTTGTGCGCAAACAGCGAGAAGAGGATCATCCCCGATGTCATCGGGGAGATACTGCAAATGTGTCGATGCGGGATGCGGATCCCAAGCATCTTCGTCGAGATGAGTGGGTTCGACGGATTCTCGCGTGGGCCCAAATGCATCAAACAAATTGCACTGTCGGGTCCCCCCTTCATCTAGTTCAATATCTCGACCAATTCGATTGGCTAAAGCCTCCAAACGGGCAATTCGCTGTTCCAACCTCATTTTTTCTCTGACAAGATTGGCATCGATGATTTTCAATTCTTCTTTAGCTCGTTCGGTAAGCCATTCAAACATGTCCCAATCTGGATCCAATCTCAACATCGTGTCCCACAATCTTTGCAATTCGTCAGGGAGCGAGGCCGCATCGAGTCGAGGGCGCTCATCACCACCTGATGGGATTCCGGACATCTTCAGGAACGGTCTCGTGACGGTACATGAAGAGTTCGTCTCAGGGCTGACTTTTTCTGTCAACAAACGCATGCGCTCCTTCATGTAGGGGGAGTTCTTGGCGAGCGCTATGACGTCCTATACCTTGGCCCTATTACCCGGTGATGGCATTGGTCGAGATGTCATGGACGAGGCGAAAAAAGTCCTGCAATGCGTTGAAGATCTCACGCCTCTTTCTCTCACACTGAATGAGATACCTTGCGGCGGGAAGCACTACCTTGAGACCGGAGAGGAATGGCCGAAGGGCAGTTTTGAGTTCTGCCGAGACGAAGCCGATGCCATTCTTCTCGGTGCAATTGGTTGGCCCGGAGCCAAGACCAAAGATGGCGACCTTGCAGGAGGTGCGGTTATCTTGGGTCTGCGAAGTGGTCTGGATCTTTATGCAAATGTTCGGCCCATCAAACTGTATGAAGGCGTACGACACAAAATCCACGGTGAGTTCACACAAGTTTGGAAACCGGGTCAAGTTGACATGATTATCATCCGCGAAAATACGCAAGGGTTGTACCATGCACTGCTACGCCGTTCAGCTGACAAAGCCCAGGGTAGAGTACCATGGGAACCGGAGGACATGGAGTTCCCTGGATTAGAAGGTGAGGTTGCTTGGGACCCTCGACCAATCTCAAGAGCCGGCAGCGAGCGCGTGATTCGATTTGCATTCGAAACCGCTCAACGCCGTAATGGTGCGCCCGGCGATGGAAATACTCGGGTTACATGTGTCGACAAATCCAACGTAACCCGCGGCTGTCAACTGTTCAACCGCATCTATCACGAAATCGCCAACGATTACCCAGATACGGAAACTGATCATGCATTCATCGATGCATTTTGCATGTGGGCTGTGCGCAACCCAGAATGGTACGATGTTGTGGTAACGCCAAACATGTTTGGTGACATCAGCACCGACCTTGCGAGTGTTTTGCAAGGCGGAATGGGAATCGCCGCCAGTGCAAATTTGGGTGATAAGCACGGTATGTTTGAGCCCGTACACGGCTCCGCACCAAAATATGCTGGACAAAACACAACCAATCCCATGGCGATGATTAGCAGTGTATCAATGATGTTCGATTGGCTCGGCGACACAAAAGACGATGCAGATTGTCGTGCAGTCGGTGATTTCATCGATCGAGCCGTTGCTGAGGTCCTCAAGGGAGATACACTCACGTATGATTTAGGCGGTTCTGCAGGAACCACCGACGTCGGTGACGCAGTCGTTGCCCAGTTGGAGAAGATGTTGCGCGAACACTTTGCTGTGGCTTAATCCAGCACTCGCAACATTTCAGCCATAACTTGTTTCAGGTTGCTTTGATTATCCCAATTTGAAATCGATGAATCTCCACCCTTTCGCAATTGATCCAATAGAATCGGAATACACCGCGTCAGTTCATCGACAATGGTAACACTCGCCATCTTCGCTGTACGCGATAGTGGATTCAAATCAATCACGCAGACGGTTTTCCCCATGGCGACCAAAGCTTCACAGCGATCACCATCTTCAAGTGGAACCAAGATCACATCTGATGAAAATATTCCATCATGGTGACAATTGGCTCTGGGCCCCTCAAGGTTCGGAATTCTAGCATCAGGTGCATCCCCAAGTATGTTGACAGCCTCGATCTTAGTCACTAAATCGGGATATTTCTGTCCAGCCTCAATCTTTTGTTCAGCCAATTTATTGAGCAATGCAGCCATTCGTTCGGGAGTACGGTAGTAGATGTTGACTTCAATGGGGCATTCCAGTACAGCCGCGCAGGCGAGGAGTTCCGGACCCGCCAGAGCCACAGTATTCCCATTAACAGAGATCACTGGGCTCTTCGCCGATGCCAAACTCGTTGCACATACACGTATGGCTTGTCGAGCAGCATCACAGGTACGTTCCTGCAGTAGGTAGTCAAACGCTTCACCGCGTCCATGTGCAATGAGCGCCGAGTCTGCTAGTAGTCCCGCCGCCGCAGCCTCAGTCAATTTTTTTCTTGCCATGAGTGAAGCGAATCGAGGATGTGAATCGGGGACTTCGCCCATTGCTCACACGCCCTCAAAGATACAGGTGAGATCCAAAGGAGGGGCTGCCCGATGCAATGCGGAGGTTGAGATGACATCGACCAAAGAGGTGCGCCAAGATTCCAAATCATCGAACGTGATGTTACCACTGGCCTCAAGGGTGACATACTGTCGCAGTCCACGGGTTTCGATATCAAGAACAGCATCTCGGGACAACTCTGGACCCATATTGTCGAGTAGGATGTTTAGTCGAACACCTTCTTCATTCTCGAGCATCCTCTCAGCCCATGCTTCCGCAGCAGCCAGCGCTTCATCCAAACTGCGCACCTCAACGGTTACGAATGCACCGATTGATTCCGTCTGAATATCGCTCAAAACCTTGCGAACACGAACGGCCCCCTCATCACCATCTTCGGCCGTTGAGGCGAGGTCGTTTTCCTTCAACATCAATGCATCAGCACGATGAATCCGGTGGGTCAATCCCCCCCCGACTCCCACTGCAGCCTTATCCAGCGTTCCCCACGCTGTTTTCCGAGTAGCAGCCAATGGGATTTGCGAATTGGAAACCCATCGGAAAGTGTTGCTGGCAATGCCACTCAATCTTCCGAGGATGTTTAGGATGATACGTTCACAGGACAATATTTGATGTCGACATCCCTCTATGGTCAGGATACAGGTGTCCTCGTCAATCCTCGACCCTTCCCCAGAAGTCCAAGTAAATCGAGCACCTGGCATCCATTCTCGGATTAGAATGTCAGCAACATACAGGCCGGCCAGTGTACCAGCCTCCTTTGCCCGAATTTCAGCTTTTGTTCTCTTGTTTCGTTCAATAATTGGTTCATGAATACCCTCATCTGCCATCATAGAAGCGACCCATCTCCGAGCACTTTGAATGAACCACTCGGTAGGTCCATTTCCACTGATAAGGCGACTCAATCGGTCATGAGGTAGAACCGATTTTTCCATCATTTCAACGGTATCGGTGAGAAGATTCTCGCCTTCTTCAGAGGGTTGAACTCCCTCGCCCCCTTCCGTGGACACATCCACTCCGAACCACAGGGGGGTTTTCACCCTCTCGGCGGCCTCAAATCGACAGATTTTACCTTTCGCCGCCTTCTTGACCTTGAACCCTTTCGGTGTAAATATGCGGCGTGTAGGGGTGGTTGGTGATGGCCTCACAGGCCTAATCGCATCTCTGTCCATCGGAAGTAATGGAGGTGAGGCCGCGTTATTCGGGCGCTCTGAACCGATGGGTGGATTGGCCTCTCCAGTAGATCCTGAAGCGACCTGGTTGTTCGATAAGGTGCCGATATTCTGGAGAGAAAAAAGTCATCTTCATCGTTTATTGAAACGCATGAAAGTCCCGATGCCAACCCGTCAATTACCTCTTTCAAAATTGGCCGTAATTCGAGATGATCAGCGCAAAACCCTCCCCGCTCGTTCTGGCCTATTGCGCAAACCTACAGGCCCATTTGCATCTGAATGGATTCGATTGATTCAGGCGGCTCGAACTGGGACCACTAATCAATTACACGGGCCCATACGGGATGCAGCAATCCTCCTTTCGTTACTTTGGAATTGTCAACCTGTACCCAACGACGAAGCAGTGGTTGCTTTGGCTTGGAAGGGCCGACCGAAGGTCCCCATCGATGGTTGGTGTGGCGTTAGTGGTCGCCTCATCACGGCGTGTATGCAGACGGATGTCACATTCCATCTCGATGGACCTGTAACCGGATTTCGCAGAAACAAAAACGGACAAGTCGACGGAATCAAACGAAAAGGCCGTGTTTTGCCTGTGGATGCAGTGATTCAAGCCTCTTCACGCGCCCCGTCATCATTGGTTGGGCGATATTTGGGGCTTTCCGGGCAATTCCTGCGTCCACATTCGGTACTTTGGGACGCGGATCGCAACGTCCTCCTCGTGGACTTGGCAGAAATCGCACCCGAGCGTGTGCCGGCTGAACACCGTCAGAAAGCAACTCTCCTGCATTGTCTATCATTTGGTCATTCAGAGACAGCTGAATCCCGAATCGAAGCTTGCTTAGATGCGCAATGTTCTGGATGGAGAAAGGCCATCGTTGAGGATTTCACAGACTCCAGCATCCGTCTACCGATTGAACCTCAATCTGGATTTGAGGATGGTGTATTCCACGCCCATGTCGACAATGCATTCTCCATTGGGAAACAGGCGCTCAATCATGAATGACCTCAAGACTCGCTTCGGCCACCGCCAAACAAGCCAGAAGATCATCCATTGTTGCTTGAAGCGAAGGGATGTTGCTGCTTTCGACCCGAACGACAAGTTCGACTTGCCCATCATCCATTTCAGTCAACTCGGCGTTGAACATTTCAGGGTCATCTGCCTCAATGGCGGAAATTAACGCCTGAGCGCGCTCCCTATCCCCAACCCAACGCGCTTCACAGGACGCCATGGCACTCGCACGAACATCTCATTGATGGCGCCATCGGTAGGAATCGCCATGACCTATCACTTCTTCGACCGTACATGCAAGGCCTGATGGCATGGTTTGATGACCACGCCCGCCCTCTTCCTTGGCGAACTCAGACAGTCTCACCTTGGGAATCCTTACTCGCTGAAATCATCCTTCAGCAGACTCGGATTGAAACAGGAATTCCCTACTGGGAACGAATTCGAACCGCTTATCCAAATCCAGCAGTTCTCGCTGCTGATACAGAAGAGAATCTACTGCTTCTTTGGCAAGGGTGTGGGTACTATGCGCGGGCACGAAACCTGTACAAGTTGGCTCAAGAACTTGAGGGAAAACCTCTGCCGAAGACCTACGATGCATTGCTCAAGTTACCCGGCATTGGTCCTTACACAGCAGCAGCCGTGGCCTCAATATCACACAACCAACCGGTTGCCTGTGTGGATGGGAATATCCGTAGAGTCATCTCAAGATTTCGTGCAAAACACATGACGGATTCACAACTCCAAAAGGAAGCATCTGTATTACTGAATACCACTCGTCCAGGAGATTGGAATCAAGCTTTGATGGATCTGGGTTCTCAGATTTGTACCCCTCGGAATCCAAAATGCAATCAGTGCCCAATCGAGGATAATTGCATGGCCACAAAATCCGAGGACGCAACAGAATGGCCAATGCGTCGTTCCACCAAGCAGAAACAGATCCAGGCAGCGGCACTGGTGATTGGAGGTGAGCAGGGCATGCGATTGGAAGCTCGCGAGGGCCGCACATTGGGAGGACTATGGGGCGTACCCTATGCCGAGGGCAAAGTAGAGATTCAACAATTACTGAATGGTCGAGAAGTGAAAGAAATAGGCCAATTACGCCATGATTTCAGTCACAAAAAATTGCATGTGACCGTTTACTCTGCAAACCCATCCGTATCTGATGAACTTCGAGAACCCGAATCCGTTCCACTATCTACTCTAGATCGAAAAATCCTCGAATTGTTCAAGGTGCATCAAAGCGAAGAATCTTGAGAGACGATATTTTCCCAAGATTGTGTCGGATGAACAGGTCTTGCAAGGACTGCCTCCTGAGGAGCAAACGGTGTTCCAGAATTCAGGAGCTCGATTGGAGGTCCCTGTGAATCAACCATTGCCCAGTGCAGCATTGTTTGCCGCTTTGTTAGCCCTTTTGGCAGCTTGCTCCGGACTGTATGTGGGATTGGATTATCTTGATGCAGATGAGGGCATATATCGTCATCGACAACTGATTCACGCACAGGCAGACGGTGCCCCAACCGAATCCGCCATCCTCACAGGATTGGTGGTTGATGAGAACGGTGAACCCCTAGAAAATTTCACAGTTGTCGGTCATTTGACTTCCAGAAATAACGTTCGAACGAATACATCGGATGATGGCACATTCCGCTTGGAAGCCTTAGACCCCGGACAAATGGTTGTAGACATCGAATCTCCCGAAGGCAATATTTTCACCAATCTTGTCATTCTCAATCCACCGGCAGCATTTGAACCGATTGGCTTCACCAAACTGACCTTTGAGTGGCCTGAAGAATCTGAGTTTTCGAACGCATCGGAATTGTCCGATGGCAGTAAGTGGATTGATTTGAGTGAATCCCAGAGGAAAAATGAAACGCAATTGTATGATCAAACTGCAGCCGCATTGTACGACATGTTTGGGACAGGTTTTGTCGGATTAGCATCGATTACGATTGCCCTAACCTTGCTTGGTCTGCGGGCAAGGAGCCCAGGACTGATTCGAACCGCGACAGTCACAGGATTCTTTTCAATGGGCCATTTCTGGGTTGGCTGTTGTCTTGGCCTCATGGGTTTCTTAGTCTCATTGACTCTTATCCGCGGTCAAGAGTTTCAAGTCACGACAATCTCCGACTGATTCATTTATCGATTAAATCCCCCAAAAAGCCGATTTTTGGGGGTTTTCATTATAGACCAATCAAGATGGAAAACGCTCGTAGAGAACATCGACAGTCCTCCTCCAATCGACTCACAGGCACACGGCTCGTCACACCGTTCGTCTTCGTCGGTGTTCTCTCACCTAATCTAAAGCGCCGCCATCATTCGATTGTACCAAGCCATGCCGGCTTGATGATCTTCAAGAAGTGAGAATTGCGGGAAGGGAGAGATTGAACGCATGTACCCAAAGGCAGCAAAATCGACCAAATCGGGAGTATCCCCACCAAAGAAGGCACTCCCCTCGTGAGCATCAGTGAATTCAGTCAACAAATCATGCCACAACTGCTTCGGCTTCCGCCCATCTTTCTTGACTCGCTTTCTTGCAATAATTCCCCACATGATTGGGAATCCCGCCCAAGCGTACAGGCGCCTTGAGAAGAAGCCGAACTTCTCAATCTTGGAAATACGTGTGGTTGTTTTTAGAGCAGAACCTAAGGTTCCGTATAGTATCGGTACAGTTGCTTTCGACATTTTTGTATCGGCCCATTCCAACCACTTGGCCTGACGTTCTGAATCACCCATATTGGCCATTTTACTGTCATTGTACACCGCATCAATATGTTTCAGAAGCGGCGTAGAATCAACGAAATATTCACCGCTTTCATCCGTAAATACGGGTACTTTACCCCAATCTCCAGCGAATGCAACATCTTTCTTGATCCGCATACCATTGACGCTGATATAATCAACATCCAATCCGAGATGTTCGATCAAACCCCGAACCTTCCAGCAAAATGGGCAGGTGAATAAGACGTGCAATTTCGGTCGAATTGCATCCTCGCTTTGTGCCATGGTTATCGGAAAGCAAACCAGTTGTCAAGGTTATGTTTACGCCCACGCGAAGAATAGGTATGAAAAATTGGAAATCTCTCGTTTTTCCAATTGTGGTTGAAGACACTCCCTTTAGTACTCCAAATCATGCGGGGTGGCTATGAACCGAAGTGTTTCAGTAATAGCCTTGCTAGTAACCGCCAGCCTTCTGGTAACCCCAGCTGTTGTCGCGGATGAGAACGATGACATCCCAACCAATGCACAAAATACCGGAGTCCATGACTCATTGGTCGCTGCCTTGGTACATGCAGATTTAGTCAGTACATTACAGGGTGACGGACCCTTTACGGTGTTTGCACCGACAGATGACGCCTTCACCGCTGCTGGAATTGATTTGAGTACCTTCGATACCGATGAAGAGAATGCAACACTTGTTGACATCCTCACATACCACGTCTACTCGGGATCCGTGGCTGCAGCAGATGTGACAGATGGCATGTCTGCTACAATGGTTAACGGCGACAGTGTCACGTTCACAGTAACAGATGGAACGGTCATGGTCGGCGACGCTACTGTAACCACAGCAGACGTCACGGCATCCAATGGAATCATCCATGTCATTGACAAGGTATTGATGCCACCCGCCGACCTTGGCGATATCCCGACCGTAGCCCAGGGAACCGGTGCCCATGATTCTCTAGTGGCTGCCGTCATACAGGCTAACCTGTTGACGACCCTACAGGGTGACGGACCCTTTACGGTGTTTGCACCGACAGATGACGCC
>CEUG01099579.1_pt1 | contig 11131 bp, 8 predicted proteins | sample 531421 | NCBI WGS metagenome assembly CEUG01 (sample SAMEA2622901, study PRJEB7988) | marine metagenome | biome: marine biome (ENVO:00000447); feature: surface water layer (ENVO:00002042); material: "saline water (ENVO:00002010), including plankton (ENVO:xxxxxxxx)" | depth 5 m | reverse complement strand
GCACAAATTCTTTCCGCTCTGATTGTCATCATGGTCTTCGGAGGTGCGATCTGGATTGCCAGGAACCAGTTGAACAATAGGATCGTCGGACAGATTCTCGATCGACAGGCCGAAGTCCTTCAGGCGATCGCGCTGGTTCACCAAGTTGGCATGATCGAGTCTTCAGCAGGGTTGTCGATGGAGAATCCCGCGGATCAACTCCTAGTCATGGAAGAGCTCAGCGAACTTAGCGGGGCGCTCGGGTTTCGACTCTATTCTCCTGAATCGGATTATCTTTATTCGTTCCCGGAAACCATCACGGAAGGAACGCTTGCCGCTGTCCAAAATGTAAAAGCCAACGCACTCGATTCAAGCGCATCGTTGCACCAGTATGCCAGACTCAAAGATTGGTTAATTACCGGTGAAGAAAACAATGCTGAGGTAACCGCCCCAATCCTAGAGATTACCCTGCCGTTGCACGTCGCCGAGGAGGAGAAACTCCAAGGGATTGCACAATTAGTTTTCGATGGACACGACACGCTTGATGATATCGGTCAATTGGAAAAACAAATTACCACGCAAAGCCTGTTCGTTTTTGCGGCGGGGGCAGGGCTTATCGCTCTGGTGCTTGGCCTGTCGTTTCGCTCGTTGAATCAAAGCCACGATCGCCTGATCAAGCGCACCGTGGCATTGAATGAGGCAAACCAAGCGCTGGCGCTATCCAGCAAGACTACCGCCATCGGGGGTATCACCTCACACCTGATGCACGGTCTCCGGAATCCATTGGCTGCCCTGAAGACGCAATTGAGCGATTCCACCGGCAGTTCACTTAACCAGGAGGGGCTTGAGGCTGTCTCTAGAATGGAAGATTTGGTGGATGATGTGCTTCGAACACTCAGGGAGTATCAGGGCGGTATTGTTTATCAGATCACCATGAATGAACTGCTGGGTTTATTCGAAAATAAATTTTCTCCTGTGGCGAAAAAACATTCGGTAAACCTTCGCATCGAAGCCTCATCCGAGCACGAATTGGAAAACAAGGAAGCAAGCCTCATTTTATTGATCATCGAAAATCTGGCTCACAATGCTGTGGAAGCCTGCTCTGCTGGAGGCGAATTAACAATCAGTGCGACCGACAGCCGGATGATAAAGGTTTCCGATAACGGAAGTGGTCTGCCCGAGGAAACCAAGCAGAGATTGTTTCAACCGGGAGGCACATCCAAGGAGCAGGGCAGTGGGCTTGGTTTGGCGATAAGCAAACAGTTGGCGATGGCGATTGATGCTGAGCTGCGCTTGGCCAAGTCGGACGAACAGGGCACCACGTTCGAGTTGCGCTTGGCCAAGCAGACGAACTAGCAAATCAACGAATCGCTTTAAAAACGCGCAGCATGCTCTTGAGCGTTCTGTTCATCTGACCAAGCGGAATCATGTTCGGGCCATCGCTGGGGGATTTTGCCGGTTCAGGGTGCGTCTCAATAAACAACCCGTTCGCTCCGGCTGCCAACGCGGATTTTGCAAGAACAGGGGCAAACTCGCCTTGACCGGACGATCTGTCTCCACCTCCGCCGGGAAGTTGAACCGAGTGAGTCGCATCAAATACAACGGGATATCCCAGTGATTTCATGATGGGGATGGAGCGCATGTCGGCCACCAGGTTATTGTATCCGAAACTGGTGCCACGTTCGGTCAATACAATCTTATTGTTACCAATGCCTGAAACCTTAGACACGACCTGTCCCATTTCGGCTGGGGAAAGAAACTGTCCCTTTTTCAGGTTTACGATTTTGCCGGTTTTGGCAGCTGCTACAACCATGTCTGTTTGACGGCAGAGAAACGCCGGGATCTGCAAAATGTCAACGATCTCACCCGCCTTGGTTGCCTGTTCCTCTGTGTGAATGTCGGTGAGGATCGGCACGCCCACTTTTTCCCGAACCGATGCCAAAATCTTCAACCCGTCCTGTATCCCGGGACCGCGTCTTGATTTGCCGGAAGTACGATTGGCTTTGTCGTAGCTGGCCTTAAAAACGTAGGTAACCCCCAGCGCATCGCAGCTTCGTTTCAGCGATCGCGCGATTTTTAGGCAAAGAGCCTCCGACTCAATCACACAGGGCCCGGAAAAAAGGAACAGGCGTTTTGGGCTGTTTAATGATTTCCATATTTGAGCCGGTGTCATGGTTATTTCTTTGTCGAGGCCTGAGTGTCTAACTGATACTCGATGCGGACAATCTGCGTGTCCTGATTTTTACCCCAGGCGGTTCCCCATTCGATGACATAAAGACACCCATCCGGGCCAAGTTCCATATCCATCGGCCGCTTGAAAGTCATTTTCGGGCAGAATCTCTCCATCTTCGCGATGTTATCATTTTCATCCAACTTCACGTTGATGATCCAGTTGCGTGACCATTCATAGATGAAAAGCGAATGGTCGAATTCTTTTGGCAACTTGTGAGCCGAATCGAGATTTTCGTCAAAGTAGTAGACCGGACCGGCCATCGCCGTGCGTCCACCACCGGCGTTCAGCGTCTGCCAACGCACAGACGGAAAATGGGCGTAATGAATGAAAGCCGGTTGGGCAGGGGGAAGTTCCTTGATGCCGGTGTTGTTCGGCGACTGGTTGATGGGTTTCGCCGGAGCAAAAGCCTTGAGCGATTTCTTCTCACCGAAATCATATCGGTTGTAAGCCCGATTATTGGCGATGAAGTGAGGCCATCCGAAATTTCCGGCACCACGAGCCTGGTTTATCTCATCATAGCCAGCCGGGCCACGACCATCACGTCGCCCACCAGAATCGGGGCCGACCTCGCCCCAGTACAGGTAGCCGGTTTTGGGGTCGACTGAAATACGGAAAGGATTGCGATTCCCCATGACGTACACCTCGGAGCGCGCGCCGTGATCGACATCGTCAAACAGGTTGCCTTCTGGAATTTTCACGGTCCCATCCGGCTGAGGTGTTACACGCAGAATTTTTCCCCGCAAATCGTTTGCATTGCCTGATGACTTTTGGGCGTCCCATGCAAATCGCCCATGACGTTCATCAATTGGGGCAAAACCGTCGGATGCAAACGGGTTGGTATTGTCGCCAACCGACGCGTACAGGTTGCCTGAACTGTCAAATGTCAACGATCCACCGGAGTGGCAACATTCGTCCCGCTGCGTCTTGATTCGAATCAACTCTTTCTCTGATGACAGATCAAGTTTGCCGTCATTCAGCGTGAAACGGGAGACAAGATTGAACCCCTTTTTGCGCGGCTTGCGATTCACATGCTCGACTACGGTTTTGGGGTGAGCGTAGAAGAGGTAAAGGTGGTTATTCTCATTGAAGTTGGGATCGAGGGTGATGCCGAGCAGTCCGTCCTCCAATCCGGTAAAAACCTCAATTTTACCAACCGACGTCGTCTTGTTGTCCTTGGGATTCCAAAAATGTACTTCGCCGTTGCGTTGTGCCCAGAAAACGCGACCGTCCATTGCGATGGATAATTCCATCGGGTCCTTGAGGTTGTCTTCAGTTTGATTATCCCCGTTGGTGTCCATGTCGGAAACAAGAATCACTTTGCGGAATGAACCATCAGCCTGCGGCCCTGAAGGTTGAGGGGCCGCCGTGACAATGCTCGAGAAACCAAGCACGATAAAAAGGACAAGGGAATACAACGATGTGGATTTATTCATTAACTGAACCGAATTTAACCAAGCGTTTGACCAAGCGTTCGGAGCGCGAAAAAGTAGCTATAATCGGGATTCTGTCGAGGAAATAGTCACAAAAGCCGAAGTGTCAGTTTAGCCGACGATCGGCGAACAAAAATCCCTCGCTGACTCATTTGCACGATATTCAGGGTAACTTCGTCTCCCTTCTTTTTGCTATGAAAAATCCGTGCGGCATCGATAATGTCGTCGATCTTTCGACCGTCAATTGAAGTGACAACCAAGCCGGGCCGAAGATTTGCCTCAGCAGCAGGCGTGTCTTTATCCACTTGGCTGATGACGAATCCATCCGTTGAATCAAGGCGCAGCGCCTCTGCGACCTCCGGCGTAAGTCTCTCCAGAATCGCACCGATTTTTTGCCGAATCAATCCAGCGTTAAAGACCGCATTTTCAGGAATGAGTTCGACTGTGCGGTCCAGTTTTTTTCCGTTACGTTCGATTTGAAACTGAATCGTCCTGTCCTTGCCAACGCCAACCAATTGACTGGCCAAATCGATGAATGAATCGTTTTCGCTGCCGTTCACTCGTAGAATTTTGTCCCCAACCGAAAGCCCTGCCTTGGCCGCCGGACTTTCCGCTTCGACACTGGCAACGCGAGGAGGCCGAGTCCCCGCGTCAATGGTTACACCGAACCAGTTATCATCGAGAAATTCTGGTGTGAAAAATCGGGACATGGATTCGTTGACTCGCTTAATTGGGATAGCAAACCCAATACCCTGACCCTCGCGAAGCACGGCAACGTTTATTCCGATGATTTCACCGGACAAGTTGATTAGTGGCCCCCCGCTGTTTCCGGGGTTGATCGAGGCGTCGGTCTGAAGCCAATCCGGAATCTCAAGTCTCTGCCCATCGGTTTCCGTTCGCCGACTTTTGGAACTGAGAATCCCCTGGCTAACGGAGCCCCCAAGTCCGAAAGGATTCCCAAGTGCCATGACCGTCTCCCCGAGCAGTAGATCATCATCGGCAGCAAATGTGGCTGCCGCGAAAACCTCGCCCTTTTTTTCCGGAATAATTCTCAACAGGGCAATATCCGTGGTCAAGCTGCCGGCAATGGCTTCGGCTTGGTAAATCTTCTGTTTTCCTGATTCATCCGTCAGTTTCACCCAAATTTCATCGGCATCGCGAACCACGTGGACATTGGTAAGCACGTAACCGGACTCGCTGATAATCACACCCGACCCGGCGCTTTCCTCAGGCGGCAACTGCTGTGCGTACGGGGTCCAGTTGTCCCTCCACCAGTCGTAAAGATACCCGACTCGCTGAACTCGGGTCTTGGTCGCGATATTTACCACACTGGGCATCACCTGAGAAACCGCCTTTACCGTCGGACTACGGCGGGTCACGTCATCCGCCTGGCCAAGGGTAGGGGACAGGGCCAGATAAGCGGCCAGCGCCATATTTTTAAAATTCATTTTCATATGCAAAAGCACTGCCATTCTGACAGGCAAGTGGACAACTATGTTCATTCTCACTTGGCCAAGCGTAACAACTTATCCACAACAGACTCAATTGGCTTGACGCTACCAACGGTTTTGTTTGGGATGTCGCCCATGACTTTTCGCTTAGTCCTGCTCGCTTTGGTCGCCGTAATGGCTGGTGGCACCGTTGGCTGCGTCAGCACTCCCGGAGGTAATAAAGTCGGAGTTCCCGGCGTTCGAGACAAAATCGTCAGCCGCTACGAGCGTCCGCTTGACCAGATACTTAATTCTGCCCGTGAAGTGCTGTCCCGAACCGGCACCGTCACCAATGACGATGTGGTGACCAACACGCTGACCGCACGAATCGACAAGCGGACGGTATACGTCACCGTGAAGGAAGTGGAGCCACTCGTCACCGAGGTGACTGTGCAGGTTCGCACCTCACGCGGGACCGGGGACTTGACCGTAGCTTCGGAGATCGACAAGCAGATCGCGCTTGGCCTCGTGCTCCCGCAGAACTAACGGCTACATCAAACCAAGATCTTCCTCGCGCCGCTCAAGTTTGAGTGGCGCATTTTTTTTGTTCGCTGCACGAATCTCGATTGAAAGGTGCATGATTCGGCTTTGTGCCCTTGTCGCCCCAGCGCCCTCCGGGTTGATATCGATTACCCGCTGTAGTGTGGCCCGTGCATCATCATGTGTCCCTCCGGATTTTACCTGAATATCGGCTACCTTGTTTAGCCAGGCGACCTGCTGCTTCTCTGTCGCGCCAGGCATTCCAAGCAGGTATTCGTACTGCTGTATTGCGAGTACCGGTTCGTTGGCGTGGCTGACATAAAGAGCAGCCAATTCTTCTCGGTTTGTGATCGAGTCAGGATGCTCCTCCACACGGTTGACGCACTGGGCAAAAGCCGTCTCGTTGGCGAGCAATGTGTCCTCTTCGCTCGCCGTGGGAATATCCAGTGGCCCCTTGAGTTGATCCTTTTCAGCCGACTCCGCTGCGAGTTGCTGATAAGTCTCATCCATGTCGGACGCTTCGCTCGAGGCTTCATCAAAAGAATCCATTGATGCGAGTCGTTGAGACGCAAGCTGTGCAGCTTTCGATTCCGGATAGGTTTTTCGAATTACCTCCAGCGATCGCCGCGCCCCTTCTGGATCATCGAACAGATTCATCTGCCAATCGGCGAGCTTGTTGTATACAATTGGCAGATTGTACCTCAATCGCTCCTCATTGTTCAAAATCTCGTCGAGTGTCCACCGGGCAGTTCCGAGATCGAGATAATCCTCAGCCTCAATGGACGCCTTCAGCATAAGGCCTTCAAAGTCACCCGGATGTTTTTCGAGCAATAGGCCCACTTGCTCCAGTGCACCTTCGTAATTACCCCGGTTTCTGGCCGTCATGGTCGGCCCGTAAGCCGGTTTTTCCCAATGCTCTTCAACACTCCCCTCCATCGCATTCGTGATGGGGGATGTGATTAAGTTTGAAATGTACGGCGCAAAAAAAATCGCCAGCAAAATAGATCCGGGTAAAATAACAACAAACAACAATCCAATAAGCGCTAAACCACCACCCGCGTACGCTGCCGCCATGAATATAAATGCGACAACGATGTAGGAGGCAACCCACTTGATGATCATCTTTTGACCATCATACCGGGCACTGACGCTTAGTTTTTTTCGAATCGTGAACCAGGCGATGGCCGCGTAAAAAGGCGCAATTGCGATAAAGGTTAAAAGTATTTTTTCTACACTTACACCTTCACCAGTTGCCGCCAACAGATTCATCGCATCATTTCAAGTGAAGTCTCAGGCGGCTTAGGGTGCGTTCCGCCACATCGCGCATCTCCATCTCATCCACCTGCCACTGCCCGTCTTTTTTAGTCAAACCCTTGACTGAAAACCGCTTTCGCACTTTGCCGTCTGCGGAATAAAAATCGGCGGCAAGAATTCCGCCCGATTTGATGTCCACCCACGAAAGCACCCGCAATGTCCCCTCGGAAACAGAACGAGAACTCTCGAGCACATGGCAGGATCGGCTCTTGCGCCGTTGTTTCCTGAGAGTTTTTTGGTCGGGCCAGTGGAGGAATTCCAAGCCTAGATCCGACAGGGTGAAAGAGGATCTGGCCAAGCCAATTTCGAAATCCTCCCGCTTGGCCAAGCGCTTGGCCTTTTTGTCTAAGCGGTATTCATTACGCTTGGCCAACGCACGCTGAACGACCCAATACTCACCGTTGCCATCGCTTGGCTTGGTTTCATAGGTCATCAGACACTCCGCTTCGCCAAGCGGCTTGGTTTGGATGGTGAGTGGTGTCTTGATTCTTTTGCGATCACGCAGTGTCACCTCCATCGTTGCCTCAAGGGAGGCACTCTCAGTTGGAATGTCGTCGCGGATGGAGCGCGCCAATTCCTGCCCGTCGGGAAGCGGATCCGCCGACCGTACAGGATGGCTCCAGAGAAGTATAAATCCAAGCAGGGGAAGGGTGAATTTGCGACTCGTCATCTTCGCAGAGACGATCTTGCGCCAATCATTATTCAGCGCAAGAAAATTGAATCATTTCGCGTATTCGACGAAACGATTTTCACGCACCATCGTCACGCGAATGTGACCGGGGTACTGCAGTTCATCCTCGATCTTTCGGGCGATCTGCCGGGCCAGGTCGTACGAGGCCTCGTCGCTGACTTTTTTGGGATTAACCAGCACTCGCACCTCGCGGCCAGCCTGTACGGCGTAGCATTTTTCCACGCCATCGAATGAAGAACCAATTTTCTCAAGATTGCTGAGCCGTTTGAGATAAGTGGTCATCGTCTCGGAACGGGCACCCGGCCGGGAGGCGCTGATGGCATCCGCGGCACTGACAAGGATTCCCCAGATGAAATTGTATGGCACCTCGCCGTGATGGGATGCCACGCCGTTCACAACGTCCTCCGGTTCACCGTGCAGTTTAATGAAATCCGCGCCGACAATCGCATGCGGACCCTCGACATCCTGCGTCATCGATTTGCCAATGTCGTGCAGCAAACCGATGCGCTTGGCCTTTGCGATATCGAGACCCATTTCACCGGCCAACAATCCCATGAGATGAGCCACCTCGACCGAATGAGCCAATACGTTTTGGGAGTAACTGCTCCTGTAGCGGAGCTTGCCAAGCATGGCCAACACCTCCTTGTTGAGAGAGTTAACTCCGGCCTTGTGGGCCGCTTCCTCGCCGAGGTTTGCCATGTTGTAGTCGTTATCTTCGGTGACTTTATTGACGACTTCCTCGATCCGGGTGGGGTGGATGCGGCCGTCCTTGACCAGTCGCGTCATCGATTCCCGGGCGATCTCCCGCTTGATCGGATCGAAACCGGAAAGCACCACTGAGTTGGGCGTGTCATCGATGAGCACTGTTACTCCCGTGGCCGCCTCAAATGCCCGGACATTGCGCCCTTCGCGCCCGATAATGCGCCCCTTGATATCCTCGTCTCCGTTCAGTGAAACCGTGGCGGTGGTCGACTCGTATGTGTGCTCTCCAGCGTATCTTTGAATCGCGAGCCCGATTAATCGGCGAGCTTCTTCCTCGGCACGTTCCTTGACCTCCTCGATAATCCCCTTCCCAAGCTGACTGGCTTCCATCGAAAACTCATTCCTGATAATCTCGAAGAATCGCTCTTTGGCTTCATCCTCACTCAGTCCGGTGACGCCGGAAAGGGCGGTCTTGTGTTCATTGATTAACCTGTTCGCGGTCGACTCCCTTTCAGTCAACTCAACCTTTAGGGCATCGAGTGTTTCACGTTCCGCTTTCAGTCTCGATTCATTCTCGAGGACAGTTTGCAACTGCCGATCAAGCAGCGCCTCTCGTTCCTCGAGTCTTTTTTCTCGCTGGCGAATCTCTTCGCTCTCGGCACCGATGGTGTTCTCAAGATCATCCCGGAGACGTTTCGTCTCTTCGCGGGTCAACATGCGGGCGCTGCGTGTAAGTACTTCAGCCTCCCTGCGAGAATGCTCCTTCAGTGAGGACTCAGTACTGTGGAGCGCGCGACGAATCTGGCGTTTTTGATCCTTCCGAATCCAGACCATCCCCACCAGCACCACGACCGTCACGATCGACCAGGCAATCCACAGTTCCGCTGTTGCTGAGATGATGTTCATGGGGTTAGTCCGGACCGCCGGTCAACCACTCGTCCGGGGTGATGATGCAATCCATTTTGATATCGTGAGCCTCCTCCGGGACTCGAGGCAGCACCTGCTGGCGAAAGCAAACACCACAAATCGTCGCCGTCAAGCCCTGCAATAGTCGATCGTAATGTCCGCCGCCACGGCCTAAACGGGCGCCAATCGCGTCAAATCCTACTCCGGGGACGATCACCAAGTCCAGTTGGTTCAACTCCAGTTCAACGCAGCTTGCGGAAGGTTCCCTCACCCCAAATGCCCCATCGACCACATCTCCAAGCTGCCGAATGACGCAAGGTGCATACCGGTCAGTTTCCGATATGAACCGAGGTAGTGAAACGACTTTTCCAACACTTAACCCACTTACAATTAAAGGGTTAACATCTGCCTCAAAACTGAGTGGGGAGTAAAGCAAGATCGCTTGGCTTGATCGCCAAAGGGGGGATTCGACTAAACGCCTGCAAATCTGAGCCGATTGCACAGTGCGCTCGTTCGGCGTCAATTCGTGCTTGGCCAAGCGCAACTGCTCGCGAAGTGCCCGCTTGGCCAAGCGGGCATCCGATGGAGCAGGGGAGTCGTCCGCTTGGCTCATTCCGAGGATTTCGACTGCTGCGCTTGGCCGCGATCGATTTTGGCAAAATGCTCACGCCAGTAATCAACTCGCGCCTTAATTTTCTTTTCCACACCCTGCTCAGTCGGTTCGTAAAAACGCTTGTCGGCCCCAAGATAATCCTGGGGCACAAAATGGCCGGGAAAATCATGCGAGTACTTGTATCCCGCTCCATGTCCAAGCTGCTTTGCCCCAGAGTAATGGGAGTCTTTCAAGTGATCCGGGACGGGGAGCGTTTTGCCCGAACGCACTTCCCCAAGTGCAGAATCGATGGCTTTGACCACGCTGTTGCTTTTGTTGGCGCACGCGATGTAAATCGCAGCTTCAGCGATCGGGATACGTGCCTCCGGCCATCCGATGAATTCCGCTGCATGAAATGCCGCGTTCGCAAGCACCAACGCCATCGGGTCTGCCAATCCCACATCCTCTGCCGCATGGATGATGATTCGCCTTGTGATGAATCGGGGATCTTCGCCGACGTGGATCATCTTCGCGAGCCAATAAAGCGTGGCATCCGGGTCGCTGCCTCGCATCGACTTGATGAACGCGGAAATCGTGTCGTAGTGGGCATCCTCGTCCCCATCGTAAACCACCGCTTTTTTTTGGATGCACTCCTCAGCGACCACCATCGTTATGTGAATGACACCGTCCTTGCCCGGTTGCGTTGTCAGCGCAGCAATTTCCAAGGAATTCAGCGCCTTGCGAGCATCGCCGTCGGCAACCTTCGCGAGATGCCCAAGCGCATCTTCATATGCCTGACATTTCAGGTGGCCAAGCCCGCGTTCTTCGTCCTTTAGCGCCTGGTCAAGCAACTCGCGAATTTCCCGTTCGTTGAGTGGCTGTAGTTCAAATATCTGGGATCGCGAAACAAGCGGGGAGTTGACGAAGAAAAACGGGTTGTGAGTCGTAGCGCCAATCAGGCGGACTGTCCCGTTTTCCACGTCGGGCAAAAGCACATCCTGCTGAGCCTTGTTGAATCGGTGTATCTCGTCGATGAAAAGCAGCGTGGTGGCTCCGGAGTTGGCCAATCGATTCGCAGCGGAAGCCAACACCCGCCTCATGTCGGCGACGTTGGACTCAACACCGCTAAGCCGCTCGAACCGGCTCTTGGTTTGGTTGGCGATGATTTGCGCCAGGCTGGTTTTCCCTGTCCCGGGTGGCCCGTAAAAAATCAGCGACTGAATTCGATCAGCCTCAATCGCCCGGCGCAGGAGCTTGCCGGGAGCGAGAATGTGACTTTGGCCGTGATACTCCTCAAGGTTGCGTGGCCGCATT
>CEUG01011259.1_pt1 | contig 11133 bp, 12 predicted proteins | sample 531421 | NCBI WGS metagenome assembly CEUG01 (sample SAMEA2622901, study PRJEB7988) | marine metagenome | biome: marine biome (ENVO:00000447); feature: surface water layer (ENVO:00002042); material: "saline water (ENVO:00002010), including plankton (ENVO:xxxxxxxx)" | depth 5 m | reverse complement strand
TTTTGGTTAATTTTTTGGTTTTAAATTCAAGTGAGTATTTTTGTTGGTAATTTACCTTTTCGCGCAGAACGTGAAGATGTCCTACAGCTTTTTGCCCCACATGGTGAAGTGATGAATTGTTCTCTTCCTCTCGAACGAGATACAGGAAGAAAAAGAGGATTTGCTTTTGTAGAAATGGCTGATGAAGCTTTAGAAACTGCGGCTATCGAAGCATTGCAGGGAGCTGAAATGATGGGGAGACCTCTCAGGATTAATAAGGCTGAGCCTCGCTCCAATTCTCCTAGGAGAAACAACAACTATGGTGGCAACAGAGGTGGCGGCTACGGTGGCGGTTATGGCGGTTCCAATAATGGTGGCGGTTATGGTGGTTACAATAGCGGTGGTGGTTACGGTGGTTCCAATAACGGCGGCGGTTATGGTGGTTCTAATAATAGCTATAGCGATCAAAATACAAACGCTAGTTCTCGTGCTTCCGGAACACAAGATTGGGAAGATAGAAGTTATGGAAGTAATGTAGAGAATGCAGAATTTGAAAATAGCAGGAGTAGAAGAAGAAGAGGAGCAGGTGCTGATTTTGATTCGGAAAACAAAAGCGATTAGTAATTATTAGTAGCCTATATTTTGAATTTCATTTGTTAATTCAACAATATCTTTTATGGTAAGTTCCTTACTTATTGATTTTGTTGTTATTTGATGTCTCAAAGATTTTGCTCTTGGAATGCCTTCTATCAAATTAATTAAATGTTTGCAAATTGGCCATGTACTGCCATTTTTTATTAGACATTTCTCAATATATGGAATTAAGTTAAAAATTATTGTAGATGTTTTTTTAGAAGGATTTTGTTTTCTATAAAAAGTCTCGTCAATACTTAACCATTTTAATGGATGTTTATAAGCACTCCTTCCAATCATGACCCCGTCAAACTTTGTTAATGCGGTTTTACACTCCTGAATATTTGTAAATCCACCATTTATTTCAATAAATAAATTGGGGTTTTGTTTTTTTAATTTTTCAACAATATCATATCTAAGTGGAGGTATAGTTCTATTTTCTTTCGGACTTAAACCATGTAAGATTGCTTTTCTTGCATGAACAATAAATCTTTCAGCTCCCGCTGCGCTAATCTCTCTGACAAAACTATTTAACATCTCAAATTTATCGTTTGAATCAACACCAATCCTGTGTTTGATTGTTATCGGGAGGTCACAGTTCTTTTTAAGTGACTCTATGCATTTTGCTACTTTGTGAGGAGAATTCATTAGTGATGCTCCAAAGTTCCCTGAGCTTACTCTTGGACTGGGACAACCGACATTAAAATTTATTTCATCGTATCCCCACTCTTGAGCTAATTTTGCTGCCTCGCTAAGAAACTTCGGCTCATCTCCACCAAATTGAATTGATATAGGATGCTCTTCTATATTAAAATCTAAAAATTTTTCTTTTTTTTCACTAAAGTAAAGGCTTTGGGCAACAATCATTTCGGTATATAAAAGAGCTTGTGATGTTATTTGCCTCATAAGCATTCTAAAATGCTTATCTGTGCAGTCCATCATTGGAGCGACACTTATTTTGTGAAAATTACAAGTAGTATTGGTATTAGAAACCATTTAATTGAAACAATGAAAAGATTATTTACTCGTAGAATATTTATTTTAATTCCTCTTGCCGCGTTTTTTAAAACGTTTTTAAAGCCTCAAAAAGTTTACGCTTCTTCGAAAGAAATATCAGAAAATTGGAATTTATCTAAAGAAGAATGGAAAAAAAGGTTATCCCCTGAATCATATTATGTTTTAAGGGAGGAAGGTACAGAGAGGCCCTTTAGTAGTCCCTTGAATGATGAAAAGAGAAAGGGCTTCTTCTGTTGTGCAGGCTGTAACCAGTCTTTGTTCTCATCAGATATGAAATATAATAGCGGTACTGGATGGCCAAGCTTTTGGAATTCGCTTGATGGAGCTATAGATACAAAAATTGACTTTAAATTAATAGTTCCAAGGACTGAATATCATTGTTCAAGGTGTGGAGGTCATCAAGGACATGTTTTTAATGATGGGCCAAAACCAACTGGTAAAAGGTATTGTAATAATGGTGTCGCTTTAACTTTTGAGCCTTCATAGATTTTATTTTGGTGCGGGCTTCCGCAACTTGAATTCTGTTAGGATTTCATTCAAAATGTATAGATTGACATTAAACACATGGTTGAAAAGCAATCTGAAAATACTGAAAATTTAAAAGAAAATAATCTGCAGGTAAATGAAGAAACTTCAACAGTTGATAACGAAGATTTAGATAAGAAAGAAGAACAATTTCATGATGATGGTAATATTGATGGCTCTAATAATAAAAATGTTTCGGATGATTTAAAAAATACCATTTCAAATAATGATGCAAGGTTAGAGCAACTAGAAAAAGAACATGAAACACTGAAAAGCCAATATGTAAGAATAGCTGCTGATTTTGAAAATTTTAGAAAAAGGCAATCTAGAGATCATGATGATTTAAAAGTCCAATTAATATCAAAGGCTCTCAGTGCTATTCTTCCAATTGTGGATAATTTTGAGAGAGCAAGACAGCAATTGAAGCCTGAGAACGAGGAAGCTCAAACTTTACATAGAAGTTATCAGGGTCTTTATAAACAATTGGTAGATGTTTTAAAACAACAAGGTGTCTCACCAATGAGAGTTGTTGGACAATGCTTTGATCCTAATTTTCATGAGGCAGTACTAAGAGAACCTAGTGATGAATTTAAAGAAGATATTATTACAGAGGAATTACAAAGAGGATATAATCTTGAAGGAAAAGTTCTTAGACATGCCTTGGTTAAAGTATCTATGGGACCAGGTCCTGAGGTTATCTCACAAGAAGAGGGAGAAAAAGATAAAGTTGATAAAGAGCTAGATTCAGATGAAATAACATCTGAGGATCAATAAAGCCTTTTTTCTTGTAATATTTTATAATGGCTGATTTCTATCAAATTCTAGGTGTATCGCGAGATGCAGATTCTGATACTCTTAAAAGAGCGTATAGGAAGTTGGCTAGACAATATCATCCTGATATTAATAAAGAACCTGGGGCAGAGGAAAAATTTAAAGAGATTGGAAGAGCTTATGAAGTCCTTGCTGATCCAGATACAAGATCTAGATATGACCAGTTTGGAGAGGCAGGCCTTGGAGGAGCTGCAGGAATGCCTGATATGGGAGACATGGGCGGATTTGCCGATCTATTTGAAACTTTTTTTAATGGATTTGGAGGTCAAGGCCCACAAAGTGGTAGATCGCAAAGGAGAGGACCACAGCAGGGTGATGATTTAAGATATGATCTAAATATTGATTTTAAACAAGCCATTTTTGGTGAGCAAAGAGAAATAAAAATCCCCCATTTAGAAACTTGTGATATTTGTAGAGGTTCTGGAGCTCGAAAAGGTACTGGACCCTCAAATTGTTCAACTTGTGGAGGAAGTGGTCAGGTTCGCAGAGCGACTAGAACGCCATTTGGTAATTTTACACAAGTTGCTGAATGCCCAACTTGTGGAGGAGTAGGTCAAATTATTTCTGATCCATGCTTAAGTTGTAGTGGTAATGGTGTTAAACAAGTTAGGAAAAAATTAAGAATTAATATTCCCGCAGGTGTAGATACAGGTACCAAATTGCGCGTATCTGGAGAGGGTAATGCAGGATTAAAAGGAGGACCTTCAGGAGATCTTTATGTATTTATAAAAGTGAAAAAAGATCCTAAGTTAACACGAGAAGGCATTAATATTTATTCTGAGATTACTGTGAGTTATCTTCAGGCAATATTAGGAGACAATGTTGAGATAGATACTGTAGATGGAAAAGTTAATTTAGAAATACCCGGTGGTACTCAACCTAATAGTGTATTAACTCTAGAAAGTAAAGGTGTTCCAAGGTTGGGTAATCCAGTTGCTAGAGGTAATCATGATGTTTCTATTAAAGTGAAATTACCTACCAGAATAAATGATGATGAAAGAAAGCTTTTAGAGAATCTTGCTTCTCATTATTCTTCTCAGAATAAGAATACTAATAGTGGTTTATTTAGTAAGTTTTTTGGTAAAGATTATTGATTAATAAAAAAAATTTTTTACTAGATTTAAGATCAGTCCCATGTCCTTTAAATGTCGTCAAGTGCAAACTCGCATTAGAAAAATTATCACCTTTATCAACTCTTATTGTAGATCTTGACTTAGGCGAACCTGAAGTAATGGTTAAACATTCACTAGAGAAAGAAGGCTATAAATGTAAAATTATTATTAAAAATAATGATTTTATAAGATATTCAATTGCCTATGATCTCTCAAAAAAGTAAAAAAGCTTTAGTTACTAAAAAATTTAATCAATTTTTTTATGTTGAGATTCAAGAGGATTTAGAATATTCAGAGGAAAATAGATTTTTATGTAAAAGCAGGAAGTCTATAAGATTTCAAAATGAATTTATATATGTTGGTGATGAAGTTGTTATTAATAAGATAGATTATTTACAAAAAACAGCAGTTATTATCAGTTTAATTAAAAGAAAAAATCTTTTAGTAAGGCCCTCAGTAGCAAATATTTCCGATATTTATATCACTCATTCAGTAAGAGAGCCTAATTTAAATTTTTCGCAGATAAGCAAACTATTAATTAACGCTGAGTATTTAAATGTAAAAGTAAGTCTTATATTAACTAAATGCGATTTGATAAATATTGAACAAAAAAATTATTTAATAAAAAAATTTAAAAATTGGGGTTATATTCCAAAAACTCTTAATTTCAATGTTTTTTCTGATTTTGCCAATTTAATGGATGAATTAAAAAAGAAAAAATGCTCCATTTTAATGGGACCATCTGGAGTTGGTAAAACAACTTTGTTAAATAAAATTATTCCAAATTTAAATAATCCTACGGCAACTGTTTCTTTAAAAATAAAGCAAGGTAAAAATACAACAAGGAATGTAGAGCTGTTTTCACTCTCAAGAGATAGTTATATAGTAGATACCCCAGGTTTTAATCTTCATAAAATTGAAATTTTGAATACTTATATTCCTCTATTATTTCCAGAAATTTCTAAACAAATAAAACAAAATAAATTTAGATGTAAGTTTAATGATTGTTTGCATTTAGATGAGCCAGGGTGCGTAATAGATAAGAATTTTGATCGATACCAATTCTATAGAGATTTAATTTGCGAAACTAAGAATCAGAATTATCAAAGCCAGGGAGATTGAAATTTAGTCCTCCTGTTAAATCATTCATCTTATCTTTCATTGTTGATGTTGATTTTTCATGTGCAGTTTTAATTGCTTCTAGGATACTGCTTTCAATTGTTTTGATATCTGATTTGAGGATATTCTCGCTTACTTCAACTCTTATAGGCTGTTGATTACCGCTAATCCATACCTTTATCAATTCATTTTCACTCTTTCCTTCAATCTCCATCTCTTCTAGTTCTTCTTGTAGTTTTTGTGCATCTTGTTGAATCTGTTTGGCTTTTTTAAAAGCCTCAGTTAGTTGTCCAAAGTTTGGAAGTCCAAAACCAGCCATTTGAAAAAAATTAGTTGTTTAATTAAGGATACTCAAAACCAATCATTCTTACTTCCGGATGAAGCAATATTCCTTTTTTTTGTATTACTTTTTGTTGAACTAAATTTATTAAATTTAAAATATCATCAGACGTTGCAGATGATGAATTTACTATAAAGTTAGCATGCATCTGAGAAATCTCAGCACCGCCGCATTTTAGTCCCTTTAATCCTACTTCCTCTATTAATTTGCCAGCATAGTTCTTATTTGGATTTTTAAATACGCTGCCAAAACTAGGTAAATGATAAGGTTGACTGGCGAGTCTGTTTTTAAGATTTGTTTGAGTTTTTTTTATGATCCATTTTAAATCTCCTTCAGGTTCAAAATAAAATTTTGCTGATAATACTAATAAGTTATTTGTTTGAAATGAGCTAAATCTATACTTGAAAAAAAGATCCTCTTTTTTGATGTCATAAATCTCCTGACTTTGTGTATCTATTACTTGGACTGAGGACAACTTATCTGAGATCGATGACTCTCCACATCCTGCATTCATAAATAATGCTCCTCCAATTGTCCCGGGGATGCCTACGGCCCATTCTCCTCCCATACAACTATTTTTTGCAAGAAGATTTGCGAGGGTTGGTAACATTACTCCACACTCTGCGAATACAAATCCTGTTCTTGGATTAATTTTTATTGTTTTCATCCTTTTTGTACAGATTGTTAATCCTTTTAAATAAATATCCTTAATCAATAGATTTGATCCTGCACCAATTATTCGAAAATTATAAGATTTAGATTTGGCCCAATTAATTAAATCAAAAAGTTCTGAGAGGTTTTTCGGTTCAGAAAAATATTCTGCAATACCACCAACTTTAATTGTGGTGTAATTTTTAAGATTAATTGCATTTCTTAATTGAATATTTTTCATGCTTTAAATTATTTTAAAAGATTATTCTTTAGTATCGACCAAAGATTGTGACAATCACCTGCACCCATATTTAGTATAAAATCTTTTGAATTAGTTATGTTATTAAAATTTTTTATGACTTCATAATTATCTTTTAATAAAATTACATTCTTATTCTTTTTTAAAATTTTTTTAGCAATTATCATAGAATTTATATTATTTTTATTTTCTTCACCAGCCCCATAAATATTAGTAATTATTATTGAGTCTGCTTTAGAAAGCTCAATAGCGAACTCATTTAAAAATTTTTCAACTCTACTAAATCTATGCGGTTGAAATATAACAACTAACCTTTTATTATCATTTTTGGTAAATAATCTCGCCGTTTTAATTGTTTCTTTTATTTCATTTGGATGATGAGCATAATCATCAAAAATTAGTCTGTTATTGTATTCACCTTTAAATTCAAATCTTCTTTTTGGTAATTTAAGGTATTTAATATTTTCTTTGATTTTCTCTAAGCTAACATTATTTAATCTACATGCAGAAATTGCTGCGGTTATATTTGAAAGGTTATGTAGTCCTGGGACAGGGATTTTATAGGCATCTATAAAGATTCCTTTCTCGTAGTAATCAGCAATTGTATATTCATTATTAATTTCTTTTGGAATCATTGCATAGTCAATATTGTTTATTTCTTTCAACGACCATTTATAGCAATGAGAAATGTTTTCTCTAGTAATCTTGCAATCATTATTTATTAGTAATTTGTTTGAATTAGAAGCGAAATTTTTAAATGCTTTTATTATCTGATCTAAGTCTGTATAAAAATCACAATGATCAAAATCAATATTAGTTATAACCCCTAGATCTGATGAATAATTGCTAGTAGATCCGTCAGATTCATCTATTTCAGCGACTAAATATTTGGTATCCTCTATATGTGAGTTGGAATTATAAATTGGCTGTATCCCGCCAATTATTGAAGACGTATTGTTTGTACACAAATCAAGTAGCGTTGATAAGAAAGTACTTGTAGAAGTCTTACCATGAGACCCTGCAACCCCAATCGAATAATAAGTTTGCATAATAAAAGACAATATTTCTGATCGATGTTTTACTGATAGTTTTTTTTTCCTGCTATGCGTTAATTCTTTATTGTCTTCTTTAATAGCAGAACTAATAACAATATTTAATTCTTTATTAGGGTATTTCTTTTCAATAAGATCTATATTGTTTTGCACTTGAGTATTAAATATATTTGCACCCATTTTTTTTATTGTGAGTATCTGATCATTTTGAATCAAATCTGAACCAGATACTGAAAATCCTTTTTCTAGAAGTGCTATTGCAACAGCTGACATTCCAATACCACCAATTCCAATGAAGTGAAAATGCTTTTCTTCAAATGTTTTGATTTTCAATCGGCTTTTTGTTAGTCAGACTTAAGATAACTTCATCTTTTCAATTTTGGATTTAAATTTTACAAAAAAGATAATTAACTGCCGAATTAATACAAAATAATTTTATTTCCTTCATAAATTGAAAAATACTTAACGTTATGGCAAAAAATTAAGTATGATCAGCAGCTTAGGAACTAATTGGAATTAACTTGTTATGACTTTGCGTGTTGCAATTAATGGATTCGGCAGAATCGGTAGAAACTTTATGCGTTGTTGGCTTAGTAGAGGTGCTTATACCAATATTGAAGTCGTTGGTGTCAACGTCACTTCAGATCCCAAAACAAATGCTCATCTTCTTAAATATGATTCTGTTCTTGGAGAACTAAATGATGTAGACATTAAATACACTGACGATACTTTTGTTATCAATAACAAAACTATAAAATGTTTTTCAGATAGGAATCCATTGAATTTACCTTGGAAAGAGTGGGGTATAGATTTAGTTATTGAATCAACAGGAGTTTTCAATACAGATGTTGCTGCAAGCAAGCATTTAGAGGTTGGTGCAAAAAAAGTTATTCTTACGGCTCCAGGAAAAGGCCCAGGTGTTGGTACTTATGTAGTTGGTGTTAATGCTGATAAATATAATCATGGTGATTTTGATATTTTAAGTAATGCAAGTTGTACAACCAATTGCCTTGCACCAGTTGTAAAAGTTCTAGATCAGACAGTTGGAATCAATAAAGGATTAATGACAACAATCCATAGTTATACAGGTGATCAAAGAATTCTCGATAACAGTCATAGAGATTTAAGAAGGGCTCGAGCAGCAGCAACTAATATAGTCCCTACTTCGACTGGTGCAGCTAAAGCAGTTGCTCTTGTGTATCCAGAGATGAAAGGGAAATTAACTGGAATAGCAATGAGGGTTCCTACTCCCAATGTTTCTGCTGTTGATTTTGTATTTGAATCTTCAAAATCTGTTACCAGTGAAGATATTAATAATGTCTTAAAAGAAGCATCACAAAATTCAATGAAAGGAATTATAAAGTATGGTGATTTACCATTAGTATCTAGTGACTATGCTGGAACAAATGAATCTTCTATTATTGATAGTGATTTAACTATGAGTATTGGAGATAATCTTGTAAAGGTTCTTGCTTGGTACGATAATGAATGGGGTTATAGTCAAAGGGTAGTCGATTTAGCAGAAATAGTCGCTCAAAAGTGGCAATAAAACTAAAAATGAGAGTAAATACTATTAGGTGAAAGAGTGTTATTTGGCATGTTATAGATTTCTAAAGATGGTTCTCCCTTTTTGAAATAACCAATTTCAAATATTGAATCTTCTATCTTTAATAATTCATCTGCCCACAATTTTGGGAGAGAAAAAATTAGTTCATAATCTTCTCCTCCAAAAAAATAATATTCATCCCAATCTTTCCCTTTGGGCCAAAATTTATGCTTTGGAATTTTTGAATAATCTATCATAGCTTTACATTTACTTTCTGTTGCAAGGTCAAGAATTGCTTGATAGAATCCATCACTACTATCAGTACATCCCACCTTTAATTTTTGATTTTTTTTACGACTTTTAGTTATTTGACTCAATATCTCTGGTTTTGGTTCAGGTCTGCAAAAAGCTTTTAATGCGTCTTGAATTAATGTGGTTTTATTTAAAAGACTTTCGCAAGAGATTTTTTTTTGTTTTAAATCCAAACCAAATTTACTAAGACCATGTATTCCTGTTGTTAAGATTATCTCCTTCGGACAACTATAATAGCGCCTTAAAACAATCTCTCCTTGGGTCCCAAATGCTGTTATTGCAATTATTTTTTCTAATCCTTTTGAGCAATCTCCTCCTAAAATAAATCCACCAAATTTACTTAAAGCTAGGTTTATTCCTTTGTATAAATTTTTTACCCAACACCATTCTGTTTCTTGAGTTAACACTAAGCCAATTTTTACCCCTATGATCTCGTCGCAGCCACTGGAGATTAAATCAGATAAATTTGTTGTTATAGCTTTCCATCCTAGATCTAAGGGTTCAATAGTATCGTTTGTGAAATGAGTATGCTCAACTAATAAATCAGTATTAATTAGTAAATCATTTTCTTTTATATTAATAAAAGCGCAATCATCAGAGGTTTGGTTCTCTGGCATAAACTGAGCAATTCTTTTTATAAGTTCTTTTTCTCCTAAATCTTTAATTAATTCATTATGCATGTTCTTTAAGATTAGATTTACCTTCAAGTATTTCTATTGATACTATTTTGTCTTCCATCTTCAGATCTTCTAAAATATCAGACCCGTCTATAACATATCCAAATCCCGCATTTCTTCCGTCTATAAGATTTCTTCCTGCTGGATTGAGTTCTGCTTCATATAAGAAAAAGAAAAATTGTGATGATCCATCATCAACTTCTGAACTTGAATGTGACCATCCTAGAGTGCCTAAAGTAGCAAAAGGTAATGTTGGAGTCTCAGTATAAAAACCTAAATCTTCAAAGGTCTGGTTATAAAAAGTTTCTGGTTCTCCTGGGACTCTAATCTCTAATGGAACATGCCTCTCTTTGTTCGTTTCTGGATCTATGTATCCAATAGCTTCCCCTTTTGGATCACCTGTTTGTAATACAAAAAACTCTTCTGCACGATTAATTGGTAGGTCATCATAGAATTTTTTATCAACAAGATCGACAAAGGCTCCTCCAGTAAGAGGAGCATTATAACCATCAATAACAGCTTTCATATCGCCTTTTGTAGTCTTAATTTTTACTGTTGCTCTGCCTAGTAATCTAGGTAAATCATTAAATTCACTGGGTATCTCATATGGGAATTCTTCAGGCAAGAAGAATTCTTCTAATTTGCCAATTTTATCGAGTGCTTTTTTTCTGACATCAATAAATCCATACTTATCTTTAAGTTTTGCTTCGGCTTCTAAATCATTTAAATTTTTTGTTAAATCTACAAATGTTTCCTCCCCAATATTTTTTAATTCTTGGTCTAATCCTTTAAGAATTTTGCTTTTGTTTTTTTTCACTAAAGATTGACATTTTGTAACAGTTTTTGAAAGGGCAGGCCATCTTCCCCCTCTAACTAAATCGCTTGTATCTTCGAGTTTATGTTGAAGCTCTTGCAGTTCTTTTTGAGTGATGGGAAGTGAATTTCTAAGTATTGCGTTAGGGTCTTTGACAGCATTACCAGTAGGTAAATCAGCAAAAGCTTTTGCTGGATTAATAAGAAAAAATTGTATTATTACAAATAATACAAACAAATAATTTTTGTTCAGATTTGAAAAAAATT
>CEUG01075967.1_pt1 | contig 11196 bp, 10 predicted proteins | sample 531421 | NCBI WGS metagenome assembly CEUG01 (sample SAMEA2622901, study PRJEB7988) | marine metagenome | biome: marine biome (ENVO:00000447); feature: surface water layer (ENVO:00002042); material: "saline water (ENVO:00002010), including plankton (ENVO:xxxxxxxx)" | depth 5 m | reverse complement strand
CCATCACCGACCCTCTTACGTACGCTTTTTTCCATCCAACGGCCTTATTCCATCCTGGAAATCTTTCGATTTGGGAGCGATGTACACCTTGTCAATACTCGAATTTTTCGGGCATTGGCACATGTCTGGTGTTCCGTTTGACAACCATTGTGGGGTATTGTACAAAAAGCAATCGCCGACCCAATTGGAATTTGATACTTACTTCGTTGTGGGAGTAGTGTATCAACTCCCTTTGGGGATCCCTCAACCCTTGTGCCCTATATAGGAAAGTCCATGTCCGCTGATATCTCTAACGAACCTTGCCCTTGTGGTGGAGGTTTATTCACTCGTTGTTGCCAACCTATTCTTCGGGAGCATAGTAAGGCTCAAACAGCAGAGCAGCTTATGCGTGCACGTTACACTTCATTTTGTAAGCAAGATCTAGACTTTCTGCTCAAGAGCTATCTCACGACCAAGCCCAAAGAAACGATCATCACTAACTTCAACAAAATGTTTCGCGAACGAAGTTGGGTCCGCTTGGAGATTCAAGAGTGTGTCGATGGTCTTGCGTCCGACCAGACAGGGATTGTTCAGTTTCTCGCGGTGTACACGACACATGATGACCCTGAGACAGAGCAATGGGCTCATGAGCGCTCATCATTCACAAAAGAAGAGGATGGGTGTTGGTATTTTCGAAGCTCTGAACGACCCACCTAAAGTATGAAGAAAGTGTAAAAGAGCTTTCGTCGTTGGGGTGTGGTGTTTATGCTCATGTGAGGCATGTATGGTTTCAAAAGGAGGCATCCCACATGGCGCAATTACTATTGATCGAAGACGACATCGCTCTTGCAGAGACAACGTGCGAGTATCTGGAGAACTTTGGTTTCTCTGTTCGTCATGCTGCAGATGGACAGGCCGGCCTCGACGCAGTCGAGGCGCAACTTCCAGAGCTTATCCTGCTCGACTTGATGCTCCCTCATGTCGATGGTTTGGAGATCTGTCGAAGACTGCGCGCTGATGATGAGACCAAATCCGTTCCCATCCTGATGCTGACTGCGAGAGACGATGAAACCGATCGCGTTGTGGGCCTGGAGTTGGGGGCCGATGATTATCTCAGCAAGCCATACAGTCTTCGTGAACTCGTTGCCAGGATTAGAGCGATCCTAAGGCGTGTTGAGATGATGCAGAGCGAGACGCTTGATGCCCCAAAAGATGCGCCTGTGCCCTCCGAAGATATCATCCATTTCGAACACCTCACCATCAATCGTCTGTCCCGCTTTGTCGAATTATACGAGCAGTCTATTGAGTTTACTGCGACCGAGTTTGAGCTGTTGTGGTTGCTCGCGACGCGACCCGGACAGGTGCTCAGTCGTGAACAATTACTCGATCAAGTCCGTGGTCGCGAATTTGAAGTTTTTGATCGTTCAATCGATGTACACATCAGCAAGCTGCGAAAAAAACTCGAAAAAAATCCCAAACAACCAACGCTGATCAAGACCGTATGGGGTGTCGGCTATCGTTTTGAGCCCGAGACCCTGAAGGAAGAGAGTTGATGTTCCGCGGAAAGCATCGCCATAAACGAAGGCATCGAAAACACCGAAAAAAACATGGCTGCAAAAGGGGTCTACTCAAACACCTGTATCGCACACTGAAAGAATGGATCACTGCGCGGCTATATCGGAAGATGGTGTTTGGTTTCTTTGCCGTTTTGATCGCGCTGTTGATCTTTGCGACGGCGATCGTCGGCTGGATCTATGGTCGGCATATGAGAGCCCTGATCAGACAACGATTCATGGCCCAAACGCTGATCGAGGTCGAACACCTTCGTAGCGATCTGATGGCTGTGAAGAAAGTCTCTACAAGACCTGCACTGCGGCCTGTTCAAAAAGAGAAGGTGCCATTTTCATCGAGAAAGGCACAATACGATCCTTGGGTTCCTGTGCTCAAAAGGCGGATGAAGGAGACCGCGCTGTTGCTTGGCGCGCGGGTCAGCATCAAGCTCCCTGACGGTCGATGTTTATTACAAGCACAACCTCCCAAAGGCTTGATCTACAAACACGAAGATATTGTGCGTGGAGGGTGGGGGAAATCCCACTGGCGAATCAAACCGAAATCCCTCACAATGCATCGGCTGGGTGCGCTCTCTCGTGTGCGCTTCCACTCGTCTCGTGACGGTCAATGCCTTTACATGAAGGGAGGACGATGGAAACGACACTGGCATCGTAAGCGCCTTCAAAAAAGTGGTCTTTTGCGGACCTATCCTATCCTCGGTGGCCAACTTCGAGTTACCTATCATCTGCTCTCGCCCTTTCCCAAAAAAGCTGGCGGGATCTTATTTGGTGTCTATCTGTCCATGTTGTTTCTCGGGACCGCATTGCTCACTGTGCCTCTTAGTCGGAATATCACACAGTATTTGAGAGAGCTGCGTGAATCTGTTCAAAAGATTCAACAGGGAGATCTCGACCAAGAGGTCATCGTAAAGGGACACGATGAAGTCAGTGATCTCGCCCTCGCTATCGAAGATATGCGTGTATCTCTTGAAACCCTCAGCAAAGAGCGAAAGGCTTTGTTGTCAGACGTCTCCCACGAGATACGTACGCCACTTGCGCGGATTCGCACTGTCGCAGAGTCGATCGCCGATGGTCTGATGAGAGAACCTGAGCGTTTGACAAAGGCGATGGATGGGATCTGTGCACAAGTCGATGAGGTCGGTCAATTGCTCGGTGATTTGATCGATATTGCGCGCTTTGAGTTGCCCGACCAGCGATTGGATTACACAACAGTCGATCTACAACAGGTCCTCAAAGAGATGCTCAGTCACCTCGAACCTGCCACCAACAGTCACTCCCTTCAGTTACACCTACCTTCCAAAACCCTCCCGCTGATCGAGGTGGATTTGCGACGCTTTCGTCAGGTCGTGAACAATATCCTCCAAAACGCCATCCGCTATTCACCTGAGGGAGGCACTGTGAGCGTGGATGTCCATTACGACGAAGATGAGGACATGATGTGTCTTGAGATCAGCGATCAAGGTCCAGGGATCCCAGAGGAAGAGCGTGAGAAGATCTTTGAGCGTCTATATCGCGTCGATCCATCCCGTTCAAGACAGACTGGCGGGATGGGTTTGGGGCTCGCGATTACAAAGAAGATCGTCCAGGCACACGGTGGGGAGATTGGTGTGAAAGACGCGCCTAGTGGGGGGGCGTTGTTTTGGGTGATGCTCCCTGTTGGACGAGAGGAGCCATAGGGGACTGGGGATTGACCCTTGTGATTCAGCGATGTATACCTCATAGGCGAGATTGTTGCGTTGTTGATTCATCTTTGCTTGGGGAACATCATGTCGTCCAAAAAACAGAAGCCATCCTCACAATCCTCGTCTTCTGCTGCACCTGAACAGGTCAAAGCTGTCGTAGAGCCATTCCCAAATGCGTTCCTCATTACGTTGGTCGTCGCTGTGATCGCGGGACTTGGTGGGAGCTGGTTGTTCCGACCCAAAGCGACAAGCACACCCCCAACACAGCGCAATCGTGCGAATGTGCTTGATCCTGCGAATGGTACCTCCAACGGGGCCACAGCCGCGCCGAAAAACCTCAAAGACAAACTCAAACAACTCGATGACGCGAGGCGCGCAAATGAGAAGCGTCTCCAAGATATGCAACAAAGACAAAGTGATGTAGAGATGCGCTATCAGGCGCTCAAAAAGCGAGAAGCTTCCAGCCAAAAACAACTCGCAGGCCTGTTGAAACGCGAGAGACTTCGACAAAAACGAGAAACAGAGGGGCGGAAGAAGCTCGCGACACTTCAAAAGCAAAATGTCGAGCTTTCACAACGCCTGCAACAGGTGAGAGAACAACAAGAGCGCTCACAAAAGGAAGCGGCGCAATTTGCACGAGCATTCCAGACATTGCAAAAGAAGACCCAAAATCTCCCTCAATTACGCGCTCGTGTCGTCAAAATGATGCAGGAGATGAAGACAAACAACAAACAAACACAGCAACAACTGCAGCGCCTCTCGAAGCTCGATTTGGGACTCAAAGATGTACGCAAGCAGACACGTTTGCTGCGAGGTGTCCAACGAGATCAACAGGGAAAAATGAACGCCCTCGCCCAAACTGATCGGACGCTGGCGGCCAAACTCAAAGGTGTGCAAAAGACTGTTGGGGCGCTCTCTACAGACTTCCAAAAACAACAACTGCGGACTGTAAAGCAAGCCCATAAGCTCGCAACGTTACAAAAGATATTGCTACCTCTGCCCAAACAACTCAAGCAGGTCAAAGAAAACATTCAGCGCCATCAAAAGGGACTCTTACTCGCTTCGAAAACACTGCGGGCACTACACTCACAATCCCTCAAGCTCTCCAAGCAATTGACTGACCACAAACAACAGATCAAGAAGATCGGTAAGACCGTCCCCTCCATGCAGGGCACACTCAAAAAGTTGACCAAGAAAGTCGATCAGCACCAAGGGAAGCTCAAGAAAGTCGGTCAGATCGTAGAACCCATGCAAAAGCAGATCTTGTTTTTGCAGCAAAAGACACACTGGGTGACCAAACAGATCCATACGCTTGACCAAAGGAGCCACAACTCCGAACAAAACCTCGCCAAGTTGCGCTCCAAGTTAAACCCACTGCTCTCACAGCTCAAGACATTGCGCAAAACGAGCGCTACCTTTTCCCATAAAATCAACGCTCTCGACAAACAAATCAAAGCCCTTAAGCGTCAATTTGATCGCCCCATTGGAAATGGCTTTGATCCTGGCAACCTCCGTAAATAAGAACGACATATGAAAGACATGACAACCTCTGCTTCTATCACCCACATGACACTTACTCTACCTGAAGAACTCCGCACTCGTGAACCCCTTGAGATCGGTGGTGTCGTGTGTGATCCACCTGTCATCCTCGCGCCCATGGCCGCTGTGACCAACCCTCCATTCCGTCTGATTTGTCGTGAGATGGGGGCTGGGATGGTTGTGACGGAGATGGTCTCAGCCCGTTCACTCGTCAATGAACCTGTCAAGCAACGTTGGCGTCTCGATATCCGCGAAGATGAACATCCTGTCTGTGTACAGCTTTTTGGCGGTGATCCTGACGAAATGGCGAGGGCTGCGGCGCTTGTCGAAGATGTCGGTGCTGATATGGTCGACATCAACATGGGCTGTCCTATGAAGAAGGTCGTCCAAAGTGGCTATGGCGCTGCGCTGCTCAAAGATCCCGGAAAAGTCGAAAGAATGGTCAAGGCGATGACGGACGCTGTCGATATCCCTGTGACTGTGAAAATGCGGGCTGGTTGGGAAGATACCAACGCCTGTGACGTCGCGAGAGCTGTCGAGAATGGCGGTGGAGCAGCCGTAACCATTCATGGTCGTACAAGACAAGATATGTTTGAGGGGCTGCCTGATCTGGACATCATCGCGACGTTAAAAGAAACAGTGGCGATCCCAGTCATTGGTAATGGTGACGTGAGGGACGTGCAGAGCGCCAGAGAGATGTTGATGAAGACCAGCTGTGACGCCGTGATGGTCGCACGTGGTTGTATGGGCTATCCCTGGATTTTTCGTGAATTGGCTGCGGCTTTTTCAGGTCGTCCGATCCCAGGCGAGCCAGACATCGAAGAGCGACGACGTGTGATGTTCCTCCATCTCGATTTGTATATGGAGACCTATGGGTTACGCAAGACGATGTTGGAGATCCGCAAACATCTTTTGTGGTACTTCAAGGGGACGCCAGGCGAGAGAGAGCTGAAGCGACGCTTCTCTTCGTTTGTCGATGTGTCTTCTGTAAGGGGTGCGATTGAGGCGGCGATAGAAGCCTGTCTTTGTACTGATGAGGTGGTGACCTTTCCTCGTGGGTTAAAAAAACATCCAAACCGTCGACAAGCAGAGAAAAAATGTGCTTGAGGTAAGTGGAGGGATGGAGGTTCAAAGGTTTGGGTGAAAAAGTAGGGTGTGATATTTTGTGTCCTCAGGGGAAAGAGTAGATATCCAGAGCGCCCAAACAAATGTCTCTTGTGGTTTCGTAGGCATCTTGAATTGGTGAGGCTAATGAACCTTGTCCATGATATGGGTGTTCTATATCCCTCGACATTGTGGAAGTTTGAATATGAAGTATCGCCCTGATATTGATGGATTACGTGCGATCGCGATCATCCCTGTTGTAGTGTTTCATGCCTCTCTGCCTGTTTTCTCCTCCAATGTGGGAGAAGACGCTGTCGGTTTTCTCTCAGGCGGCTTTGTTGGGGTGGATATCTTCTTCGTGATATCAGGTTTTTTGATCACCTCGTTGATATGGCAGGAGGTCACAGCGGGGACATTCTCGTTTCTTCGCTTTTATGAACGTCGAGCCCGTCGGCTATTACCGGCATTATATGCGATGATGCTCACCTCGTTGGGGCTTGGTGTGTGTCTGTTATACGCTGATGAGATGAAAGCCTTGGCAGCGTCTGTGTTTTCTGCGCTTTGTTTTGCGGCGAATATTCACTTCTTTATGGAGGTCAATTACTTCGCGTCATCTGTCGAGTTCATGCCGATGTTGCACAATTGGTCGTTGGCTGTGGAGGAACAGTTTTATGTGTTGTGGCCTTTTGTGCTCTTTGCGGGATGGTCACTGACTCACAAATTCAAGAGGCGAAGGCTGGCGTTTTGGGCGGGGGGTGCGCTCATTCTTTTGTCATTTGGGGCTTCAGTGTGGGGTGTGTTGTCTGCACCGAGTGCTGGATTTTATTTCTTGCCATTTCGTCTCTGGGAGCTCGCGGTTGGAGGGTTGTTGGCGTTTGTGATGATCGAGTACGAAGAGGCAGTCACCACGAGTATCTCAGGGTGGAGAGGGGAGCTTTCGTTCTGGGTGGGCTGTGTGGGGATGTGTCTGCCGATGTTTGTCCTCGATCACACCTCTTCTTTTCCTGGGTTTCATGCGCTGCCTGTGGTCTTTGGCGCTGTGCTCGTGCTCGCCTCAGGAGGCCAACCTGGACATCGTTCCAGTCGCCTTTTGACTGTCGGGCCGCTCGTTTGGATTGGCAAAATCTCGTACAGTTTGTATTTGATCCACTGGCCACTGTTTTCGTTTTTTCGGATCTACAGACAGAGGACGTACCTGCTTTTGTGGGAAGGGCTGAGCTTGATATGTCTTTCCATTGTGCTGGCTGTCTGTAGCTACCATTTGATCGAGAATCCTGTTCGCTACAGAGCGTCTCGGTCTTTTGTCTTTCACTTTGCAGCCTCTGGTGGTGTGTTGCTCATGTTGCTCTCTGTGGGAGTGTTGTACGCAGGAGGGGTCTCTTTACGCAAACCGATGCCTACGTATGCGAGAAGCCACAAGGTGATGTGGCGATGGCCATGTCAGGAGCGTTTGGTGAAGGGGTTGGCCTCACAAAAGGTCTGCATCTTCGGCGAGTCTTGGGAGACTGCGAAGAAGCGGATTGTGCTGTGGGGGGATTCACACGCCGAGCATTACGCTCCGCTTGTGAAGCGAGCGCTCGCAGGACGTGATATGTCCGTGCTGTTGTGGAAGAGAAGTCCTCCTCATATCGATCACATTGGCGTCAAAAGATGGCTGAAGGGTTCATTGGCGTTTTCACAGGCTGCGGGGAAAAGGCACGAAGAGATGCTTCGTTGGCTTCGGACTCATCACCGAAAAGTCGATATGCTGCTCCTCGCAGGTGCGTGGACTGGGTATGTGAAAGATCTATTCGTGCATAATTGGCGCAAAAGGAGCCGGGAGCGTGGTCGTTTCTTGACAATGAAGGGGCTCTCCACGTTGATCGGCAAGTTAGACGCAAAGCTACCTGTGTTCATCTTCGCTGAGATCCCTCGTCCAAACGTCAGGTTGGTTCGTTGTGTGTTCGAAGATGTGCGGAGGAGCAATCCATTGTGTAAAGGGCTCCCTCGTGCTCGGATTGACCGTTGGCATCAGCCGATGAACGCTGCTCTGCAGCGTTTGGTCATGCGCTTTAAAAATGTGCGTATGCTCAACGCCGTCGAGAAACTGTGTTCAAAACAGCGCTGTCCAGTGTTTGTGCGTGGACGGATTCTGTACAGCGATGCCAACCATCTGAGGCGAAATTTTCGCAAAGATGAGCTGGATGTATTGGTGGGGAAGTTGGGGTTGCGAGAGATGTTATTGCAGGTTTTGAAGGGGGGTGTATGAGGCGGGTTAGGCCAAAAGATGAAAAAAGGAATACGTGAGGGCTTGGGTGAAGGCGAGCAAGTTCGCCGTTCGTCGTTGGCAGAGCGTTGCTATGCCGCCTCCTCACGCCTGCTTGCTGGCTCTTGAGCCTGCGCCCCTACGTATGCTTTTTTCGATCTTCTGACCTTAGAGTTTGATGTTGGCGTTTTTCAGCTCTGCTTCGTACCACTTGGCGATCGAGTACCTGACGACGTAGCGTCCATTCTCTTGATCGACGAGCACATGAGAGATGTGTTCATGTGTTCGCAGCAAAGTGGCGCGTGAACGGGCTTCACGTCCGCTCTCGAAGCTCTCTTTTTTCTTGGACCAGTAACCTTTGACTCGTTGACGTTTCATCTTGGAAACTCCGTTTCGTTTGGGTGTAGAGCTTCCCTGCATCGCAATCCGCACGGGTGCATGTCTTGTTTGTGTGGTGGAGCTGGTGTGGATTGGATGGGGGAGGCTGACAAAGAGATGAGTGGGTTGTGGATCCGTGCCCTGAAAAGTCGCGCATATGTTTGGACTTTTTACTTTTTGAGATGACGGGCATGTCGACGGACGACGCGGATCATCTGGACTCACACGTATGGGGTATCAGCACATCATTCCCATCACTGAGAGTTACATGAACTCAGTGACGTTTTTCTCGACTATCAAAGTCGGAGAAACAGATGCGCGATCCATTTGTGGAGGGATAACTCATCACTCTCCCAGGCCTCCTATGTTGTTGGATCTCGACGATCCTGTTGGGTTGAGGGGGGACGCAGATCTTTACTTTGGATCTTGCGTTTGCAGTCAACATACGTGTGAAGGTGTTGTGGGGTTCATTCTTTTTCTCTCCACTGGCCTGAGGTATGGCTTGACGTTCGCTGGTCTTTTCTCTACCATCAAGGGCCATTGAACTGGAAACCAAGAGAATGAGCCGATTGAAGCGATAAAGTGGGCTTTTGAGAAAACGGAGGTGTGAAGCTGATGGCCGCGCGTGCGAAGATGATATCCAGGATATGTTTGGTCCTTTTGTTGGGGATCGTTGTAGGTTGGGGGTGCGACAGTAAGCCCACAAAAGGCATTTTTCGACTGAAGGTCAAAGTGGCGAATATGGAGGGACAAGGAATCGCTGACGCAAAGATCATGGTCAATGGCGAATCCGTAGGTTCGACAGATGAGACTGGTGCGTATCTCGGGAGTATCAAGGGCTCCGTGAATGCCAAGGTCAAGATCACCATCTCAAAAGGTGTTTCGAAGACGACAACCACCCAACGCCTCAAAGCCAAAAAGATCAAGGGACGTTGGCGTACTGTAGACGTTATCGTCGATACGACCATCGACGCAGCGTCCTCGGCACCTCCTGTTGCTGCTGCGGAGCCGGTCAACGTCGATGCAGGCGAACCCAAAACTGACGTTGTCGATCCTCCTGTGCGACGTCGTGTTGTTGAGCGACGTAGAGCACCTGTTTATAGAAGACGATATGTCCCAAGACGTCGATATGTCCCAAGACGTCGATATGTTCCAAGACGTCGATATGTTCCAAGAAGGCGTCGTGTGATTGTCAGACGATATGTCCCAAGACGTCGAATCGTTGTCAGAAGATTTGTCCCAAGACGTCGAAAAGTTGCGATGGTCCGTCGGATTGTCCCGCCACCAGTGAGACGGGTTATTGAGCGTCGTTTGCCACCTCCGCCACGTATCGATCGCCGACCTCCTCCTCCCCGCGTGAGCGCAAAGAAGGTGCTCAAGTTAAAGCCCAAGTGTCTTCGTCGGTATCGTCGCAGACGTTCTCGTGTTGTGTTGTTGACGGCGACTGCTGGGACGACCCTTCGTTTGAAGGGAGACCACTGTAACGTGTCGTTGGCGAAACTTCGCGCAGGGCAAGTGATTGAGATCAAGCTGCCTGTTGGGCCATTTCATCGAATTAACGCGACAAAAGGTAGCTTGACACAGAACAAGGTCTTTCAAGTCAGCTCTGGCTCCAGACCCAAGAAAATCCACATCAGTATGGGGTCTTCTGGGTGCAATATCGCGACCATTATGAAAGATATCCAGCGCGGACGTAGCGTCTCTTCTAGCAAACTGTCTTGTCTGACCAAGATCAACTACGGTCAACCCAAACATCTCGACGCACATCTCTCCGCAGCAGGGTACTACTGCAAGAAAAAGCGATACCCACAAGGCAAGATGCTCTTGAAGAAATTGACCCGATACCCGAAGTACAAGTTCCGTCCGTACTCCGCGATGAAGCTGGGTGTCTATCTTGGGCGTTGCAAAGATTACAGAAATGCCCTGCAGATGCTGCGAAAAGTTACACGGATGACGATGCGCTTCAGCAGCCGCGATCGCTATCGCAACACCAAGGCGCTGTATCGAGCATTGGCACAGCTTTACGAGCAGAGCTTTTACCGCACGAAAAATGCCTTGGACCTGACCAGAGCCGTGAAAGCCCAGCAGCGACTTGTTGACATCGTTCGCTCATCAGACAGACGCGAGAAGTCTCGCGCGCGCAAAGAACTCAAGCGATACAAAAAGCTCGCGAAAGAGAAAGGTGCACTCGAAACGGAGTAGTCTTGGGGCGAAAAAGGGGGGATTTTTAGTGTCTCAGAGGTGAGAGAGGGAAGAAAGAGATCGAACACGTAGCGTAAAAATACCCTACAATGAGCGTGTGGCGACGATGGCGGCCAAGATGATCGCTTTGTGTGGGCATGTACATTCGCGAATGACGACGTCTTCATAGCTGCAAGTGTATGATTATACTTAGTTTGTCTATGAGTGTCGGTCTTGATATTGCCGTGTACACTTCGCCGCGGGTTTTTTTCATATAGAGGGGGGCGTCATGAAGAACTGGATCAGTACCGGGGGGGGAGCTGTCCTGGAACGCACTGCGTGTCTTCTCTATGTGGGTGTTGGGAGAGTGGGGGATAACGGGGGAGCTGATGAAGCTGTTACCCTTAAACCACTTCGCACGCCCTGTTTCAGCTACACGCCCTGCACCGACGTCGACGAAGACACGTCCCTATAGCACTTGTAGGATTCCTGTCTCCTCGTTCGCCGAAACACAGCG
>CEUG01054306.1_pt1 | contig 11212 bp, 10 predicted proteins | sample 531421 | NCBI WGS metagenome assembly CEUG01 (sample SAMEA2622901, study PRJEB7988) | marine metagenome | biome: marine biome (ENVO:00000447); feature: surface water layer (ENVO:00002042); material: "saline water (ENVO:00002010), including plankton (ENVO:xxxxxxxx)" | depth 5 m | reverse complement strand
TCTTCTTCCGGACTTGGCTCTTCGGAAGTCATTCTAGCATCCCCTTATCGAGGACATTTCTATCTCCTCTGTAGAATTCAACATCATCCTCGTCAAACTCCTTGTCCCCCACCGAACCTGTAGATGGGGTTAGTGTGATTACCGCTCCTCCACTTCCGTGCAGTGCTTCGTAAGCCAATACTTCGCCGTCGTAATTGTTGTGCTGCCCCATGGTCGCAGCAAGCCACCAAGCTGGTTTGTATGCAACGACTTTCTGGACTCTAATTTGTCCGTGTATGTCGCGGCTCAGTTGACTCAAATCCTCTAATCTACCATCATCGAAGAATTCCAAAATCTTGCGATTCCAATCATCGTCTTTCTGAGAGTGGATTCTGTCCTCTTTGGGGTCTATGTGTTCTGTGAACATACGATTGGAAAGACTCGAGACTACTACGACTACTGCCTTCTTGTTTTGTTGGGCCAGTGTATCTCTCACTGCCTTGCCCAGTACGATAGTCTCGGAACGATTAGCATACATGTTGCTAGAAAGAATACAGGAAGGGATTCGATTATCTGGGTTCAGCAATTGCAAAGCTACCACTGAGCCAGTGTCGATTGGGAAGCCTTCGTATTCGACAGTTCTAGCTTCCAAGCCCCTCTTTTCGCAATTTTCTTTCATTGAATGAGCGAATTCGGTGTCCATATGGAATTCATATGGCATACTACCAAGATAGTGAAAATCGTCATCCACATGAGTCCATATCGCCTTTTCTAAGGCCTGAATTTGATGACCAATAATGCTCGGCCAGGTAGTTGAATAAACTAGGATGATATCAGCATCGCTTTCTTCAATTCGCTTTCGACACTCATCGTATGCTGCTCGAAGATTGCTGTATCCTTCGCTTGCTTCAGGAGAAAGTAGCGGTTGTGGATGGGGTGGACAATAGATTCCGAAGAGAATCTCGGGTTCATTCGTTTCACTCATTTTCTCACCTCAAAGTACGTACTCACGAGTATCATCATTCGGATCCCAGCACGCGATTACGTTTCCAGTCCCGATTACTGATTGGTAGCCGTAAATCTCAGCAGGGAAATCAGGGAACCCCATGGCTCCGAGCATCCAAATCAAGCCGCCGCCTTCTGTTTCAGCAATTGTTTGCTCAGTGAATTCTGGCATGATATCGATTACCTCGCGGCTTTTTCCGTCCCGCATCATTTCGACGATTTTCATATCCCAAACATATTGGCTGTGATTGTAGATATGCTCCTTGCTCATATCTTCAGGTAATTGCGCTTCTTCGACAAAGTGTCGGTGAGATAGTGAGTGGCTTGCTACCAGTACTACGCGCTTGCCACTTTCCTCAATCGCCTTTGCACAAGCGCGACCTAGTGCAGTTGCTTGCTCAATCATAACTTCAGGAGAGTAATAGTGAGTATTTCGATTGCTGGAAATTGTCACAATCGGTTTGTCCCATTCAGGATTTAGCAAATGGCAACTGGTAATAGTTCCATAATCGACTCTGAAATCTGGATTTGTCATCATCTTGGTGATGATGCCTTCCTGTGAAGCCGCATCTCGCATGGCTTCTGAGAGCTCCACGTCGACTTGTAAATCGTAATTGTAGCGAAATAGGTTAGGGAATACTGGATCAACGGATTTCGACTTGAATTCGGGAAGACCTAGGAAATGAGTTCCAATGTAGGTCTGCCAGTGTGGAGTGAAGATTACAATTGCATCATAATCAATATTTTTCAATTTTCTAGCGAGGCGTTGGTATCCCCACCGAAGTGTTTCCCAACCCCCCTCTGAATATGCCTCATTTTGCGGCGGGTTGTCCGCATAAACTAGGTGTGGAGGGTGTGGAGCAAGGCATCCCGCGACTATCTGGCCCTTCGCCATGAACTGATGAGGTCCTGAAATCTAAAGAAAACCTTCCGCATAGATTCAGCACCTTGATGTGGGACTTTCAGTCGCGCAAGAACGTGTATTGGGACGGGAGGCGACCCACGAGTCTGTGGTTGATTCCATTTGCGATTGGCCTTGTATCGGGTGCCTTACCGTATCTAATCAACCACGAATTATTCGACAAATCTTCCCTAATGGAGCCGGTTGGTATTAGCGCACTTCTTGCTATTGGTTTGCTAGCATTACCTGATTCCAAGACAGAACGAAAAATCGAGATGTTAGCTGGAATCTGGATTGGTATGTCAATCTCTTACTTTCCTATTGCATTATTCTTTGTCTGGTTTATTCCAGTTATTCTATATTGGATTGGCCGGACCCTAAAGGTTCAGGAAAGTCATTTCCCACCCTTCAGAATTGGATTGTGGATAGGTAGTGGAATATTATCTGGAATCTATATTGGAAATATCATCGCTTTCAATTTGCTTTGAGCGATTAACATAGCCCTCAACCACAATTCCGAAAATAATGAAAGATGGCCAACTGGCCAGTAATGCACTCCAAATTAATTCATCATCAACATATTCCATTGTAATGCGGACTTCTGCGCTTCCGTCTGCTGATTCCGACACTCTGAGTAGTACCAAATATGAATCAAATAAGGAATCTATCTCTACTTCCGTATTCAATAATTCACCTTCTGCTAGTGACGATAGGCGGTAATTAGAATCCATAGTGGAATCTGAGATTATCGAGTCCCAATCGATTATTCCTTTGTCAGAATAAGGAACTACTTGGTCTCGATCTACTATCATCACATCAACAGGATTTTCACCAACATTTCGAATCTCAACAGCCACGGGGTGGGAAAGACTGTGAACCTCAATTGTGTCAAGTTTTACATCGCCATTACCTAATCGATAATTGGGTATATCTTCATCAGCACCTGGGCCATCTATTGCACCGAAAATCAGAACTCCACTGAATAGCAAAACAGAAACAACGGCGAAGATTGATTGTTTGCGGTCTGGTAGCAATTCTTTCCAATCTTTCAATGCTGTTTTCCTCAGAATAGGTTGCAGGGAGTGACAAAACATTGCGCAAACGATTGCAAGAATTATTCCAGGGATTATGTCAACTATCCAATGAATTCCGAGGTATTGAATCGAGAAGAAGTAGATTGCAACATTCGCCATAACCAAAATATCGAATTCGCGATGTCTCCAATCTTTGATCTCAATTCCGAGTTCCCGACAATGCAGGCGATTTAGGATAAGTAAGGAAATTGGTAAACCGATGTGTAAACTTGGAACTGCATTGTCCATTGGGTCATGGGTAGTGAAGAAGGCCAAGGTGAATTCATCGTGGTAAAGCGGGGCTTCCATACCAGGGATGAAACTACTCGTCACCTCGACGTTGAAGAACAAATACATAGGAACAGCAAGGAGATATATCACGAAATAATTCAAAGCAGCCTTGTCAGCCATTACTTCATCTCTGGATAAAATGTAGTACATTGGCGAAAACCAAATCATAAACAGATACATGAAGAGATAATGAGCGCTCAACAAATCGGTCAACAAATCGCTGTAGAAAGTCTCCTGAACCCAAAGAGTCCAGTCGCCTTCAATCGCGTGAATCCAATGTGTATAACCACCAACTCTCGCCTTCATCGGCTCATTGTGATGATCAATTATTGCCTTGTACAGGAACATCAAGAGATACAGCGCGATATGCCACCAATACCCCTTATCTCGAATTTCATTGAGTAGTCCACGCAATGGAACTCGCATGTGCACCTCATCACGAGTTAACAAGCGTTGAACAGGGATTGTCATCAACAGCAACGCGAACATCGCGTACTCATACGGCCCCGGTGGCCACTCCATAGCAACACTCGACTGACTTATGCTGATGAATTGTACGGGTCAAAGAGGAGGCTTTCTGCTTCAATGCTACTCGCAAATAATCAAGTCAAAGGCCTCACATGGGAAGTCATGGATGGGCATGATGTGTGGTTAGCGGAGTGTGAAAAAATCGGCTACAAGCCCGCTGCACGCCGCTACGAAGAGGGGACACGGACAAGCCAAGATGCCGCAGATCAATTAGGCTGTGAAGTTGCTCACATAGCAAAGTCGATTGTCTTCGCAGGACAAGAGGGCGCTGTTGTTGTGATCACCAGCGGAGCAAATCGAGTCGATCGAAAGAAGAAATTGAAACGTTTACTAGGGTACAAACCCAGCATGACCAATCCCGAATATATCTCTGAAAAAACGGGATATGCACCCGGTGGAGTGCCTCCCTTTGGTCACAAAAAACCCTGCACTGTTCTAATGGATGAAGACCTCTTCCAATATGATTTGGTGTGGGGTGCTGCCGGTTCGGCACAAACGGTTTTTCCAATCACTCCGGATGAATTACAAAGAGTCGCTGGCGCTATGGTTGGAGATGTAAAGCAGTAGGCGATTGAATGATTGTCGAACGAATGATTGGGGCTTCCTCTACACTTCGTGACGATGTAGAATCATTTGCTGACTCATTGGTTAAGGAAGGTTCGGTTGATGCGGTATACAATCCGTTGGCATACGCTTGGAAACCACATCATGCCTACTTAGAATTAGCATCAGGGGGAGGAGCAAAAACCCTACTTCTTGGTATGAATCCAGGACCGCATGGTATGGGTCAGATGGGGATACCTTTCGCTGCAACAAGTGTTGTACGAGACCTCTTGAAAATCACAGATCTTGAGGTAGAGCAGCCTAGGAACCCTCACCCAAAGAGGCCGGTATCAGGACTTGATTGGCCTAAGGAAGAAGTCAGTGGCACCAGACTATGGGGCCTTCTGGCAGATGAATATGGTAATGCTGAGTCAATTTTCAAATCGGTTTTCTTACTGAATCATTGTCCATTGATGTTATTCTCTGGAGAAAGAGCCACTAATATCACACCTGACAAAATTACCGGGCCAACCACCAAGGCCTTGCTAGAAAGATGTGATGAACACCTACGAGAAGTGGTAGAAATAATGCAGATTGAGCGAGTTATCGGCGTTGGTAGATATTCTGAAAAAAGAGCACTGGACGCTCTTTCTGGAAGCGATGTATCGGTTACTACCTGTTGGCATCCCTCTCCTGCTTCGCCGCTTGCAAATAGGAATAAAGGCGAAGATTGGAAGAGAAATGTCAGAAATGTTTTACCTTAAATTTACTATAGCATAGTGTAATGAAACTTACTAAGTTTCAATTATTACACTAGTAAACAATTAAGTCAAGATATCCATTGTCAAGTCACATGTCCGCTATGATAACGCCGGAGTATCTACTTTCGAATGCCAAGAAATATGCCAATGAGCCTGCTCTTTCTTCAAAGGATGCGGCTGGCAATTGGGTCACTACCACGTGGGCTGAGTTTAGCAACTACACAATGGATGTGGCGAAATCACTAATCGCAATGGGTTTTGAAAGCGGGGACAAACTCAGTATTTATTCATACAATAGGAAAGAGTGGTACGCAGCCTACTGCGCTGCTAACATGGCAGGAGGGGCTGCGGTAGGTGTCTATCACACATGTTCTCCTGAGGAAGTTGACTGGGTTGTTGGTAACTCCGATTCCAAGGTAGTCTTTGTAGGAAACAATCCCATGGATGGTGGCGACCCTTCGAAGATGTGCTCAAACAGGCTAAGCGCGGTACTTGATGGGCTAGAAAAGGTCGAGATGGCCGTTGTAATGGACGGAGTAAAAATGGACCACTCCAAGGCGATTTCTTGGTCAGAATTCATAGCAATGGGATCTGGATTAGCGGACTCTGTTGTGATGGAAAGAATCGCTGCTGTGAAGCCTGATGATGTAGCTTCGCTGATTTACACATCCGGGACAACTGGAAACCCCAAGGGAGTGGTTTTGACCCACGACAACATGGATTTCGAAATCGGAGAAGTCCACAAGCTGGTCACCTTCAACCAAGGCGAAGGGTATGTTTCTTGGCTACCCTGCGCCCATGTCTTCGGTCAACTTGCTGACAATCATATCTGGATTCGCGACGCAATACACATGAGAGTGGTGGACAATCCACTTCACTCGATAGACTACTGCAAGGAAGTCAACCCCCACCTGTTCATTGGAGTGCCTCGAATATACGAGAAGGTGTACTCCAACCTAGTTGCGGGACTCGGAAGCAAGGTTGGTTGGCTGAAGTTACCAATACTTGGGAACATAGTCAGGAAGAAGGCAAAGCAGAAGATTGGTTTCACGAACCTCAAGTTTGCGATTACTGGTGCGGCCCCCATCAACCCTGACATCTTGCATCTTTTCCACGATCTGGGCATTCCCATATACGAGGGCTACGGTATGACAGAAACCTCGGCCGGAGCTACGCTCGGACATGGCGGAGCTAACAAGATTGGGTCTGTCGGAAAGCCACTCTCAGGTACCGAGCTTAGGATTGCTGACCCTGATGAAGGAGGTAACGGAGAGATACAATTCAGAGGAAGGCACGTAATGGCGGGTTACTACAAGAACCCTGAAGCTACTGCTGAAACAATGACCGAGGATGGCTGGCTCAAATCGGGCGACCTTGGAAAGATTGACTCGGATGGTTTCGTCTATGTAACTGGTCGACTGAAGGAAATCTATGTCAGTTCCGCAGGAAAGAACATCGCGCCTCTTGTTATTGAGGAGACCATGAAGTCAATTCCAGTTGTATCACAGTGTATGCTGGTTGGCGACAACAGGAAGTACTGCAGCGCCCTATTCACTCTCGACGTGGGAGCCATACTCAGAGACGTTCACGGCCTAGATGGAGCAACTCAAGTCCCGAAGGACCCTGCAGAACAACTGGCCAAGCTAGCAGAGTTAGGTCATGACCTGTCAGAGTATACCGCGGTTGGTAGTGACATATACAATCAACTTGAGGAAGCAGTTATGGAACTGAATAAGAAGTTCAGTAACCCAGAGCAAATCAAGAAGTTCACAGTTCTACCTCGTGACCTTGGCGTTGACCAAGGTGAGTTGACACCTACTCTGAAAATTCGACGAAAGCAGATTCGTGAGAACTGGGCTGCCGAAATCGAAGAGATGTACGCTGACGCATAATCGGTGATTCGATGAACCCCGAGGCATGGGTCGCTCTGGCGACCGTGTTTGTACTCGGAGCGATGAGCCCAGGCCCCAGCCTTGCAGTAGTCCTGCGCAATACTATGGTAGGGGGCCGTAGACAAGGCGTGATGACTGGAATTGGTCATGGCATCGGATTTGGAATCTACGCATTTCTGGCTGCCGCCGGTATAGCAACCGCATTGTCTGTACACGATTCAACCGAAACGATTCTGAAATGGGGAGGAATTACCCTACTGCTTTGGCTAGGGTATAATTTTCTCAAAGCATCAATGGCTGAAACACACTCTTCTTCCGATGAAAATCATGGACCATCCGATCGAACTGGATTCGTTCAAGGCTTTGCAATCGCCTTACTAAATCCAAAAATTCTCGCTTGGATGTTGGCGCTTTACGCGCCTTTCATCGAGGCAAATATCAGTACTGAAACTCTGTTTGGTATGGGTCTTTTGGGAATGGCAATTGACGGAACATGGTATGTCACCGTGGCTACGGTCTTAACCAGGGGAGATGGAGTATCGAAACTACGTGCTCAGGCTCGAAAAATCGATTTTGCAATGGGCATACTAATGTGGGTATTTGCTGCCATATTGTACATGGATTACCTGTGAAAACTACACGAAAACAACCGGTAATTGCAGTAGAATTTCCAAAACTACTGCCAGTGCATTTGCCTCAACTTTGGCGTCCTTACCCCCATTAGAAGGTGGAGATAGGCGATGAAGTTCATCGGCATCCAACCAAAATGAGCTACAACTTGGGCAGCCGTCGATTTCAATCGGGTCTGTAAGGCTGCCATCCAATCGTTGAAATGCAAAACTTCGAACTTTCATTTGAGAATCACAAAAAGGACAATCGATATCGTCCGGTGTTCCTTCCTCGACAAATCCCTCATGCATCTCTTGCAGTTTCTCTGAGCAGAATGAAGAAGCGGCTGCATCGGCGTTTAGCAACATTCCAGAGCAGGTTTCACAGTGATGTATCCCATTTCGATGATATGCGGATCTTTGAGATGCTGAAGGAGGCACCAAATCGGAGCCATCACGAGGACAAACATATCCTGTCTGATTACTCGCCATCGTTCTTCGACTGTGCACCATGTCTTGAATACTCACCCGTCATTGTTGCAATTATGCCTGTCTGAATGTAACTTCATACGCCTTCGAATCTTCTCTTCAAATACTCTCGAAGTTCTTTGGCTAGTATGTCCCTTTCTTGTTGGTGTGGTTTCTCAAATTCTAATTTCGTTCATGACTGTGCAGTTTGTTCAATCGTCGCTAGGGGAATTACTGGCTGGCCAAATTGGGAAATACCCGATGAGGCAGAATTGCAAAAGACGAATTTGATATTAAATTCTGGAAGAGGCCTAACCCCTGAACAACGATTCTTGATGTTGGCAGAATCACAAACCGTTGATGCAAATTTGCCTCGTGCCTTTCGCTCACAGAGAGGAAGAAGTCAATCTTGGAGTGAGGAGAATTCTAACATTTGGAGAGGCCTAGTTTCTACTCTTTCTATTCATGGAAATACTGGAGAGTTGGATTTACCACTTCCTGGAGGAGCTAATCTTTTGATTATCGGAGAAGAGAGGGTAATGTACATTGATCACATAAGATTACCAGGTCCACTTCCTTTACTTGATATCGCTATCTGGCTATCATCTCCAGATAGAATTAGACTAATCTCTGATTGGAAGTTGTTCCTCTGGGCTATGTCATGTTGTTTGAGAGAGTGTACTCCTGGATCTATCGAAAATTGGTCTGAATGGTTTCGGCACAACACTTGGCAGGGTGTTGAGCCGCATATGATTCTACAAGACGGGTTCAGTCCTGAGTCACTAAGGCACCCATATCTTAGGTGGATTAGAATGATAGAAGGTGAACAATTTCCTGAAAGTCCAAGGCGAGAAATTGTTGATGGGGATTTAGATATAATCCTCAATCAGGGAGGAATTACTGGGGAAAGGTGGGCTGAGATAATAACTGGACCTGCTAATGGTAGAAGCAAAGTTCTCCATCAAACAACGGTGCCAAAGTTAGTTGTTGTAAACAATCGTTTTTGCTTACTTGCACTGAGTCAGGGTAAACCATCAGCCATACCATTAGTTGTTGACCCGAGAGTATGGAGACTCTTGATGTCCTGGACTTTCTCACCTCCAAATTCTACTGAAGCAAATCTATTGAACGATTTATTTTGGAGTTGGAATTCCCCTGATGAAATTTGGACTCCTGATGTTAACCAAAGTAGATCTATACAATTCCTCAAGGACACTGTAGAGTCTCTAGGAGATTGTTCTTCTCTTATTCCTGAAAAGTCCAATGAGAAGAACGCGCTCAGAATTAAGGCGCTCAGCGGAATGACCTACTTGATTACACCAACCGCTAGTGCGATGAAATACACTGTTAGAGCAATCCCTCATGAATCGATGATAGCGGAGATTGACGAAAGAGGGCTTTCTATCTGTATAGATAGCGAAGCATCGAATTCACTTCCAGCAGGAGACGTAGTGGTAAGTTACCTGTTGTCTTTACGAAATGATACGGTTAGTCAGAATCAAATTTTCACCATTGGCCACCTTCTTGCTTTGTTAGATTTATATCCGAATTGGCAAGAAAGAACTCATGGCAACCCTAATTGGTGGGATGAGTTAGTCAAAAGATACAACCCTGAGGAAGTCCATGAAGAATATCTTGAGGAGGCTCATGAAGAATATCTTCATGGAGATGAGGACGCATACTGGGAAGAAGAGGAAGTTTACGAAGAAGTGGACGTATACGAAGAGATGGAACATAATCTTCATCATAATGTTAGACAAATAATTCTCCAACAATTGAATGCGATTGAAAACAACGAACGTAGGGATCAATTTCGTCGAGCAGTTGGAAATCTATTCGTTAGATTTGGTGGAATGGTGGCCGATTTGGAGGAATCAGAATGAGTTCTTGCAAAGGCTGTGGTGTTTCCGAAGAAAGGGATTTTTGTGACCTTTGTGATGTCTTAATACCGGCTATTGGTGGATCCTCATTACACCTAGTTCCTAAGGACAATGAAATGAATTCTGCCGTATCGAGAATTGGATTAAAGAGAGGACACAAGGGGATATTTTGGTCGGATCTTGATGTTAACCTAAGAGACTCAATTGACTGGATAAAATCACCGAGAGAAATACCAGATTCACATTGGATTATTGACCCTCCTGGTCCGTGGTATTTAGACGATGAAATGAAGGAGGAAATAGAAAACGGAAGGGACTTTGATGGTAATTTTTCAGCAAGAAGGAGATTACAACGAGGCGGCATACTGCCGGATGGGAGCTACCTAACTTGGGCTAATGGACAGTTTCTATTAGATGGAATTCCAATTTCAGTACCATACCTTACACTAGAGAAATTGGTACAACAGGATCGTGCTGAAGAGTTTGATTGGAGAAGTTTCCTCCTGTCGTTGAATATAGCATGCTCAAGAATTGCACCTAATCCGAGACGAGCTCAATTCCTCACTGAGGGCCGGCGTTACGGAAAACAGGTTTCACTACATCCTGTTGTCCATTACGTAAAACCAGAATTTATCAATCAAGAATTCGGAAGGGAATTAGCATTCCTTAACAGACATAATCGCGATGTTAATCTCGCTATACCAAAGCGGTTTATCGAACAGTTACAGTGGTTCAGAAGATGGGCCAATTCTCTTGAAATTAGAGATTTTCAAAGGAATGATCTATTGGTTTGTAGAACATTTCAGATTAGACGAGGAAGAATCTACCTACATATGCGTCAGGAGATGAAATGGAAGACTAGGAGAATGCCTGCAAACATCGAATTAATCTCTCGCTTACTGAATTGCGCTCTGTCTCCAATAAGCCATGACGATTTCCAATTTCTAAGGAGTCTCCAATATGGATTACTCACTAGCGAAGATACGGCACTAAGTCAAGCCGACGCGAAAGGAATTGAGTTCCTTCGGAGCATTCTCAATAACGACCGAGTGAACCTAGATAGAAAGAAATCTATTTTTTTCGTTGAAGGAGTTTCTGGAGTTACATGGAGTATATCCCCAGGCAATGGAGCACATGGTAGTAGATTCAGGGTAAGAGCAAATTCCGTCAACACTGGAAATATGCCAGGAAGATTGAGGGAAGGAGTTTGTATCGTTGAAACTCCGGAATTGCGTAATTTAGTATTAGGAGATGCAATTGGAACGATTATTCTCAGTCTACTC
>CEUG01264061.1_pt1 | contig 11216 bp, 8 predicted proteins | sample 531421 | NCBI WGS metagenome assembly CEUG01 (sample SAMEA2622901, study PRJEB7988) | marine metagenome | biome: marine biome (ENVO:00000447); feature: surface water layer (ENVO:00002042); material: "saline water (ENVO:00002010), including plankton (ENVO:xxxxxxxx)" | depth 5 m | reverse complement strand
GCGAGACACCTCCTCCCCCCTCGACCAAGCCGATCAAAAAGAAGACGATGCCATACGAGCTTACGTCCGAGAGAAAAAAGATCCTCTTGGCCGAAGACAACGAGAGCAGCATCATGCTGTTTTCCCGCTTCCTCGAAGCCAAACAATACGACGTCACGCTCGCCCGAAATGGCATTGAAGCGCTACAGCACGCACGAGAAGATTCATTTGATATCATCTTGATGGACATTCAAATGCCGAAGATGGATGGTCTTGAGACGATCGGAAATCTCCGAGAATTCCAAGGCTATGCCCACACACCAATTGTCGCATTGACAGCCCTCGCGATGCCAGAAGACAAAGAGCGCTGTCTACAAGCAGGCGCTGATGACTATCTGAGCAAACCACTCAATCTACAACAGCTCATCTCAACCATCGAAAAACACTTACAAAAGAGGTCCCATTCGTGATGAACAGTGCACACTCCTTTTCGACAGCAACCATCCTTATCGTGGATGATCAAGCCGGCGCACGCGCGACAATGAAGGGACTTTTGGCCAATCAGGGTTACCATCTTGAGTTCGCCGCAAGTGGACAAGAGGCCCTTGAAAAGGTTGAAGCGATTATCCCTGATGTGATCCTGCTCGACGTGATGATGCCAGATATGGATGGATTTGAGGTCTGCCGTCAATTGCGCAAAAACCCGACGCTCGCAGAGCTTCCTATTATCATGCTCACAGCGCTTGACGACAGAGAGTCCCTCTCACAAGGGATGGAGGCCGGCGCTGACGACTTTATGAGTAAACCTGTCGATCGTTTCTTGTTGCGCGCGAGACTGAAAAACATCACACGCCTCAATCGCTTTCGCAGTCTTTATGAGGCCCGTCAAAAGAGCGAAATGACGAGACAAAAAGCCGCCCAACAGCAACATATTATCGCCTTCCTCGGACAAAGAGCGCTGGAGCTTTCCGACCTCGCCTTGTTCTTCGATGAGGCGCTCTCTCTACTTCGCTCGATTCTACAAATTGATCAACTCTACCTTTTGCAATCGGCTCCTTCGGCCACTTCCAACAACCCAAACCTGCGACTCATCCATAGCACCTCGGCAAGCGAACCTCCAACTCATGATTTCTCAGGTGAGATCACAAATGTCTTGGGGTTCGCGCTCAGACAGACAGATCACGTCGATATTGAAGATATCCACCAACCACATTCTCTTCATATCCCGTCGTACTTCCTCCAACAAGATATCCAACAGCTCACGATCAAAGCCATCGGTCGTTCCAAAGACCGCTGGGGATTGCTTTGCCTTGGAGAGCGACGTACACGTGTATACACACAAGAGGAGTTGCAATTATTGCGTTCAGTCATCAGCATCTTCACCTCAGCCGTTGAGCGACACGAAGTCCACAAGAAACTCCAATACGAACTCTCCCACGACTCCGTGACAGGACTCCCCAACAGAGAGCATTTTGAACGTATCCTTGACGACTCACTGGCTCAAAATCTCCGCACACTCCAACTCTTGGGCGTCGCCCTGCTCCGTATCAACAACCTCCACCCACTCACCCATAGCCTCGGCCAACAGACAAGACGTCTCATCCGCAAAGGTGTCACCCATGTCATCCAACAACATCTCACAGAAGCTTGTGAGATCGCATCCCTTAGTGGCGACCAATTTGGGATCTTGTTCTCCAGACTACAAAAACCCGAGGAGGTCACACAGCGGATGCGCCCTGTCATCGAAGCGCTCTCCCAACCCATCGACATCGAAGGATTTCCCATCCACATCCTGATCACCTGCGGGATCGCGCTCGCCCCACTGCACGCGAGTGAGCGCAACGAGTTACTCCGATACGCTGACACTGCAAATGATCAGGCGATCCAACTAGGTGAAACCATCGCGGTCTTTGAACCTGTCGAAAAGACCTACGCCCCTCATCACTTCTTGCTCGCCGCAGAGATCCACCAGGCCATCAAAAACAGAGAGTTTTTTCTCGAATTCCAACCAAAAGTTGACCTCGAAACAAGTGCCCCCATCGGCGCGGAAGCGCTCGTGCGCTGGAGCCACCCCAAACGGGGTCGCATGGCCCCCAATCTCTTCATCGAAGTGGCCGAACAGACAGCGCTCATTCGCCCCCTCACGAGGTTGATCATCGAAGAGGCATTGCAAGCTATGGAGACTTGGGATGTCGACCAAATCGAAGGCTTCCGTCTCGCGATCAACCTCTCCCCCTCCACCCTCTACGACCCACACTTTATCCCGACACTTGAAGAGCTCCTGAAACAATACGACTGCCGACCTGAACACCTGATCTTTGAAGTGACAGAGACCGCTGTCTTAAGTCACTTTGATCTGGCCAATCGTACATTGCAAGCTTTGCTCGAAAAGGGTATCCATATCGCCATCGACGACTTTGGCACAGGTTACTCCTCTCTCAACTACCTGAGTAAACTACATGTCAACGAGTTAAAGCTCGACCGCTCTTACGTCATCACACTCGATAACAAACGCACCTACACGATCGTCAAATACATCATCCAAATGTCTCGTGAGCTTGGCCTCAAAGTCATCGCCGAAGGCATTGAAGACCAGCCACTCGTCGACACACTCAAAGAGATGGGCTGCCGGCTCGGTCAAGGTTACTTTTACAGTCGTCCCCTTCCCAACGATGCGTTTATCTCTTACCTTGCAGAACACACTCCCACATGAGTGGATGTTTTCCTGTCCAAGATTCGTCCAAAAGGAGAAGAGATGTTCAAGGTGTTATTTGTCTGTTTGGGAAATATCTGTCGCTCCCCTAGCGCAGAAGCCGTCATGAAAGCCTACGTCGAACGCGCAGGGTTGTCAGAGAGTATCTTTTGTGACTCCGCTGGGACCGCAGGCTATCACGTTGGCGAGAGAGCAGACGCCCGCATGAGAAAACATGGCGCCAAGCGCGGATATGACCTCACCAGCCGCAGTCGTCAGGTCGCCTTTCCCGATGACTACGAGACATTTGATATGATCATCGCGATGGATGCGTCCAACATGAGAGATCTTCAGGACCTCGATGAAGACGGACAATACGAAGACAAACTCCATATGATGACGTCCTTTTGTCAACGCGAATCAACAGACCATGTCCCCGACCCTTACTACGGCGGCGCAGACGGTTTTGAGCGCGTCCTCGACCTGCTCGAAGATGCCTGTGAAGGACTCCTTCAACATATCCAAATACGACGATGAATGTTCGCCAGGAGCTTACAGCAGCCTTGGGGCAACAAGTATTGCACATGGAGGGAGTTGGAGGCGGTTGTATCGCCAATGCAGCCATTGTCACGATGGAAGATGGCGCACGCTATTTCGTCAAATCCATGCCCGACGATCAGGCTCCCTTTCTTCAAGAAGCCCACGGACTCGAAGAACTGGCAAAAGCCAACGCGCTCCGTATTCCATCGATCCAACACGCCACCCCACAACTTTTGCTCCTCGAATACATCGAACAAGCACCAAGACGAACGGACTTCATGGAGGCGCTTGGTCGTGGCCTCGCAGCCCAACACCGTGTCACCTCTGCACATTACGGATTCTACGAAGACAACTTGATTGGTGCGACAACGCAGCCAAATGTCCCCAGTGACAAAGACATCTCTTGGCCAGCCTTCTACTGGCAATACAGACTCAAACACCAGCTCAAGGTCGCTGAACAACAAGGCATCGCGACGGATGATCTTCGTCGATGGATGGGACGTTTGGAGCCTCGGATTGAGGGATTGCTGTCAGGAAGCGAAGAGCGACCCGCTCTGCTTCATGGTGATCTGTGGAGTGGGAACGTGATCAGTGATGAACGAGGGGAGCCATGCCTTATCGATCCAGCCGTGTCTTACGGTCATCGAGAGGCAGAGTTGGGGATGACACATTTGTTTGGTGGGTTCTCACAAAGGTTTTACGACGCATACGAAGAGGCTTTTCCTCTCTCTCCAGGACACAAAGAGCGTTTGGGGCTGTACAAACTGTACCATGTGTTCAACCACTTCAATCTCTTTGGTCATACCTACTACGAGCAAACCTTGTCCCTGATCAAACGCTATGTATAGAGCGTTGTGAGGTGGGAGGAGCAACCTGACTCGTCTAGAGAGAGAGTTCGCCGTTGACGATCTGTCTGACGACGAGGCTCGCACAGGTCAGACCGAATGTTCCTGTCACAAAACCGGCTGTTCCGTAGATGACATTTCTGTTGTCACAGTTGTGATATTTGTTTTTCCCGCCGGGACAGACACAGCGAAAACCATTTCCATTGTCGTAGGAGAGCTCTCTTGGCAGCTCAATGCGCTCCGCGGAGAACACTGCGGGGATACCAAACTTTCCTTTGCTCGGGAAGTTATGGTTTTGTCGCAGGAGCTTGCGCACAGAGGACGCGAGTGGGTCTGTGTGTGTCTCCGAGAGATCAGCGGTCCTCAACAATGTGGGGTCCCAACGTCCAGACGCGCCGGTCGAACATACAACAGGAATCCCACGTTCGACACATGTCGCGAGCAGATGGCACTTTGCGGTCACGTTGTCGATCGCGTCGATCACATAGTCGAGGTCATCAGAGAGGATCTCGTCGGAGTTTTCGGCCATGTAAAAGCGCTCGATCGGCTCGACAGTGGCTTGTGGATTGATCTGACGAAGACGCTCTGCGAGGACGTTGGCTTTGTAGCGTCCGACCTGTCCTTTGAGCGCTTGCAGTTGTCTGTTTGTGTTGGTGATACAGACCTTGTCAAAGTCCACGATTTTCACATGCCCAACACCACTACGCACGAGCGCTTCGGCTGCAAATGAACCGACACCGCCGAGTCCAACAACCATCACTTTGGCGCGCAAGAGTTTCTTCATCCCCTCATCGCCAGCGAGTCGACCTATCCGATCGAAGCGACGATGGAGTCTGTACTCGTCTTCGGGGTCATTGGCGTCAGTGAGAGGGATATCGACTTGTGATTCTTCAGTTGTTGTGTTCATCAGATCAATCCTCAATGGCAAAGAGGTGTTTTGTGTTTTGGCTCGTCAGGGCAACAGCTTCTTCGAGGGGTATCTCGCGAAGCTCTGCGATCGATTGCAAGACGAGTGGTAAAGAGGTGGGTTCGTTTCGTCGATGAGGAAACCCAGGAGGTGTCATATCAGGTGCATCTGTTTCGCACAAGAGCATCTCCCCAGGAATCTCATAAGCCGCTGTTCTTGCACGTTTTGCATGCGGTCTCGTGACAGCTCCACCAAAGGACAGGGACATACCCAACTTCACGTACTCTCTTGCGATCTCGATGCTTGCCGAAAAAGCGTGGATCTGTCCACCCCTTTTTGGTACGCCGTCCTTTTTTAAGAATGACAACACGTCAGCGTGTGTTTTGACAGCGTGGATCACGACGGGGAGGTCCTTCTCTCTTGCCAGCGCGAGCTGTGCACGAAAGACCTCGACTTGAAGGGGGTAAGAAGCCTCTTCGACGTAATGAGAGCGATCGAGGCCAATCTCTCCAATTCCAACGGGCTTGATGTACACATCATCGGACAAACAAGCGTCAAGCGCAGCGAGCATCACAGAAGAAGGTTCGTCCATATGTGCAGAGACATGCCAGGGATGGATACCATAGGCGACGTAGACACCCTCTTCTTGGGTGGCGATGGTGGATTGTCGTCGCCAGCGTTCAGGGGAGTATCCGGCGGAGATAAAGCTCTGCACACCAGCGGTCCTGGCGCGCGCCAGGACCGCTGTGAGATCATCTGCAAAGCGTTCATCATCGAGGTGACAATGAGCGTCAAACATCGGGCGCTTACCATTCACCCTGGCTGGGCATAGAAGCCCAAGGTTCTTGGACGGGCTGCGCGTCCCCTTTTTGGAGCAGCTCGACGGAGATCAGGTCTGGTGAACGGACAAACGCCATGCGACCGTCGCGAGGTGGACGTAGGATCGTGACACCTTCTTGTTGGAGCTTCTCACAGAGCGCGTAGATGTCATCGACAGCAAAGGCCAGGTGACCAAAGTTTCGTCCGACGCTGTAGGCTTCTTCTTGATCCCAGTTGTGGGTCAGCTCAATCTCTGGCTCTCCCTCGGCGGTCGCGAGAAAGATCAGCGTAAAGCGTCCTTGGGGGACGTCTTTGCGACGGGTCTCGATGAGACCCAACTTGTTGACGAAAAAATCGAGCGCAGCGTCAACATCTTTGACGCGGATCATTGTGTGTAAAAATTTCAAGTGAATGTCTCCTGTTTGTATTGCAAAACCCCAGCTTCCGAAGCCGCAGATGTGCGGACTTTCAAAAAGAGATGGATTAACTTAGTGATGCCCACAACAGCGTGCAAATTCGGAGGGGTCATGTGCGGAGATGATCGTGACCTCATCGCCGTGTTCTTTGTGAAGTTCGCGAAGTCGCTGTTGGTTGTGCATGGCTTTGGCATAATTTTCGTGAACGATGTGCTGAAACGTCTGCATTCCAGCAGGTCCACCGCCTTCGATCAACAGCTCATTATGATGATAGTAGGAATCCCCTACGTGAAAGAGCCAACCGTCATCCGTCTGGATGGCGACACCAAAGTGTCCGGAGGTGTGGCCAGGGAGGGGAATCAAGAGAATCTCAGGGGGCAATCCAGGCGCTTGTCGGACGGCCTCAAAACCAAACCAACGCTCGCCTTCGACGACATCATGGAGCGTCCAGTGTGCGTGTGCTCCCCACTGACACGGACGATATCGCTGTTTTTGCACAAACGTTTGACGCCTGTGGGCCGCCTGGTACTCCGTCCGTAAGGTGTGAACTGTTGCGTCAGGAAAGTCGGCGATACCACCAGCGTGGTCCAGATCCAGGTGGGTTGGGATCAGCGTCGTCACATCCCGTGCAGCGAATCCCAAAGAGGCGATCTGACGAATCGCGGTCTCTTCGGGCTTATTTTTGAGATCGAGCAGATAAGCCATCACACCAAGGCGACGACGTTGGCGAAAGTCTTGCACGCTGATCCCTGTGTCGACAAGTACAAGCCCCTCGTTGGTTTCGATGAGCAGGCAGTGACAAACCACTTCACTTGGGAAGACCTTTGAGACAAGTCTGCCCCCAATCGGACACAACGTCGCACAGTTCAAATGATGGACTTTCATAGGGTTCTTTCCTTTGGGTGAGGGGGTGTTCACGTGGCACAAGTCGAATAGGGCTCTCATGATCAGATCGAGATCAAACGAACACAATCACCAAAAACCGAGCAAAATCATTCGACTTTGATGGGAGGAGATCTTTTTTTCGATCACAAATGAACCTTTCTCGAAGATCAGACGTATCAACAGACAACTTCACGGGGCAATACAAATCATATAATCACATGTTTTTAAAAGATAAAAAATTCATGTGTCATGGTTTGACTTGTACCTCAGTACAAACAATATCAAAAGACGTTATTTGAAAAGTGAATATCCCACATACATTTCAATCCACTCTTTCTGGTTTGAATCAAGCCTCTCTCGCGAACTTCGTGTCAACAGAGAGCCATGAGGAAACTCATGAATAGACCCCAGCAATGGGTGTCGAGCTCACAACACCTCCCCGGTAATTGATAGGCGTTGTGAGTGGGTCCATACAACTGTAGCGATCTCTCTGGTGGGAGCGGTCGATGTATGGAGTTCGGTGACTCACAATGACCACCAAGAGCACCTTTGAACCTGTTTTCGGATAGCCTCCACACTCTCTACAATTTTGACACTGATTCTTCTATAAGATGACGGGACATCGCCATCAGGCAGCCAATTACACAGACGAACAAGCACCCCGTTCCCTGTGCTGGAAAATGAACCATCGTCCTTTAGAGATACCGGGAAAACAGAAAGCGCCGAGAGAAATGATATGTGACGAGATGACCCCCTTCGGGAGGTCATACCTTGATGTGGAGAACACTTCAACATACCCATTTGGTCGAAGTGATGTTCCTTTTTTTCATCAAGTTTCCTCTCTAAAAAGGCACCCATGAGGTGCCTTTTTTTTTGCAACCAACCCACACAAAGAACCCCTATCAGACCATTGCCTTATAGCCAATACGGGTTGTTCTTGGTACAACCAGAGCAACCCTTTGGACCATCAAAGAGACCTTGTACAACAGACAGCATTGGAGCGATCGTATGCAAGACATACTGTGTTGGCAGGCACTCCATGAAGAGCACCTGTCTCCCGAGACCATTATCCCACTCCTCGACGAGCTCGCCAAACGACCTTTTGCCGAGCGCGTTCCATTTCTCAGTGGGATCAGTCGGTGCCTTACACATGACGACCTCTCATTGCGCAAAACTGCGCTCGGTGTGCTCGGTGGTGCAACTGGTCTACAAGGTTGGAAGCTCATTCACCAACACCTGTTCCACGAAGACGAGAGCGTCCAGCAAGCGGCACTTGGTGCCCTTCGTGCGTCTGCAGAGATCGACTCCCAGCGTTGGTTGCACGCCCTCTTCCACCCCAACAAAAACATCCGCCGTCAAGCGATCCTCTCATGCCCTGAGCGATTCGACTCCGAGCACCTGCTCTATCTGCTTCCAGACGAAGACAATCGCGACGTCGTGATCGAGGCTCTCAAACGCTCAGAGCAACAACCCAAATATCTCCCTTTGTACTTTTCTCTCTACAAAGATGGCCATCTCAGCGAAGAAGATCTCCTGAGACAGCTCGACACACTCCCCTTCATCAAAAAGGGACACCACTACATCGCCGCTTTCCAAGGTTCGCGCTTTCAAAAATCGCTCGAACTCTCCAAGAAAACGGATGAGTCGATCCTCGCATTCCTGGAGGAGACCGCCAAAGAACCTGACGACCTCGATACAATGGTCGAGTTTGTGTGGAAGATGTGGGAGCAACAGACACCGGACAATACGCCTGACACCAACGAAGAGCCACCGCCATTTGTAGAGCGAATGTTGCACAAGTGGTGCGAAGGTATCCGCACCAACAGACTCACACCACAGCCACGCAAACGACTGCTCTTCTCGATCTTCAAAACGGCGCAACACTACGGACGTTGGAACGCGACCGCGTACTCGATCTGTGCCGTCACATACCCTGCCTTGTTAGCGGAGAAGCGTTTCCCACTCGCGCTGCGCAAAGCCGCCGCGACGGAGATCGGTAGCCGCTTTGGAACAGGACAGATGCAAGAGCTTCCCCACGTCCTGTGGGATAGTGATTTTTGCCGCCATCCAGCGACCAACAAACTTGACCTCGGCGCTCTCGCAGGACTGATGAGCCTTTTACAGAGCAGACCCTTTGCGCAGCTGCTCGAAGCGCTCGCAAAAGACACGACCAAAAAAGATACATTCTCCTACGGCAAACAAAAACTGATCGCAGCGGCGCAGGACGATCCAGAAGGTGCGACCCGATTGATCGCGCTCGCTCCGCAAACAGGCAAGGGAGAAAAACTTCACCACGCGCTGCTTACGACGTTACTGAAGACCAAGGTCGAGAACAAACCCGCCCTGCTCTCCAAGCTCGCCTTGCGCATCCCATCCAACCGACTCGGGTTCCTCGAAACACTGAGCAAGTACGGAGAAGGTCTCCACGTCGACGTTCTACGAGGCCTTCTCCACACAGCGGGGACACGGACACGAAGGCTCTCCGACAAAAAGGTAGAGCGCATCACAGAGGTCATCATCGGACAATTTGGAAGCGACGAACTCCCAGTCTTGCTGCGCTTGCTATTCAACGCGCCCAAGTTCGCGCACAACAACATGAGCATCGAGGCGCTCTTTCGCGCAGGTCTCAACTTCAGCGCCAAACGATTCAAGCACGCACTACAATCCTTCGATGAAGCGGAGTTGATGCGCTTTCTCACGCTGCTGGGCAATTGTTACTTGTTCTCCCACGACACCAAGTTGGCGCTGCTCGGTATACTCTCAAAGTACACACAACCTGAGATCAAAAAGTGGTTAGAGGAGAACACGCCAGGAGACCTCTCCTTGCGACCCCAGAAGAAGAAGAGAGGTTTTGGAGGCAGCAACAAAAAAGTCTCGACACTCACCCAAGAGCAGAGAGAACAGATCATCCATGCACATGGACGGGCTCTGCTCGACGCACTCGAAGACTGCTGGCGCGATCCCCATAAAGGTTTGTGTGACGCGCTCGCAAAACGTCCCAAACCTACAGAGGAAGACGAAAGTGAAGCGCTCGCGGAGATCTGCCTTGCGCTGCTCCTTTCCTTCGACTCTCCACAGGATATCGCAGACATCTTTCCGCGCTTTGTCGAAGACGAAAAGGATTTTATCAAACGCGTCGATGTCTTGATGGTCTCTCAGTGTGAATTTGCGACGGACCTTCCCTTTTGGGCGAGAGCCTGGATGTTCCGCTACGAAAAGCATCTCAAAGTCTTTCAGGAAGAATTGGACAAATGGAAGGGAGGGTTCGCAGCGGCCCTTCAGTGGGGATTACAGACAGCGAGAGGACCGTTATGTCACCGCTTCTGGAACGCCATCGCAAAGGTCGTCCAAAACCGAGCATGGCGCGAGACGAACAAACTCACAGAGCTTTACGACGATGCGCTCGGTGCTTTCTTGCTCCAGACGCTCCTTCCCCACGAAGACCTGCCAGAGGTATTCGCTGAAGAGGCGTTTGAATTCGAGCCCGCATTGATCGATGACACGCTCCAATCGCTCGCTGCGAAGATCCTCCTTCAATTGACCAAGCAAACGGACCTGCGAGAGAAGTTGGAGCCGATCAAGCGCTCACTACAAACAAACATCGCGTCTCTCTCGCCAGAGCTACTTCGTCTCTTTCGGGGATGGTTGGAGACCGTTGGGGTACAAACCCAAAAGAAACAAAAACACGAAGGCACACAGCTCACAATCGAGTTACTCAATCAACTTCGCTCTTCGGAAGATGTCGAATTCCTCCTCAAGTACGTATACGACGACAACCCCAAGCTCGCAGAAGAAGCCGTCACACAGCTCGTCTGTTTGGGAGATCAGCACGCGCAAAGGTTGCTCGATAAGTTGCTCTCCGGGGATTGGCCCAAACAATTCCGAACGGTCTGGAGAGGTCTATCTCTCGCCGAGTTGTCGTTGCCCGCGTCACTCTGTGCGCTGGTTCATGATGAAGCACGCCCCCTAGAAGCCCGTGTCCTTCTTGCGATCAGCCTCTGCCAACAAGCGCACAAAGAGACAATGTGGCCTTGGCTTCGCGACGCGATGATGAGGCCGACAGAGCAACAGTGGTTACAACGCGACGATTGGGAAGCCATACAGTCGTTAGCTTCCTCACCGAGAGAGCTCGC